>ERZ724507.199-NODE-199-length-27232-cov-8.486110_pt1 | contig 27232 bp, 30 predicted proteins | sample MGYA00376040_ERZ724507 | MGnify/ENA primary metagenome ERZ724507 (study PRJEB28724, sample SAMN07190883) | activated sludge metagenome | isolation source: activated sludge of sewage treatment plant in Hong Hong | place: Hong Kong | collected 2016-03-17 ...
GTGCCGCCGGACGTGGCCACGCCGGCTGGCGAGTCCCGGGAGAAAGCCGAATGATGTTCGCCCCCGCTCCGTTCCTGCTCAAGGATGTCAGCGTCAGCCAGGTGATGATCCAGGTCTGCATCGCGCTGGTTCCCGGCATCGCCGCCTATACGTGGTTGATCGGCCCGGCCATCCTGGTGCAACTGGTTATCGCGTCGCTGGCGGCGCTGCTCGCCGAAGCCCTGATGCTGAAGGTGCGCGGCAAGCCGCTGGCGCTGTTCCTTTCCGACGGCTCGGCCATCGTCACCGCCTGGCTGATCGCCCTCGCCTTCCCGCCGCTTGCCCCGTGGTGGCTGGTGGCGCTCGGCACGGTGTTCGCCATCGTCGTCGCCAAGCACCTCTACGGCGGCCTCGGCCAGAATCCGTTCAACCCGGCGATGATCGCCTTCGCCGTCTGCATCGTCGCCTTCCCGGCGCTGATGTCGCAGTGGCCGAGCGTCGGCCTGCAACTCACCACCGTCGACCAGATCAACGTCATTCTCGGGCTGGCGCCGCGCGTCGACGCGCTGACCGGCGCGACCCCGCTCGATGCGCTGAAGACCGCGCTCAAGCTCGGCGACGGCGATATCGACGTGGCTCACCTGCTGGCGAACCAGGACCTCTACGGCAACTTCGCCGGCCGCGGCTGGGAATGGATCGCCGCCGGCTACCTGCTCGGCGGCCTGTGGCTGTGGCAGCGCCGGATCATCACCTGGCACATTCCGTTCGCCTTCGTCGCCAGCCTGACGGCAATCTCCGGCGCGCTCTGGCTGTACAACCCAGCGCAGTTCGCCAACCCGCTGTTCCACATGTTCTCCGGCGGCGCCATGCTCGGCGCCTTCTTCATCGCCACCGATCCGGTTTCCGGGTGCACGACGCCGCGCGGCAAGCTGATCTTCGGCGCCGGCGCCGGCCTGCTCACCTACATCATCCGCGTCTTCGGCGGCTACCCGGACGGCGTCGCCTTTGCCATCCTGCTTATGAACCTCGGCGCGCCGCTTATCGACCTGCTTTGCCAGCCGCCGATCTTCGGCATGAAGGACAAGTCATGACCGGCGGCACCAGGAAAATTTCCGCCCCCGGCATGGCGCTGCGCACCGCCGCCATCCTCTTCGTTTTCGTGATCCTGTTTACCGGCCTCCTGTCGGCCGCCTACCTGTGGACGAAGCCGGCGATCGAAGCCTCCGCCGCCGAGGAAAAGATGAAACTGGTCGACGAGGTGCTGCCGCGCGCGGAATACGACAACGCGCTGCTCAACGATACGCTGACCCTGCCGCCGACGCCCCAACTCGGCCTCGACGAACCGTCGACGCTGTATCGGGCGCGCTTGGGCGGCAAGCCGGTGGCGCTGGTTTTCGAGGCGGTCGCCCCCGACGGCTACGCCGGCAAGGTCCGGCTACTGGTCGCCCTGCGCGCCGACGGCACGGTCGCCGGGGTCCGCGTGACCCAGCACAAGGAAACGCCTGGCCTCGGCGATTACGTCGAGGTCAAGAAGGACAAGAACAAGGCCCGCCCGTGGATCACCCAGTTTACGGGCATGTCGCTGGCCCAGGTCGCCGACAACGAGTGGAAGGTAAAGAAGGACGGTGGTCGCATCGACTATTATGCCGGCGCCACCGTCACCCCGCGCGCAGTGTCCAAGGCCGTATTGAAGGCCGTGAAGTGGGCCACCGCGCACCATGACCAGATTTTTGCCGAAACGGGAGCCGCAAAATGATCACCCGCGACGAATTCCGCGCCATCACCGACAACGGCATCTGGAAACAGAACACCTCGATCGTCCAGATTCTCGGCCTTTGTCCGCTGCTGGCGGTGACGACCAATGCGGTCAACGGCATCATGCTGTCTCTGGCCACCATCCTGGTCATGGCGCTGTCCAACGTCGCCGTCGCTTCGCTGCGCAATTTCATTCCGCACGAAATCCGCATCCCGGTCTTCATCCTCATCGTCGCCGCGCTGGTCACCGTCGTCGACCTGCTGTTCAACGCCAATCTGCACGAGCTCTACCTGGTGCTCGGCATCTTCATTCCGCTGATCGTCACCAACTGCATCGTGCTCGCCCGCGTCGAAGCCTTCGCCGCCAAGAACCCGCCGCTGCAATCGACCTTCGACGGCATCTTCATGGGCGTCGGCATGCTGTGGACCCTGGCCCTGCTCGGCGGCATGCGCGAACTGCTCGGCAACGGCACGCTGTTCGGCGGCATCGACATGGTCTTCCCGAGCCTGCAGCCGATCCAGCTGCTCCCGGAAAGCTACCCGGGATTCCTGCTCGCCCTGCTGCCGCCCGGCGCCTTCATCCTGCTCGGCTGCCTGATCGCCTGGAAGAACTGGATGGACGCCCGGGCCGCCCAGCGCAAGCCACGGCAGCCGGCGGCAATGGCCGGCGCGCATTAGCTCCGCCACCGGCCTGTGGCGGTTTCGACCGGCGATCAGTGGCAGCCGAAGAGCGGTTCACGGCAAGTCACCAACTTTTTTCGAGTCGGGTGACAACCAAAACGGGACCTGTGCGTTAATTATTTTCAAGTTTCATCTTGTCGAGGAATTCGCAGTGCGTTGGTTGATGGCCGCAGTCCTGACTGCGCTGACTTCATTGTTTGTCAATGCTGCCGAGCCGGTAGCCTTCGAGGCTCCCGCGCCAGACGTTGCCGCCGTGGTCGTCGAACAGGCGGTTACGGTCACGCCGGTCCCGATGCCAGTCCCGGTGACCGAGTTGCGAGTTAGCCCGGCGCGCACCACCGAGATCCGTCAGACCAGACAGGCGAAAACTGCCAAGACCAGGAGCATCGAGAAATCCATGCTCTCCCGGACGGAACGCCACCAGGTCGCGTTGTTGGCGGCCAAACCGGTAGCCGGCACTACAGTTCTGCATACGCTGGTTGACGACGACGACTACGAGTACGGCGCCGAGGACCTCGATCTCCACCGCTCCTTCAGCCGCCCAAGGGTAGTCAAGGTAACCGATCAGGACGATGAGGACGACCTTCTCGCCATCCCGGAAACCGTGAAGCTGCGGTTGTACCTTGCCCGCATGAAAGCGGTTGAAGCGCTCGTGCTGGCCAGGGCGGCCGATGAACAGCCCGCCGGCAACGACGATCTCGCGGATACGGTCAAGCAGAGGTTGCTGCTGGCGCGCACGAAGGCCGTCCGGGCGCACCAGAAGAAGTTTTCGTAACCCGGGGCGGTTCAGAGTTGAACCGTTCGGAAGTCCGGATACCTCCCCTTGCCCGGAGTCAGACGCCGAACCCCACCACGGGGCTCCTCAAGGTCACCTGATCACCCGTGAGCCGGCTTTCCGCTCTCCGGGCGAAAATCGTTTGTCGCCCGCGTGAGCGACCAGGAACTCCGGCAGGCAGCGCTTCATCTCCAGACTGCGCGAACAAGTGCCAGCGGCAATTGTTTAAATGCGAACATTTCCTATTTACAAGACGCCAGTCGCGCTTTAAGATGCGAATCATTCTCACTACAAGGAATGGTCATGCGCTCCCTGGTTCTCCATACGTCGATCGCCGGCATCCTGCTCTGGTGGCTGATGGCAACGGTCGCGCGCTAGCCATGCCGCCCCCCGAACTCTGGGCCGGCGCCCTCAGCCTGCTGCTGATCCACGACGAAAGCGGCTGCCCGCACTCCGCCCTCAACGCAGCCCGCCTCCTCGATCGCCTGTGCGATGCGACGGATCTGGATGACGAAACCCGTGCGCTGTGCGAGCGTGCAAGCATCCGGCTGACTCAGTCTTCCGATATCCGCTAGCGCGGTACCCGAGGTCACGTCGGATACCACCCAACAAGTCTGTCAACTTTAACTTAAGCGGCGTCCATTCGCACCCAGTGGTTATCCAACGCCATCTTCTGCGGCCATGGGAGCAATGCCGGCTTGGCCGTCGGGTGCCAGCGCACCAACCCCAGCGCGGTGGCGACCAGTACGCCGCCGCCGGGATCCGGCCCGTTCCAACCCGTCACGGCGTAGGCTTCCTGGAGCTGGACGATGGGGGTCAGCTTGTCGGGCGCGGTGGGATACCATAACTGCGCTAGCCCCGCCTGGTTGCTGGATAGCGCGAAGCCGCCATTCCAGGCAGCGGTGATGTCGCCGGCGTAGCCGACACCATCGTTGCTGCGTGTCGGAATACGCAATTCGCCGTCATCGAGCACGGCAAGTACCGGTGCGGCAGCGCGCTTGGCGGCATCATCGTGCTCGGCCTGCATGGCAATGCCGATGAGCCGCTTGCCGCTCAGTGGTGCGGTATTCAAGGCCAGATGACGCATGCTCATCCGGGCATCATCCAGCTTCCATTGGCGGAGCAGGTCGCCGCTCTGGCGGTCGAGACGGACGAGCGACGAGTCCATCCGGTGCAGGTCGTACTTCTTGTCTGCTGCCGTGCGCGGGATGCCACCGTTGGCAACAATGACATGTCCACCGTCGTCGAGCAGCAACTGGTGCGGTTCCTGGCCATGACTCTCCCACTCCGCGAGCTTCCTCAGGCTGTCACGGTCGCGCACGCCGATCCTGCCACGCCCCGACAGTCGGTCGGTTTCGCTCGTGTAGATGACGTCGCCGCGCGAGTTGGGAATGGCATGGCCATTCAGGCGGGCACTGGAGGCCTCGTCGTCCAGATTGACCTTCCTGACCACCCGCCCGCCACCATCGCAGCGCAGCATCCAAGCGCCGGGACGAACTCCGGTGACCAGTAGCCCGCCGTCGGCTTCCGGCAACAGGCCGTGCGGGCGCGTAGGCAACGGCGTGGCATAGCGGATTTCGAGCTTCTTCCTTTCCCAATCGGCCGCCAGCACGCCTGCGTGGTAGGTATCCCCGGGGTTTGGCCCACGCCAGGCGGCTCCGATCAGGGTTATGGATGATGTTGCACCGCCCTCGGCCGACGCCGAAGCGGATCCGGGCAGCATCGCCAGGGCGCCCAGCGAGAGGAGGAAGCGGCGCCGATCAAAAACATCAGTCATTGTTTGCCCCCTTTTCTTTTAACGATAGCCGGCGCGATCGAGCAGTTTCTGGGCAGGAACGATATTCCTGGCCAGGCTGGCAATGGGCAGCGTATCGGCCGTGAACTTGCCCATCGCTTCCAGCGCCGGGTTGCTGGTGACGACACCGGACACCACCGGCCATTCGTTATTGCCATCGGCGAAATAACGCTGTGCCTCGTCGCTGGCCAGGTACTCAAGGAACCGGACCGCTGCCTCCCGGTTTTTCACCGTCTTGACCATACCGCCACCGGAGATGTTGATGTGCGTGCCACGACCGGCCTGATTGGGCCAGACGATCCCGACGCGCTCCATCATCCGCCGCTCCTCGATCTTGTCTGAACGGATCAGGCGTGCCAGGTAGTAGGTGTTCGATACCGCCACGCCACATTCGCCGGCCGCCACCGCCTTGATCTGGTCGGTGTCGCCGCCCTTCGGGGCACGCGCGAAATTGGCGACGACCCCTTTTGCCCATTCCTCGGTCTTCGGCTCGCCATCATGGGCGATCAGCGCCGAAACCAGCGACAGGTTGTAGGGGTGCGAACCTGAACGACTGCAAACCTTGCCCCTTAGCCGGGGATCGGCCAGCGACTCGTATGTCTGCACGTCCCCGGCCTTGACCATGGCGCGGTTGTAGATGATGACGCGGGCGCGGGTTGAAAAGGCGAACCAGGTATCCGTGTGCAGATGCGCCGGAATGCGCGAGTTCAGCACCTCCGACCGGACCTGCCCGAACAATCCGAGCGCGTCGGCACTGGCCAGTCGCGCGGCGTCGACGGTAATGAAGACATCGGCCGGACTGTTGGGGCCCTCATTGCGGATGCGCTCCATCAGTTCTTCTTCCTTGCCTTCGATGCGGTTGATCCTGATGCCGGTCTGCTTCGTGAAATTCTCGTAGAGCCTTTCGTCCGTCTGGTAGTGGCGGGCGGAATACAGGTTCAGAACCTTTTCCTGGGCTTGAAGCGCCGGCGCCGTGAAAAACAACGCCAAGGCAATGACTGAAAAGGAATATTTCATGGGATTGACCTCCATCGCTTCGGCCCCGTGACCTAGAACTTGTATTCGGCGCTCAGGATGGCGCGGCGTGCCTGACCGACGTAAACGAAGCCGCCGTTGTCGTAGATGGCGTCGTAATACAGCTTGTCGAACAGGTTCTGGACATTGAGCTTGATCGCGTACTTCGGCTGCTCGTAGGCGACCATTGCATCCCAGCGGACGTAGGATGGCGCATAGTTCGGATTGAACGGCGCCGTGCCGATCGGGGCGGCACCATAACGCTCGCTCTTGTAGTCCATGCCGCCGCCGACCTTGAAGCCCATGGGCAACTGGTAGGTGGTCCATAGATTGAAGGTCCGCTGGGGAGTGTTGCGCGGTTCCTTGCCGATGAAGTTCGGGTTGCCGTTGCCCGGAGCGACTTCCAGTATCTCGGCGTCGATCAGCGACAGGCCGCTGAACACTTCCCAGTTGTCCATCAGGCGCCCGGCCAGTTCGAACTCGAAACCGTTCGACTCACGCTTCCTGGTCAGGATGGTCGCGGTGGACTCGAGGTCGGTGTTGCGCTCCCACTCCTTGACCGCGTGGTAAATGGCGGTGCGGAAAGCCAGGTTGCCGTCGAGCAGCAGCCACTTGGCGCCGAGCTCGGTCACGTTGGAACGCTCGGCCGGATACTGGCTGCCGGAAAGCTGGTAGAGATCGGCGGTCGGGCTGAAGGAATCGCTCCAGCTCAGGTAGTAATGCTGCGCCGCCGAGGGCTGCCACGACAGGCCGGTGCGATAGCTGTTTTCGCCGAAATCGCCGCTGAACCTGCTGACAGTCGCGCCGGCCACCGTCTGATAGTCGGAACGCATTTCGTCGCGGCGCAGGCCGGCGGTCAACCGCCAATCGGACACGAATTCGAGGGTGTCCTGGACGTAGGCGCTGTAGGTGTCGCCGTTGTAGGTATTGGCCGGCCCGGTGACATGTTGACCCGGCGTGAAGAAGGGCCTGGTGGCCGTGCCAAGATTGCGCAGGTTCCAGCGGGTCGAATCTTCCTTAAGATATTCGACGCCGGCGAGAAACTCGTTCTTCATGCCGAAGAGCGTGAACGCGGTACTGAAATCGCTCTCAAAGACAAAGTTGTCGGTATCGAATTCGCGCGTCTTGGCCTGGCTGGCGAGGCTGTAGGCGGTCGGCGCCCCGCTTTGTGGCGCGACCGCCCAATAAGAGCGCTTGTAGTTGGCGCCACGAATCACCGTGCGCAATTGCGTGTCCGGCGAAATCCTGAAGAGGTAGTTCAACGTGGCGATATTGGTATCGCTGTCGTCAAAATTCCGATCGGTACCCCAGAAGGCCCCGGACTTGGCATAAGCATGGTTCGGCCGCCTGGTCGTCGCGTCGAAAGGCACCCCGTAGTCGGGCAGGTCCCGGGTTGCGAGATAGTAATAGCTCAGCGTGACCTCATGCGGCGTCCCCAACCCGAAGGAAATGCTCGGCGCCACGCCGGCACGCTTGATTTCCGGGCTCGCCCCGTTCACCGGGTTGGAACGGTCGCTGCCCTCCTCGCGAGCCATCACGTTGATGCGGAAGGCGGAGGTCTCGCCGAGCCGCTGATTCAGATCGCCCCTGGCCTCCAGATAGCCATAACCACCAATGGCGACACCGGCCTTGTTGATGCCGTAGAGCATCGGCGTCTTGCTGACCTGATTGATGACGCCGCCCGCCTGGCCACGGCCGAAGAGCATCGAAGCGGCGCCACGCAGGACATCGACCTGCTCGAGGTTGAACACCTCGCGGTTGTACTGGGCCGTGTCGCGAATGCCGTCAAGGTAGATGTCGCCGAAGGTGTAGAAGCCGCGCAGCATCATGTTGTCGCCGGAACGACCGCCCTCGGCGGCGTTGAATGAAAGCCCGGAGACGTTGCGCAAGGCCTCGCGCAGCGTGTTGGCATCCTGCTCTTCCATCAGCGAACGGGTGATGGTGGTGATGGCTTGCGGAACATCCTGCGGATCCTGCACCACCTTGCCGACGCGGGTCTGAGTCGCGCGGTAGCCATCCTGCTGTTCGGCGGCAGCCTTGACGGTGACTGGCGCCAGCGTCTGCTCTTCCGCAGACGCGGCATTCGCGGCCCCGAATAGACCCGCGACCAATGCCGCCCCCAGCGGCAAAGCGCTCGCGCGACGGGACACGCCAATCCGCTTCGGCGCCACGGCATGCATTTGAACCCTCGAGTTCGTTTTTGGGCGATTTTTCACAAGCAGTCCTGTTTCAAGTCAGAAAAAGGCTGGCTGGCTTGAAGGCTGGCTTGCCGAACACGATATCCGAGGCTGGTTTCCGCCAACGCGCATCGCACGCCGACTCATCTGGAAGCACCGCTCCAGGCATCCTGAACACTTCTTCGAGGATGTCGCCGGCAAAACGGCCGCCGGTTGGTCCGTCAGATCCGATGAGAATTTATCGCATTCACAGTTGCCACGCAACACCAATGCGAATTATTGTTATTCGTACAGGCAATTGACATCCATTCTCAATTGAATAAAATGCGATCAATTCTTGTTTGCATCTGAATCATGCCATGACCGCGCAATCTCAAACTACCAAGGCCAGCCAGCCGACGGACCGGTCCACAACCCGACCCCGGATCGACAGCCAGCAGATTCTCCGTGGCGCCCAGGCTGTTGAAATCGACCACGCCGGCCAGCGCTATCTCCTGCGGATAACCCGCGAGAACAAGCTGATCCTGACCAAGTAGCCCTCTCCAGGCGACAAGTTTCGCGTCCCTGTCGCGGCACCAATTCACCACGAAGCGCCCCCAATGAGTTACGCCCTGTCCCGCCCATCGAACACTGCCCGCAGCGGCCTGCTCGGCGTGGTCATCGGATTGCACGTCGGCATGCTCCTGCTGATCCTGGCTGCCAAAACCGTCGCACCGAAGATCATGGAACTTCCCTTGATCGTCGACTTCATCCAGCCGCCGCAGATTGAACAACCGGTCGAGCCGAAGCCTTTGCCGACCAGGCAGCAAGTGGTCAAGCAACAACGCGCAGCACCCCCGAAGGCGCCCGCGCCGCTCATCGAGGCCACGCAAAGTACGGTGTCCGAACCGACGGCGCCGGTCGTGTCCCAAACGGAAACCAGACCGACGACCGCCGTACCGCCCGCGGAATCAGTCACCCAGCCGCGCTTCGACGCCGACTATCTGAAAAACCCGGCGCCGCCCTATCCGCCGCTTTCCCGTCGCATGGGCGAGGAAGGCAAGGTCATCCTGCGGGTCGTCGTCTCACCGCAAGGCAACGCCGAGAGTGTCGACGTCAAGACCTCATCCGGTAGCACGCGCCTCGACGAAGCCGCCCAGAAATCGGTTCGGAACTGGCGCTTCATCCCGGCCAAGCGCGGCGACACGGCCGTCCAGAGCGTGGTCCTGGTCCCCATCATTTTCAAATTGGAGAAATAGAATGCAGGAAGGCATCTCAAACAGTTTCGGCTTCGCCCACCTGTGGGCCAGTGGAGATTCCATCTCGCACGCCACCGCCATCGTCCTCGCCATCATGTCGATCGCCAGTTGGTACCTGATTCTGGCCAAGGCCTGGGACTGGTGGACGATGCGCCGCGCCGCCCGTGCCGTGGGAGATTTCTGGTCGGCCAGCAGCGTCGGCGAAGGCATCGACCGCCTGCGCGCAGCCGGCGCCGACAGTCCTTACACCCAACTGTCAACCCAGGCCAACTGCTGCAACAATGATTGCGAAGCCGTCACCGGCCGCCTCGCCTCGCGCTTCGATCCGGCGGAACAGATGGAGCGCGCCCTGCGCCAGCAGCTTTCGAGCACCCAGGCGAGCATGGAAAACGGCCTGACCCTGCTCGCGACGACCGGGGCCACCGCGCCCTTCGTCGGCCTCTTCGGCACCGTCTGGGGCATTTACCACGCGCTGCTCGCCATCGGCATGTCGGGCCAGGCGGCGCTGGAAAAGATCGCCGGCCCGGTCGGCGAGGCGCTGATCATGACCGCTGCCGGCCTTGCCGTGGCGCTGCCTGCCGTCTTCGCCTACAACGCCTTTACCCGCGCCAACCGGGTCATTCTCGCCGATCTCGACGCCTTTGCCCACGACCTGCATGCCTTCTTCACCGTCGGCAAGCCCTTTGTCGCCAACAGCGCGCAGATTCACCCGATGCGCGCCCGCGCCGCTTCCGAGGCTGCCTGAGATGGCCATCGGCAGCTTCAACTCGCCCGGCAGCCAGATGCCTACGGCCGAGATCAACATGACACCGCTGGTCGACGTGATGCTGGTCCTGCTCATCATCTTCATGATCACCGCGCCCTTGATGACCCATTCGGTCAAGGTCGAGTTGCCGCGCGCCGCCAGCACCCCGACGCCGGACAAGCCGCTGACCCTGCAGGTCAGCATCGACACCGACAATCGCGTTTTTGTCGGTTCCGAGGCGGTCGACCGCGACAACCTCGAAAACCGCTTCCGCGAGGCCGTCGCCCGCGACGTCAACGTCGAGATGCACCTCAAGGCCGACCGCAGCACGCGTTACGAGGTGGTTGCCGAAGCCATGAGCGCCGCCCGCCGCGCCGGGCTGAGCAGGATCGGCTTCGTCACCCAGCCGGGGAGCGATCCGCGCTGATCAACTTTTTTTCATAACCATACTCAAGCCAGCCAGCCGATTCAGCCAGCAGCGCCTCAGCAAGCCAGCCAGAGCAACCAGGGAGTCTTAGCATGCTGAACACCAAGAAACTCGTTTCCGCGCTGGTTCTTTCCGCCGCGCTGGCCACCCCCGCCCTTGCCCTCGAATACCCGATCGGAGTGCCACAGAACAAGGCTGGAATGGAAATCGCCGCCGTCTATCTGCAGCCGATCGAGATGGAACCCGAGGGCATGATGCGCAAGGCATCGGAGTCGGATATTCACATCGAGGCCGACATCCACGCGCTGGCCAACAACCCCACAAGGTGAAGTACACCATCCCGCCGCCGTCGGAGAACAAGCATGCCCATTTCGGCCGCCATACCGACCGCGCCACCGGCGTTCGCCCGTGGTTCAAGCCGCTTGAAGTCGAGTACGAATTCACCTACTTTTCATTTTTGCCCGTTTTTTCCCGGTCGACCGCAGCAATGACGCAAGTCATTCTCCGGGACAGGCAATCCATCGTAAAGTGACTCCCGGCCGGGAAATTCGCCGGCCACCCGCAACCTGAACAGCCAAACCAACATGATCGCCACCACCGCCCCCAGCAACGCCATCCTCCTCGTCGGCCATCCCAATGTCGGCAAGTCGGTGCTCTTTCACCGGCTAACTGGCGCCTACGTCAACGTTTCCAACTACCCCGGCACCACGGTCGAGGTCACGCGGGCCAGCGCGCGCTTTGACAGCAGCGCCGCGCTGCTCGACACGCCGGGCGTCCTCACCTTGCCCTCGCGCAGTGACGACGAGCGGGCGACGATGCGCGCCTTGCTCAACGAGGAAACGCGCTGTCTCGTCCAGGTCGGCGACGCCAAGAACCTGCGCCGCACGCTGACCCTGACCGCGCTGCTCGCCGAACTCGGCGTGCCGATGGTGCTGGCGCTCAACATGCACGACGAAGCGGCGGCGCGCGGCGTCACTGTCGATATCCCGGCACTCGCCGAGGAACTCGGCATTCCGGTGCTGGCCACCGTCGCCACCGGCGGCGAAGGCATCGGCGAACTGACCAGCAGCCTCGGCCAGGCCCGGCGGCCGGGCGCGCTGCTGCATTACGACGCCGACAGCGAGGCCGACATCGCCCGCGTCGGCGAGGCTATCGCGCGCCTCGCCCCGCACCCGCATCTGGCGGCGCGCGGGCTGGCGATCCTCTATCTCGGCGGCGATGCCGAAGTCGCCGCCTGGCTGGAAGAACAGGCCGGCGACAAGTTCCCGGAAATCAAGGCGCTGCGCCAGGCGGCCTCGCACCGCACCGCCAACAAGGTGGCGGCATTGCTCGCCCGCGAGCGCAGCGAAGCCGCCGACACCCTGGCGACCAGCGTCATCCAGCGCGCCGCGCGCAGCAGCCCGCTGCTCGCCCAGCGTGTCGGCCAGTATGTCGTGCATCCGCTGTGGGGCATCCCGATCCTCCTCGGCGTGCTCTACGTGGTCTACGAATTCGTCGGTGTCTTCGGCGCGACGACGCTGGTCGGGCTGCTGGAAAAGGACCTCTTCGAGGGCATCCTCAACCCCGCGTTCACCGATTTCGTGACGGCCGCGGTCGACGTCCCGTGGATCGTCCAATTGCTGGTCGGCCAGTACGGCCTGTGGACCATGGGCATGACCTACGCCTTGGCGCTCATTCTCCCCATCGTCACCACCTTCTTCATCGCCTTCGGCGTCCTCGAGGATTCCGGCTACCTGCCGCGCCTGTCGGTCATCGCCAACCGGCTGTTCGCGCTGATCGGCCTCAACGGCCGCGCCGTGCTGCCGATGGTGCTCGGCCTCGGCTGCGTGACGATGGCGACGCTGACCACGCGCATCCTGCACAGCCCGCGCGAGCGCCTGATCACCATCCTGCTGCTGGCGCTCGCCATTCCCTGCTCGGCGCAACTCGGCGTCGTCCTCGGCATGCTCGGCAGCGTCTCGTTCACCGCCGTCCTGATCTGGACGCTGGCCATGGTCGGCGTCCTGCTGCTGGTCGGCTTCCTCGCCAGCAAGCTGATACCCGGCCGGCGCATCCCGCTCGTCACCGAACTGCCGCCGATGCGCATGCCGATTCTCGGCAACGTGCTCAAGAAGACCGCCGGCCGCCTCCAGTGGTACCTCGTCGAGGTCATTCCGCTCTTCCTGCTCGGCACCTTGATCATGTTCCTCCTCGACAAGACCGGCGCCCTGCCCGGCATAATCAAGGTCGGCGAACCGCTGGTCACCGGCTGGCTCGGCCTGCCGCCGGAAGCCAGCGCCGCTTTCGTCATGGGCTTCCTGCGCCGCGACTTCGGCGCCACCGGCCTCTTCGCCATGGCGCACGACCTGAGCCCGATCCAGGCCGTGGTCGGGATGATCACGATCACGCTGTTCATCCCCTGCTTCGCCAGCCTGATGATGATGGTCAAGGAACAGGGCGTGAAGATCGCGCTGGCCATGGTCGCCGTGATCGTCCCCTTCGCCTTCCTCGTCGGCGGCCTGTTCAACCTGCTGCTGCACGCCGTCTGGTAACGCCATGACCCCGAAACCCGAAATCCGCAAGGCGGCCCGCCTGCCCCTCGCCTTCATTCCGCCCGGCCAGGAAGTCCGCCTCGCCGGATTCGGCGACGAAATCGACGCGCTCCAGCGCGAACAACTCACCGCCTACGGCCTCGCCGAATCGCGCCCGCTCAAAGTCCTGCAACAGCGGCCGATGACCGTCATCCTCGCCGACGAGGTCGAGCTCGCGCTCGAACACGCGGTCGCGCGGTACATCTGGGTGGAGAGGGATGCTGGCGAGGTTCCGGGATAGGCCGGGCCGCGCGGCCTTTTCATTCCCTGGGCGGTTGTTGCTGCTCCTGATCGATGTCTCTGGCCCTCAAGGCACTTCTCGATCGGTTCGGTCGGCAAGACTGATGTTTTGCGTTGTCGTGGTGGGAGGGGCTGAAACTGATAGCATATGCAAGGCAACCAGCGTTGCTGTTGGGATGGCAGGGCGGGAAACCGTGTCCCCTGTTGTCCCCTTTTAGCGCCAGAAAGACCATGCCGTGAGTATGAAAGCCGCATCCACTCGGGACTGCGAGGAAATCCTCGAGGGTTTTCGTGTGCAACATATCGATATTCCCGACGTGTTGTTACAGGAGTTGGCCTACAACTATGGCCTCGATGCCCCTTGTGACATTGACCCTCTTGATATCGTTGAAATCGTCTCGAAGCCCGGCCCATTTGACGTTTTGACTGCCGATATCGCCAGCCAACAGCAAGCCGATGGCGCCCTGTCAGACCTCTTGATGGAGGCTGAGGCCAAGGGAATTAAGGTGGGCACCGTAGGTGGGGCATTATTGGTGGTCAAGCAAACCGATATGCACTTTTCTACTTTCATAAAAATGCACACGAGATTGATGGACACGCTTCATCCTAGCAGGGCCGCACTTTTGCAAGCAATGTACTGTGAGAGCAACCTCGCTGGAGGCGTCCATCTGAAGCTGATTCTTACCGGAATCAACACGCTGGAAGAGTTCGTTGGGCCTCGTGAAAGACGTCCTTAAGGCTAAATTCAGGGCGTTGAGTGGCAAGAAGCGGGTACTGCGCCTGCCGGGCACCGCGTTCAAGGCGCGCTCAAGGTGCCACCGCTGCAAGCGGCAGTCATTGAGTCAGTCGCCGATTTCCTGAGCCGGGTCACGCGCCTGGAATCGGTACGCTGTCGCTGACCGGGCTCATTGGCCTCTCGCCTTCGCTTGTGTCTGCACGGAAGCCGCCATGGGTCGGCTCGTTACATGCCATGCAATTGACTCTGGGCGACATTTCCTTACAATCCCCATAACCATCTCCGGTCCGGCGGTTCAGTCCAACAAAGTTTATCCCCTGATAGGGCTTCCCGCTCGCCTCAACCTCGTCTGCGTCGGCGGATAAACGCTATTCGTTAGAACTCTCACAGCATTCGTGCAGAGGGCAGTAAATGGAGTATTGATATGAAAAAAGAAGTCCATGTCGCACTAGATTGGAAATTCATTGAATGGCTACCAGATGAAAAATGGATGAAAGATACACTGCCAAAGCTGATCGAAGCCGACATAGATCCACGACAAATACACCGCAGCGTTTACGTCATTCGTCTACACGGCGAGTTCGCCATTGATTACCCAAACGGCGAGTCGCCAACCGTCTACATTGGTGAGGGAAATTTCAGCAGCAGAATAAAAAGTCACAGATCATGGGTCTCTGAGATACGGGAGCTAGTCGGCCAACTCTCCTTTCAGGTGGGCATTGTTACCCCTCGCGTGGCCAATAACCCAGAGGCCTACCTTGATACTGAAGCCGCGCTACTTGATCGATTTGCGGAAAAATTTCACACGGCGCCATTGTGGAATAAGCAATATGAAACAAGGCGGTGTCAGCACTATTCATACAGCCAGCAACAAATGGATTATGCGATTTGTAAGAGAAGTGGTGCGAAGTACAAGTGGGCAATCAGACCAATGAAGTCCTCGCCATTTCATGCGTCATACCTTAAAACGCACATATAAGATCACTTCTCAAAGCAAAGAAGAATAATCGGTAATCGGGGACAATCGGTAATCGGGGACAGACCACGGTTTACGCAAGCTGCGCTTGTGGGTTCCCTTCGCGGCTTCGCCGCTGCGGCGGCCCGGCGCTTCAAATGTTCGGCGACGAAGGGATATTGAAATGGTGTGAGGGTTGATGCACAGCGACGGCGGAGCACTTCTGTCCCGTGGCAAGAAGGCACTCTACGGACTTCTTGCGCCGCTTGTCGTCGGTGTTGTCGGCTTCTGGCTGATTGGGGTCGCCACCCACGGAGAAGGGCCTTCCGTCGGGGGGCGCGGTATGGTGCTCTTTCTCGTGCTGTTTCCGGTCGGCTTCGTTATCGCCGCCGTGCTGAATACCTGGGTGTTGTTTGTATCTCTCCGGTATCGTCTCAGCGCGTTCCTTCTTGGGAGCATAGTGCCAGCGATCGGGCTTGTGCTTGCCTATGCCTACCAGTGGCGGAATTGGCCATTTCAGCACTAAGGTGCTAACGTTGGTCAGGGTCAAACGCTATTCGTTTGGGCGTCCAGGCTCCCTATTCAACAATTCAACCGGAGGGAAGGGATCATGCAATCCAACAGCAGCGTTGTCCTGCAATTCATTGAGAAGGTTCTGAACCGGGGAGAAGTCGATGCTGCCGGGGAGTTCTTCTGGGAAGACATGGTCGAGCAAGTTCCACTTCCTGGCCAGGGGCCGGGTGTTGAAGGTTTGAAGGACGCATTGCGCGGCTTGAGGGAGGCGTTTCCCGACATGCATTGGACGGTCCAGGAACAGATCGCCGAGGGCGACAAGGTGGTGTCACGCTTCGAGTGGACAGGCACGCATCGTGGGACATTTCTGGGCGTGCCAGCCACGGATCGGACTGTGACCGTTTGGGGCATGGTCATCGACCGCCTGGATGGCGGAAAAATCAGGGACACGCGCATCATCATGGACACACTTGGACTGATGATGCAGTTGGGCGTGGTTCCACCGCCAAAGGGCTGACTCCGACAGCCGCCCAGGCGTGAGGGGGGTTAGAGTTATTGCCAGTTCTTGGCCAGTTTTCCGGTCGACCGCAGCAACCCGGATTTTTCTGCAACCAGAAGCACACAGGAAATGTCTCTGACCCCTTTGGGTTGATGGAGGAACAAAATGACGAAGGTCGCAAAGAACACGATTTGTCTCTGGTATGACGGAGACGCCGAGGACGCGGCACGCTTCTACGCCGCTACCTTTCCGGACTCTTCCGTCGACGCCGTGCATCGCGCACCGGGGGACTTTCCGTCGGGGAAGAAGGGGGATGTGTTGACAGTCCAGTTCACTGTGCTCGGCGTTCCCTGCCTCGGACTCAATGGAGGGCCGGCATTCAGGCACAGCGAGGCGTTTTCATTTCAGGTCGCAACCGCTGACCAGGCCGAGACGGATCGCTACTGGAACGCGATTGTCGGCAATGGCGGGCAGGAGAGCGCCTGTGGCTGGTGCAGGGACAGATGGGGATTGTCCTGGCAGATCACACCGATGGCTCTGACGGAAGCGGTCACCGATCCCGATCCCGCTGCCGCCAAGCGGGCGTTCGATTCGATGATGACCATGCGCAAGATCGACATAGCAACAATCGAGGCGGCACGCCGTGGCCGGGAGTCGGGGGTCTAACGATCAAGGCTGGATCGTGATCGCGCAGCGAGCCACGAGAAAATACCCATGCTCAATTCGACTGAAAATCACGGCTTGTTGCGGTCGACGGAAGAAACAGGCGCAAACCGGACGGGGTCAGAGCGGTTTCCAATTCTTGGCCAGTTCCTCCGGTCGACCGCAGCAACCCGGATCCTTCTTCACCCGGAAGAACACACGAAGAGTCTGCGACCCCTTTGATGCTCTCGCGAGAAACGCCGCCTGCGGATCGGCAGCCACCGCTGAGCGCCGCGTCGCCGGAAACTGCTCAGCGCGGCGGTGCAGCGCCGCTGAAGCACCTGCCTACTTCGAGTTCCTTGCCTTCCTTCACCGCCAGATACTTCTGCAGGAAGGAGTTGTCGATTGCGCGCAGGTCAGCGCGCTGTTTCGCCTGCCGGTAGCGGTTCAGGTGCCCCGGCCCACCGTTGTAGACGGCGTAGGTGGCGCGCGCCAGATCATCAGCATCGCCAACGCTCGCTGCCTCCCGCCGAGCCAGCGCGTAGTCGCGCAGATAGTGGTGCAGGATCTCGGCGCCGGCACGGCCGTTGTAGGCGACATCGCCTTGCAGCCCGGCGACATCATAGAAGCCGCGCCAGATTCGCGGGTACACCTGCATCAGGCCGACAGCACCAACCCCCGACTGGATCGGCTGCACCTTCCCCTTGTGGCGAACGAACTGCCGCCAGCAACTTTCCTGCCAGGCAGTCGAGAGCACCAGGTCGCGGTAGAGTTCGTTGAACTGAGGCTCGATTGCGCGCCCGACGCTTTCCCGCTGCTGCCAGGTGGCATCGGCAGTGCGCTGCAGCAGGACCCGCATCGCCGGCAGGTATTCCGGCAGATCGCTGCGTGTCGGCAGCCAGTCGTTCAGGCGCCGTGCCAGCGCCGCCGTCTCCGGGTCGATCAGCAGGGGCGCCGGCACCGGCGCGGCGAAGGCGGTGGCGACGAACCAGCTCCGGTTGTCGACCATTGCCGCCGGCGGGCTTGAGCCGAGCAGCCGGCTCCGCTGCGCGGCCGGCAGCGGCGGACCGAAACCGAAGAGCAGCCGCAGATCCGGGTCGAGCGCCAGATCGTAGGCCAGTGGATCGCCGGCGCTGGCGGGAAGGACCAGGCCGGCGAGCTCGCGCAAGGCCTGCGGAGTCACCTGCAAGCCGATCGCGTCGCCGAATGCCTGTGCCGCCCGCAGCGCATCACCAGCCTCGACCAGCGCGCGCAGCGACTTCGCCGCCTGGCTGTCGAGTTCCTTCGTCAGCTGCCGCAGCTCCGGCGCCAGTCGGTCCCAACTCAGCAGGAACAGCTTGCGCAATGGCTCGGGAACGGGCGCCTCGCTTGCCAGCAGCTCCAGCCCGTCGTAGCGGCCACTGAGCAGGACGAGCAGGAACTGCTGCCGCCGGGCGGCGTCATCCGACTCGCCAGCGGCGTGCTTGACGACCCGCGTCAGGAAAGCATCCCAGAGTTCCGCCGCCTCCACCTTAGACACCGCCGGCCGCGGCCGCCGAGGGTCTGCTACGGGCTTTCCACTGTGGCGCAAGAGCCCGTCCACGACCTCCCAGGGATTGGGTCCAGAATCGCGTGCCAGCGCCGGCATCGCCATGGCGACCAGCAGAAGCAGCAGCAAGCAGGACCTCTGCATCATCAGCCGCCAACCAGCGAAAGGGGTGAATATCATTTGATCTTCACAGCCGCGAGAAAATGCCCCTGCCCTATTCGATTGAAAAACGCAACTTGTTGCGGTCGACGGCAAAAGCAGCCAGAAAATCCGGTTACTCCGATCCGGCTCGCCCGCAGGAACTTCTCGCGCTCAGGCAGGAAGATTCCAGTTCGCTGAATCGAAGTCCACTCCGCTGCCTGCGCGGGTCATCCCGGCGATTTGTGCCAGGACTTTCTTGCAGCGCGCCGCGACAAAGCCCTCGATTCCATCGACGCGAATGCCCTTGAGCGGCTCTTGTTCGGAAGTGAGGGCTTGACTGAGAACGGCGGCCCGATAGACCTGATCGTTCGTCCATGGCCGCCTGGTGTGTGGGGCGCCGAAGGGTGTGTTCGCCTCCAGGTAGACGGATTGCTCCAGAATGGACCAGTGCGGCGCTTGCAGGAGACGCACACGATCAACGTTGAAATGGCTGGCGACAAACCACTCCATGAAATCGACGTAGTAATTCCTGAAAATGTCGTTCGCCAGCAGCTTCGTGATCAAGGGGATCTTGCCGATCTCCTTGCCCCGGTAAAGGAGGTCCTTGTCCTGCCAGTTGCGCTTCTGGCCCGGCCAGCTCACGCCGAGCAAACTATCCAGGTCATTGAGGAAGAATGTGGCGAAGGGTGGCTGATTTGACGAATCATCAACGGCCAGATGAAGGAAGTAGTTTTGGCTGTTGAGATAGTAGGTATCCCACGAGCCGAGCAGGTTGACCACGGCCATGGTGCGCAGGAAACCTTCGACATCGAGTATCTTGCGTGCGGTATCGACAAAAGCGGCAGTTGCCGGCTTGTTGGCGTGAAAGGCCGTCAGGAAGCTGGCCAGGGCGGCATAGTCGCTGTCGGGCGTGTCGAGACGGGGTTCATAGGTACGGCTCTCGGGACGGGACCCCGGTGCAAAGTAATCTGTCGCCAGCTTCCCGCGCAACTCGAGGGAAGCGCCGCCGGGAAAGTCATCCCCATAGTTGCCCTTGAAGATCGCCCGGTGCTTGACGCCTGGAAGCCAGGCCTTGAAGTGATAATCGTCCATCGGCGGCATGGCCACATAGGTGCCGTAGTACTTTCCATTCAAGGTGAGCTCGGCGTACATGTTCGGCCGCACCGGACACCTGGCCAGACCCATCAGGTCAAAGGCAAGCCGGACCCTGTGGTACGAAGGATCGCGGAGCGAGTTGAGCAGGTTGAGCTGGCGGGGAATGCCGGATTCCTCATCATCATCGAGATAGACCGAGATATTGACCTTGGGATCCCAGCGGCTCGTATTTCCACGGCGCTTCACGGATACCTGCTCGCCCTGCTCGGTGATGATCACCCCATTGTCGGGGTCGGGCTGCTTCGGCAGGGAAAGCGCCGGACGCGTTTCAAAAACACGCACGGAAGCGCCTGCGTTGCCATTCGCTTTCAGCGCCTCGCCGAACTCGTCGTCTTTCCAGAGTGTGTCCAGATCAACTCCATCGACCTGCACAACCAGGATGGTGGAGCCCAGTGCGCCTGTGCCGGAGAAAATGGTCGTCCGGTCTTCGGCGGCCTTTTGCCAGAGGGCAACCACCATTCCCGCCTGCGTCAAGGTTTCCTGGCCGGCCAGGCGAAAACGGATCTTGCCGCCCTCGGATGAATCCGGAAGCAGTTTCAGCGCGGCGGCCGCCCGGTCGAATTCAGCCTTGCCGCGCAGGAACGAATCCGCACTTGCCGGATCATGCGCTTCCTCGGCGATCTGTCGCGCCCTTGAATCCTTCGGGAGCGCCGGAATGAAGACGGACTTGACCAGATTTCGGATGTCCTTCGTCGTTCCGGAATCGGGAATGCGATCCATGGCTGGTGTCTCCTGGCTTGCCGGCAGCTTGCCGGCACTTTCGATGGGAAAAATGGGAAATTCAGGCGCCTTTGCAGCAGTATTTCCGCTCTTGCTGGCCGTCGTCAACCGGGAGTTTCCGGAAGTTCCGCCCAACTTTCCCCTGCACCCCGCAAGACCGCCAACATTTCATGCCTGAATGCGGTGAGAAGAGTCAGAGCAACTGCCGGTTTTTGGCCAGTTTTTCCGGTCGACCGCAGCAACTTGGATTTTTCTCGGATTTTTATTTCAACCAATAGAACACAGGTAATGTCTTTGACCCTCAAGGCACTTGTGATTTTTCTCGATCAGTTCGGTGATGTCGGCGCGCCGCCACCGCCGCGCGAGTCGTTGAGCAGCGACACAAGATAGGCCCCGAGTTTTTCGTGCTTTTGACCGGTCGACCGCAACAGTCCACGCTGCATCCCCCACAGGCGCATGCTGTCAGCGGCCAGGAATGGCATTTCCGGTGTATCGGCCGGCGGGGAGAGGTGGGAGGGTGTCCGTCAGCGGATCGGTCGGCAAGGCTGATGATTTTACCTTGTGGTGGTGGGAGGGGCTGAAGCTGATAGCATATGCAAGGTAAGCAGCGTTGCCGGTGGGGTGGCAGGCTAGAAAATCGTGGTCTGCCCCTTTTTGTTCCAATTTAGTGGAGGAACAGTCATGTCAATAGTTATGAGCAGTGGAACACCATTGGAAGGCCGTTTGCGGGCAGTTATGATGTCTTGGCAACTACCGATTGATCCTGGCTGCGAGCAACATCTTGAACAGTTGATTCAGCAAGCGGCGCAGCGCGTTCAGATCGAAGGCGTTGCCTCCGATCTTGGCAAGCTCTGGGAAGCAGAAACCAACTTTCGTAGGCTACTGACCGAGATGACACGACAAGCTGGAATTCTCGGATTTCATCAGTTGCACGAACCGACGTATTTTAAAGCGCTCTCCGGCTTGTGCCCGATCTGGCCATTTTGTTAAAGACTGACATGGACGAACAGACCAAGACAGCATTTGCGAGTGCTTCTGACACTTCGAAGCAGCTAATTACTCTCGCCACCGGCCTTCTTGCCCTAGAGATTACTTTTGCTAAGGACGTGATCGTAACGCTTGATGCCGCAGCCAAGTGCCTAATCGGTACATCATGGGTTCTGTTATTGCTTTCAGTGATAGCAGGCGTATGGACCCTTCTCGCACTGACTGGTTCTCTTGCTCAAACGTCTGCGCCAACGGCACAGTCCATTTTCGGTCGCAACGTCCGTATTCCGGCAATCTTTCAGATACTGTTGTTTCTCGGTGGCCTCATCCTCACCGTTTGGTTTGGGGTGCGAGGTGTTGGGAGTAATTGATGCCGAACAGGCCGTTCATCCGGCCGAGGGGCGGTGGCGCCAGCATTTTGCTGATTGCCGAATGGCCCGCACCGAAAGGGCGTCCCCATGAACCCGGAACCACTGATTCGCTTGACCAGGCTATTTGCCAAATGGCTGGAGCGCCTTCTGGCCGTCGCCATTGTTGCGGGAATCATCGCCTATGGGCTGGCGAGCGCAGCCGAGCTGCTGAGCATGGACTGGCGCAGTTCGGAAGCCTTTTACGACCTGATGTACCGCGTCCTGCTCATGGTCATCGGCGTCGAGCTCGCGCGCACCCTTCTCACGCACGACCTGGGAGCAATCCTGGAACTGCTCGCCTTCGTGGTCGCCCGGAAGACGCTCAAGCCCGACGTGGACGCTTTCGATATCTTCCTGTGTGCGCTGGCGTTCGTGGCCCTGTTGGCCGCCCGCTACTATTTTCTGCGCCCGGTGCCCGACAAGACGCCTGAACAGTCGCCACCGTAAGCCGGTCCTCGCCCGGCCGGGTCGGCGCAGCCCGCTCCGCGGCCCTCTTCGCTCCCGGTTGATCCACAGCCTTCGCCCCCGAGGAAAGCCCATGTTCGAGACGATCATTCACTGGACCACCGCCGCCCTGGAACTGGCGGGCATCTTCGTCATGGCCGCCGGAATGCTGCTTGCCTCGCTCGTCGCTCTCACCCGCGCGGCGCGCAGCATGGCCGGCAGCCACCTCTACGAGTGGTATCGCCAGACGCTGGCGCGCGCCATCCTCCTCGGCCTCGAGTTCCTCGTCGCCGCCGACATCATCAACACCGTGGCGGTCGATCCCAGCTTCAGAAGCGTCGGCGTTCTCGGTCTGATCGTCCTCGTCCGCACCTTCCTCAGCTTCACCCTCGAACTCGACATCTCCGGCCGCTGGCCGTGGCAGCCGAAGCCCGAACCCGCCGCGCCAGCGGCCGCGACAGCTTCGGGCGGACAAACTGAAGCCGGGGGCCAGCGCTCCTGAACATCACCGCTTTCCCGGCGCTCGCCTGCCCGCTCGACGGCGCGCCGCTGGCGTGCGCGGGTTCGACCTGGCGCTGCCCCGCCGGCCACAGTTTCGACGTCGCCGGCCAGGGCTACACGAACCTGCTGCCGGTGCACAAGAAGCGCTCGCTCGATCCGGGTGACAGCAAGGAGATGGTTGCCGCCCGCCGGCGCTTTCTGGCGGCCGGTCATTACCAGCCGATCGCCGACGCCGTCGCCCGCGCCGTGCTCGCGGGCCTGCCGGCCGTTGCCAGTTGCCTCGATGCCGGCTGCGGCGAGGGCTATTACCTGCGCCGGCTGGCCGCCACGGCAGATGACGGGCAGAGCCTCGCGCTCCTCGGGCTGGACATTTCCAAGTGGGCCGTGCTCGCCGCCGCGAAACAGGACAGGCGGCCGACCTGGGTGGTCGGCAGCAACGCCAACCTGCCGGTGCTGACGGGAACGCTGGACCGCGTGCTGTGCCTGTTCGGCTTCCCGGTCCATGCCGAGTTCGCGCGCGTGCTCAAGGCGGGGGGCGAGCTCGTGCAGGTCGATGCCGGTCCGGGGCACCTGCGGGAACTGCGCGAAATCATCTACCCCAGGCTGAAACCCGAGCGCTCCGGCGAGGCGCCGACCCCGGCCGGTTTCAGGCATCTCGGCACGGAAACACTCGGCTATTCCTTCGCGCTTGCCGGCGCGGAGCAGATCGCCGACCTGCTGACGATGACCCCGCACCTCTATCGCGCCAGCGCCGAGGGACGCGCCAAGGCCGCGGCGCTCACCGTGCTGACACTGACCGTCGATGTCCGCCTGGCGCGTTTCGCGCGCGATGCCGATTGATCCCCTGCCCCACCGCCGCTTTGAATTTTGGCCGTTTTTCGCGGTCGACCGCAACAGGCACGAAAATCGCGTCGGCGCCTTCAGGCCGGCCAAACGGCCGCCCCACAATTCCGCGTGGAAAAGCGGCCGCCCCAGGGCTAGAATGGGCTTTCAGGCAAGCCAGCCGATCCTCGCCAGCCAGCCACCCGTTTCCCACAACTTCAGGAGAACGACATGAAGGGCGACAAGAAAATCATCGACATCCTCAACGAACTGCTGGCCGGCGAACTGACCGCCGTCGACCAGTACCTGATCCACGGTGAAATGTACGCCGACATGGGCCTTGCCCAACTGGCCGGGAAGGCGCTGCACGAATCCGAGCACGAGCGCCAGCATGCCCGCGCCCTGATCCAGCGCATCCTCTTCCTCGAAGGCACGCCCGACCTCACGAAGCGCGAGGCGCTCAAGGTCGGCAAAACCGTGCCGGAAATGCTGAAGGCCGATCTCGCCGTCGAATACAAGGTCGTCGGCGAATTGAAGAAAGCCATGGCGGCTTGCGAACTGGCGCAGGATTACGTGACCCGCGACATGCTCGGCGTCCAGCTCGAGGACACCGAAATGGACCATGCCTATTACCTCGAAAAGCAGATTGGCCTGATCGAACTGGTCGGCCTGCAGAACTACCAGCAGAGCCAGATGGGCTCCGGCAACCCGGCTTGAGGAGCGCACGATGAACGGCGACAAGAGGGTCATCGACGCCCTGAACAAGGTGCTAAAAAACGAGTTGACCGCGATCAACCAGTATTTCCTGCACGCCCGCATGTTCCGCCACTGGGGCCTGGAGAAACTCAACGACTACCAGTACCGGCAGTCGATCCGCGTCATGAAGGAGGCCGACGAACTGATCGAGCGCGTCCTCTTCCTCGAAGGCCTGCCCAACCTGCAGAACATCGGCAAGCTGCTGATCGGCGAGGATGTCGTCGAATGCCTGCAGGGCGACCTCCGGTACGAGCGTGAAATCCAGCGCCCGCTGCTGGTCGACGGCATTGCCCTGTGCGAGCAACTCCAGGACTACGTCAGCCGCGACCTGCTGGAAGACCTGCTCGAACACTGCGAGGAAGCGATCGACTGGCTGGAAACGCAGCAGACCCTGATCGCAGACGTGACCCTGCCCAATTATCTGCAGGCGCACATGGAGCCGGGCGGCGACTGATTCGTCGCGGTAACCTGACGCACACGAAAGCCACGGAATCCCGCCGTGGCTTTTTCTTGGTCCCAAGGCAAATGCTATTGACAGTCATTCGCATCTGTATATAATGCGAACTGTTCTCATTAACTGCCTTGCCGTCGTTCTTGGAGACTGCCCATGTATGTCTGTGTCTGCCAGGCTGTAACCGACCGTCAGATTCGCGAAGCAGCCACGGGCGGCGCCCGCACCTTGCGGGACCTGCGCCGGGAACTCGGCATCGCCCGCGAATGCGGCAACTGCGCAACCTGCGCCCGCGACTGCCTGCGCGAAGCGCACGCGGCGTCGACCGCGATGGCGCGTTCCCACGGTTCTTGCGTAGCTTGAGTTTCCCGCCAATTCGCCTATAGTGATTCTCCCTGCGTCCATGCCTGTTCCATGTTCGGCCGAACAGGCAAGCGAGCCTGCGTAACGAGGAGAATCTCATGACCATCTTCATCGGTAGCGAGGAGAAGCGCGTTGGTCTGGCCCTTTCAGGAGGCGGCTTCCGGGCGGCGGCTTTTCATCTTGGTGCATTCCGGAAGCTGCATCAACTCGGCCTGTTGTGGAAACTCGACCTGCTGACCTGCGTCAGCGGTGGCAGCATCGCCGGCGCCTTCCTGGCCTGCCACTGGGGCGAGGACGATGCCCTCGACAAGCTGGAAAACTATCTGCGCACCAAGTCGATAGCGGTATCGTCGGTCATCGGCGGCGTTCTCGATCCCTTCCACAGCCGCCTCGACAAGCTGGCCGCCACCTACGAACGCGACCTTTACGGCCAGCGCACGCTGGGCTCGCTGCAGAACGGGCCGCGCCTGTATCTCAATTCCACCAACCTGGCCACCGGCAACATGTTCTTCTTCGTCGCCGGCGGCGGCCCCGCCGGCAAGGCCGAGATGGGGGAGTGGGAACTCGGCACCAACGAGGCCGCCAGCTTCCCGCTCAGCCGCGCCGTCGCCGCGTCGTCGGCGTTTCCGCCGGTGTTCCCGCCGCTCAGGGTCGATCAGGCCCAGTATCCGGCGGCCGGGGTCGACTATGTCACCCTTGCCGATGGCGGCGTCTACGACAACCTTGGCGTCAATCCACTGTTCCGCAAGCGCAATGCCCTCGACTACCTGATCGTCAGCGACGCAGGCAAGCCGTTCGCGATCGACGAGCGGCCGACCGAATCCGGCGCCGCCGTCCTGGTGGCGGCCATCGACATCCTGATGGAGCAGGTCCGCGGCCTGCAATTCAAGCGGCTCGAACTGAACGCCAGCGCGGGTGGCGCCAGGCCGGTGTGGTTCTCGATCGACAGCACGATCGGCGAGGAACGCGAGGGCGACGCCGCCTTCGCCTCGGCCATCGGCACCAACCTGACCCGGCTGTCGACGGCCGAGATGGCCGTGCTCGGCCGGCATGCCGGCGCCCTTCTCACCCACCGGCTGCAAACCTACGTGCCCGAACTTCTCGGCACGTGAAACATCGCCGGACGAGGCCGCCAGGATGACAGACATCTCCTCCGGAAACTTCTCCGACGAATGGGTGCGGCCGCTGCTTGAACTCGGCCGCACCGACCCGGCCCCCGAAGTTCGTCTTGCCGCCCTGATGGCGGCCTCGCACTTCCCGCTCGGCCTCATGGCCTGGCGGGATCTGGCCGAAGCCGGCTGGCAGATCGTCGGCACGACGCCCGAGGGTCCGCAAGTCCGGCGGGCGGCTCTGACCTTCGCGGCCAACGTTCCCCTCCTCTCGGTACGACAAAAGCTCCGCCGGATGGCCGAGGATCCGGCCGAACCCGACCGCGACGCCATCGCCGCAGCCCTCGCGGAAGCAGGCGACCCCTCACGCATCCGTGCCCTGGTCGAGCGCGCGGCCGGCGGCGATCAGGATGCCTTCCGCCTGCTGGCCATCGCCTCTCTCGAGGACACCTCGCTGACCCCCGCCGACCTGCCACCCTGCGCCGAGGCTGCATTCTGGCGCGCCCTGGCGATTGGTCGGCTCGGCAGCTTCGCGGCGCTCGAAGATGTTTTCGCACCCGAAGCCCCGCTCCCCGACCTGTTCTGGGGCAGCCCCTGGGTCGCTTATGACCGGATCGCGGCGATTCGTCCGATCCCCGAGCTGCTGAGCAATGCCCTCCGGATCATGCTTTCCCGTCTCGATGACCCGCACGTTGCCGAACGCATCGGGCACGATCTGGCGCGCGCGCTGCGCCTGACCGTCTGGGCCGCCACCGGCATGGCCGACGCGCAAGGCGATCCATTGGAGCCGCCGCGGCCCTTCGCTCCGGTCACGGCCCCCGAGCCGCTCCGCACCACAAAAGGCGTGACGGAAGTCCTGACGGCGCAGATCGGCGCCCGCCAGCCCGAACACGACGATGGCCAGGTCGCCTGGATGATCGCCGATACGCCCGGCGACCGCCTGATCCGCGAGGTCGTCGCGCTGGTCCGCCGCGACTGGGCGCCGGCGGCGCGGGCGCGCCTGCTCGACATCCTCGGTCAGGCAGCCGACTGCCAGGCCGGCTGCGCCCCCACGCCTTTCCGCGGGGCGGGAAGCGGCCCGACTCACACGCTCCGGCGCGACCT
>ERZ724507.201-NODE-201-length-27097-cov-6.789698_pt1 | contig 27097 bp, 19 predicted proteins | sample MGYA00376040_ERZ724507 | MGnify/ENA primary metagenome ERZ724507 (study PRJEB28724, sample SAMN07190883) | activated sludge metagenome | isolation source: activated sludge of sewage treatment plant in Hong Hong | place: Hong Kong | collected 2016-03-17 ...
AACAGCATGAGTGATTACCGCGCCCCCGTGAAGGACATGCGCTTCGTCATGGACGAGATCGTCGGCCTGTCCGAAATCGCCCAATTGCCGGGCTACGAGGAGGCGACGCCGGACATGGCCGACGCCGTCCTCGAGGAAGCCGCCAAGTTCGCCGGCGGGGTGCTCGCACCCCTTAACCGCGTCGGCGACCAGCAGGGCTGCAAGCTGGGCGCCGACGGCGTGACCACGCCGGATGGCTGGAAGGAGGCCTACCGTGCCTTCTGCGACAGCGGCTGGAACGGCCTCGCGATGCCCGCCGAGTTCGGCGGCCAGGGGCTGCCGGAAACCTTCGGCATCGCCGTCAAGGAAATGCTGGCCTCGGCCAACATGGCCTTCTCGCTGTGCCCGATGCTGACTGGCGGCGCCATCCAGGCATTGCTCACCTGCGCCAGCGACGAACTGAAGGCGACCTACCTGGAAAAGATGATCTCCGGCGAGTGGACCGGGACGATGAACCTGACCGAGCCGCAGGCCGGCTCCGACCTCGCCCTCGTGCGTTCGCGCGCCGAGCCGCAGGCCGACGGCAGCTACAAGGTGTTCGGCCAGAAGATCTTCATCACCTACGGCGACCACGACCTGACCGACAACATCGTCCATCTCGTCCTCGCCCGCCTGCCCGACGCGCCGCCGGGCGTACGCGGCATCTCGCTGTTTCTGGTGCCCAAGTTCATGGTCAATGCCGACGGTTCGCTGGGCGCGCGCAATGACGCCTATTGCGTTTCCATCGAGCACAAACTCGGCATCCACGCCAGCCCGACCGCCGTGCTCGCCTTCGGCGACAACGGCGGCGCCGTCGGCTGGCTGCTCGGCGAGCCGAACCGCGGCCTCGAATACATGTTCGTGATGATGAACGAGGCGCGCATGGGGGTCGGCCTGCAGGGCGTCGCCCTCGGCGAGCGCGCCTACCAGCAGGCGCTCGGCTATGCCCGCGAGCGCAAGCAGGGCCGCGACGCGGTGACCGGCGAAGCGCTGGTCACCATCGATCACCATCCCGATATCCGGCGCATGCTGATGACGATGAAATCGCGCGTCGAAGCCGGCCGTGCGACTACCTATATGGCGGCAGGACTACTCGACCGCGCCCACGCCGGCAGCGACCCGGAGCAGAAGAAGCGCGACCTGTGGCTGGCCGAGTTCCTGATCCCCATCGTCAAGGGCGGCGGCACGGAAACCAGCATCGAGGTCACCTCGCTCGGTATCCAGATCTATGGCGGCATGGGCTACATCGAGGAAACCGGCGCCGCGCAGCACTGGCGCGACTCGCGCATCACGACGATCTACGAGGGCACGACGTGCATCCAGGCCAACGACCTGATCTTCCGCAAATTGATGCGCGACCAGGGTGCTACCGCCCGCGTCGTCTTCGCCGAAGTGGCGGCGACCGCGCGCGCCCTGAACGAAGCGGATCGCCCTGAGTTGCAGGCGATCGGCCGTCGCCTCGATGCCGGACTCAAGGCATGGGAAGACGCGACCGACTGGGTGCTGGCCAACGCGAAAACCGGCGTTGCCGGCGTGTTGACCGCAGCAGTGCCTTACCTCGACCTCGCGGTCGCGGTGACCGGTGGCTGGCTGATGGGCAAGGCGGCGCTCGCCGCGGCCGGCTATCTCGACCGGGGCGAAGGCGACCAGGCGTTCTACACGGCCAAGCTGGCCAGCGCCGGCTTCTATGCCGAGCAGAGCCTCCCCTTGGCGCAGGCCAGGGTCGTGAGCGTGCTCGCAGGCGACGGCGGGATCGCCGGGCTCGGCGGCGAGGCGCTGTTCGGGTAGGAGCAACCTGACTCTGCGACAGAGACTTCGGGGAACCGCACCCGTCGTCTCTGGATTTCAAGGGGGCCATGCGGCCCTCTCCTTTTTCATCCTATCGGCCAGTGGCGGACAACGTCCCGGCATTGCGCACGGGAATCCAGCCTTCGCCCGGGTCAAAGCGTGTGAACGCCCTCGCCGATTCCGCCGTGGCCGGACCGAGATCCTTCTCGAACACCGTGCCCTGATGACTGATCATGAAGGTCTTGACGCCGGACTGGCCGTATTCCGCCGGCCAGGCGACGACGGCGAAACCGCCGATCATCCGGTCGGCGGCGAGATAGTCATAGGAACCGCCCGGCGCCGCAGGCCCCTGGCCGGTGAGTATCCGGTAGTAGTACCCCCAGTACGGCGTCGGGCCCCGCTTGTCGAAGACATAGCCTTCCCGTGTCGCCTGTGCGACCAACGGCCCCAGCGGACTCTCGTCACGGCCTGCGGCGGACGGCCAGTACAAGCCGTCGCGCTTTCCCGGCGTGCTCGCGAAGCGTTGCGCGCATTCGCGCATGCCGTCGCCGTTGCGGTCCGCCGCTGCGTAGTCGGCCTGGGCGTCCGCGATGGCGAGCAGGACTTCGATCGTGTTCAGCTCGTTGCGGCCGATGCGGCGATTGATGATTTCCTCGCGGCCGGCGGCGGTGTCGAAGCGCCACCCCTGACCGGACTTGACCAGGGGGATCGGGAACGACCAGTCGTCGTTGCCGAAGACGAGCGTCGCGCGACGCTCGCCGTCGCGCCGGATTTCGTGCTTCTCCGCGTAGGCGGTGATGAAGGCTTCGCGCTCCCGGCGCGCGAACGCCGGATCGCCGGTGCCGAGCCGGGCGGATTCCGGCCCAAGCACGCGCTGGGTGCGCGCCGGGTTGCCGGAGCGCGCCGCATCGAACAGGGCGCCGGCTCCCTTCTCGGGCGACGCGAAGACCGCCGCGCCCGATGCCATCGCGACATTTGCAGCGGTCAGGACGGACCAGGCGATCACCGTCCGGACGAGCCTGCCCGTACCGGACCTGGATGCAACCGGGCGGTCCTGCCGGTCGCTGCGAATTCCGGAACCCTGTTTCATCGTCTTCCTCCCCGGCCGCCACCCATCCTGCCGCCGCCGAAACCGCCGCCCATGCCCTGCCGGCTCGACATTCCCCGGCTGCCGAAATCGCCACCCCGCGAGCCGACGTCCGAACCGCCGAAACCGCTGGCCTGGCCGCTGCCGGAGAAATCGCGGTTGCCGCTGGCGCTCCGGTCACCGACTCCCCGCGAGCCGTCCAGGCGTTGCCCGCCATCCGCCCGACCGCGGAATTCCTGCCGCGCCTGGGCATTGCGGGCCGCGTCGCCGCGGTTGTACTGCCGGGCGACGTTCTGGTCGCGGTAGGGGACCCCGCGCCGATGGTCGACGTTGTGCTTCCAGTTGCCGCGATCGCCCGAAATGTTGCTGCGGTTGAAGTTGTTGTACTTGTGGTGTTCGACGTGGACGCCTCCGCCATTCCAGTCACACCCGCCCCACAGCGCGCCGCCGATGATGAGGCCCGTGGTGAAGGTCAGCAAGGCGGCGCCCGGGTAGTATCCGGGCGGATAGTAGTAGTAAGGGGGGTAGGCCGGATAGGGCCACGGCCCGTACACATACCAGGGGTCATAGGCGGGAACGTAGACGACCGCCGGATCGGCCGGCTCGATGCGCACGTAGTTTCCGGCCGTGCCCTGCTCGACGGTCACCATCTGCTGCTCGGTGGACTTGAGTGTGCCTTGCGCGTTCGCGGCCTGCCGCAGTTTCTGCACAGCGGCCAGCAGGCGCTTCTGGTCGGCGAGGAAGGCGTCGCCGAGTTGCTGCGTCCAGGCGAGCTGCTCGTTCATCATCTCGAGAACGGGCGGGAAGGCGGTCAGTGATTTGACACTGGGATCCCAAGGCAATGGCTGCAGCGCATCCTCGAGCGCCTTGCCGGTCGGTGCGGGATTCGCCTTGCGCCAGCGCGCCGCCTCGACGACCTCGAGCGGGTAGGTCGACGCCATCAGCACCTGTGCGAGCAGGGCGTCGGGATACAGGGCGATTGGCGCCAGCAACTGTTCGAGCTGCTCCCGGCGCAGGGTCTGGCCGGCATCTGGTGGCTGGACGGGCGCCGCCCCTTGCACGGGCGGCATCGTCGGTGCCGTCGTGCAGGCGGTGAGCGCGAGGGCGCCCGAGACGAGGGCGGCCAGGAGGCGCGGAGTGGGCGATTGGCTCAAGATGTTCCTCTCTTGGCGGTGGTCGCGAACGCTCGGGATACGCCGCACCGTCGTCAGCAAATAGGGGTTCAGACTATCACGAATCGCGGGGTGGCCCCAGCGTTCCCCAGCCATACGCTCCTGCGACTGGCCAGGGAGCTGCTTCTTGACCGGCAATTCCATTGTCTTGCCGGTCAAGAAGCGCGGGATGGCCGCCAATCAGCGCGGGCGGTCGCCGATGATGCCGGCGCGTTCCAGGCGGCGCACGTCCGGCCAGAAATCCTGGACGGCGTAATGTTGCGTGCAGCGGTTGTCCCAGATCGCCACGGTGTTGGTGTGCAGGGGGTGGCGCACCTGAAACTCGGGAATGTAGGCCTGGCTGATCAGATAATTCAGCAGCAGGCTGGCGCCAGGGTTGGCATCCTGGCCGTAACGCACCCGCTGCGGCGTGTGGTAGTTGGTGAAGTGCGTGGTGAAGGCGTTGACGAAGAGGATCTTGTCGCCCGTTTCCGGGTGCGTGCGCACGACCGGGTGTTCCGCGTCGGGGTACATTTCCTTGATTTCAAGGCGTTTTTCGATCGGCATCGCGGCGCCGAAACTGGCTTCTATGCTGTGCCGCGCGCGCAGGTCGGCGATCTGCTCCTTGATCGCTTCCGGCAGATTGTTGTAGGCATCGACCATGTTCACCCAGATCATGTCGCCGCCGGCCTCGGGGGCTTCGGTGCAGCGCAGCACGGCCCCCATCTGCGGGCACTCGCGCCAGGTGGTGTCGCAGTGGTAGGCGTTTTCGTACTGTTCCTTGCGCGTGTCCGGGCCTTTGTAAATCTGCACCAGGCCCGGATGTTCGGGATCGCTGCCGACGATGGGATGGTCTTCCAGGTCGCCGAAGCGGCGGGCGAAAGCCACGTGCTCGGCGCGGCTGCAATCCTGATTTTCGAGGAACAGCACCTTGTGCTTGAGCAGCAAGGCCTTGATTTCGGCGAACAGCGCGTCGTCGTGCGCGGCCTCGGCAATCGAGACGCCTTGCAGTTCGGCGCCGATGCTGCGGGTAAGGGCTTTGACTGTGATCGAATGTTTTTTCATGTCTGTATTTCGCACCCGGCGGGTATCGGCTACCGCACCGGGCAAGCGAGTCTCCTGTTTCAAAGGGTTGATGGACGCAATTGCAGGTACAGGTGCGGGGTCAGGCTTGTTGCTGCTGGCGGCGGGCGGCGAATTCGCCGTACCACGCCAGGCACTCGGGGTTGGCCATGGTGTCGGGGTTGACGACCTTTTCCAGCGGCTGGCCGAGCAGCAGTTTCTTGATCGGCAGTTCCAGTTTCTTGCCGGTCAGCGTGCGCGGGATGGCCGGGACCTGGAAGATGTCGTTCGGCACGTGGCGGGCCGACAGGGCGACCTTGATGCGCTCGCGGATCGTTTTCGTCAGTTCCGCGGTCAACGTCGAATCGGGGCGTAAAACCACAAACAGCGGCATGTACGATTCCTTGCCCAGGTATTCGAGGTCGACGACCATGCTGTCGAGCACTTCCGGTAGATCCTCGACCGCCCGGTAGAGTTCGCTGGTGCCCATGCGGATGCCGTGGCGGTTGATCGTCGCGTCGGAGCGGCCGTAGATGATGGCGCCGCCGCGCGGCGTGATGCGCACCCAGTCGCCGTGGCGCCAGATGCCGGGATAGGTGTCGAAGTAGCTGTCGATGTAGCGCAGGTTGTCCTTGTCGTTCCAGAAATACAGCGGCATCGACGGCATCGGCGCGCAGCAGACCAGTTCGCCGACCGCGTCGGTCAGCGGCTGGCCGGCCTCGTCGAAGGCCTCGATCTTCGCGCCCAGGCAGCGGCACTGCATTTCGCCGACGATCATCGGCAGCGTCGGCACGCCGCCGATGAAGGCGCTGACCAGGTCGGTGCCGCCGGAGATCGGGTTGATCCAGAGATCCTGGCGCACGTGGTCGAGCAGCCACTGGTAGTTTTCCGGCGACAGCGGCGAGCCGGTCGAGCCGAGGCCGCGCAGGCGGCAGAGGTCGCCGGCCGCGGTCGGTTCGATGCCGGCTTTCTGGCACGAGGCATAGAAGGCGGCGCCGGCGCCGAAGAAATCGACCTTTTTGTCGGCAACGAAGCGCCACAGGGCGTTGAGGTCCGGGGTGCCGGGGTTGCCGTCGAACAGGCAGATGGTGCAGCCGGCGAGCAGGCCGCCGACCTGGAAATTCCACATCATCCAGCCGGTGGTCGAATACCAGTGGTAGCGGTCGCCGGGGCCGAGGTCGAGGTGGAAGGCGATCGCCTTGAGGTGCTCGATGACGACGCCGCCCTGCGAATGCACGATCGGCTTGGGCAGGCCGGTGGTGCCGGACGAATAGACCACCCACAGCGGATGGTCGAAGGGCACGTGTTCGGGGGCCAGCGGCGCGTTGCCGGCGGTGGCGTCGGCCCACGTCGTGGCATTGGCAAAGCCGGTGGTGCCGGCGGCCGGGTCAAGCGCCGGCAGCAGGACGAGATGTTCGACGCTCGGCAGTTCGCCCAGCAGTTCGCCGACCAGCGCCCGGCGGTCGTGCGCCTTGCCGCCGTAGCGGTAGCCGTCGACGGCGATCATCGCCTTCGGCGCGATCTGGCGGAAACGGTCGAGCACGGCGACGCGGCCCATGTCCGGCGAGCAGACCGACCAGATGGCGCCGAGGCTGGCGACGGCGAGGAAGGCGATTACCGACTCGGGGATGTTGGGCATGAAGGCGACGACGCGGTCGCCGCGGCCTACGCCCTGGGCGCGCAGGGTGGCGGCCAACGCGGCGACTTGACGCTGGAGCTCGGCCCACGACACGTCCTGCTCGGCGCCGGATTCATCGCGGAAGACGATGGCCGGCCGGCTGTCGGCGGCATGGCGGAAAACCTGTTCGACGTAGTTCAGTTCGACGCCGGGGAACCAGACGGCGCCCGGCATGCGGGCGTCAGCCAGCGCCTTGCCGCGCGGTGCGGCCGAGGGAACGGCGAAGTAATCCCAGACGGCACCCCAGAAGGCGTCGAGGTCGGATACCGACCAGCGCCACAGGGCGTCGTAATCGGCAAGCTTGATGCCGCGTTCACGGGCCAGCCAGCCGATGAAGGCGGTGACCCTGGCGTTGGCGATTCGTTCGGGCGAGGGGGTCCAGGCGGGTACGGGGTTTTCCATGCGGTTCTCCTGAAAATGTTTTCGTGGCCCGTCGCGGTGGGCGGCTGGTCGGGTTAAAGGGCGGCTGCCGCGGCTTGCGGGTGCAGGGCCTGCTCCATGGCGGCGAGCAGCACGGCGGGCGGTTGCGCTCCGGACAGGGCGAAACGGTTGGCGAAGACGAAGAAGGGCACGCCGGACACCGATTCGCCGGCATTGGCCGCGAGTTTCTCGAAGAAGCGGCGGCGGCTGTCCGGCGCCTCGACACAGGCGCGGATCGCAGCCTCCGGGAAGCCGGCATGGACGGCGATTTCGCCCAGCACGGCGGCGTCGCCGATGTCGCGGCCTTCGAGGAAATAGGCGGTGAACAGCCGATCGATAAAGCCCTCGAGACGCCGCTCGTCGCCGACGCCGAGGCCGCGGGCGCAGGCGATGAACTGGTGGGCGGCCAGCGTGCTCGGCATCAGGGCGATGCGCTCGAAGGCGAATTCGATGCCGGCGGCGCGGCCGGCTTCGCGCACCTGGGCGCGGCGGGCGGCGACGGCTTCGGCGCTGCCCAGGCGACGCTCGTAGAAAGCCTGGTAGGGGACGCCCTGCGGCGGCGTGTCGGGCAGGAGGATGTGCGAGCGCCAGTCGGTGACGACATCGACATCGGGACGGCGCTGCCGCAATTGGGCGAGGGCGCTGGCCAGGTGGCGCCTGCCGATCAGGCACCAAGGGCAGATCAGGTCGAAATGGACATCGATGGCGAGGGTGGCGCTCATGGTGGTCAGCTTCCGGGGGCGGGACAGGCGGTGCCGGCGCGCCGGCGCGATTCATGCCACAGACAGGCGCCGCCGACGGCAGTCATCAGCCCGGTGCCGAGCGCGAGTGCGAACAGGGAATGCCAGAGCAGCGGCGCGAGGAGCCCGGCGCCGGCGGCCATGACCGCGAACTGCAGGAAGGTCTGGCAGGAGGCGGCGACGCCGCCCAGCGCTGTGGGCACGGCAGCGAGCGCACGGTCGATCAGGATCGGCAGCGCGAGCGCCATGCCCACCGAGAACAGGAGCAGCGGCGCGAGCTGCAGGGGACCGCTGGGCAGCAGCGCGCAGACCGCAAGGTTGAGGGCGACAGCAGCGCCGAGGAAGCGATAGGCGAGTCCGAGCACGGCGGCGCCGGTACGGGCGCGGGCAACGCGCGGGAAGGCGACGAAGCCGGCGACGAGGCCGACGGTGATCGGCGCGAATACGAGCCAGGCGTCGGAGGCCGTGCGGCCGAAATGGTGGATCACGATGGCCGGCGCCGAAAAAGCGTACATCGCCATGGCCACCCAGTTCGCGACATGGGCGGCGGAGAGGCGCAGGAATCCGCCCGAGCGGAAGACGTCGCGGTAGGCCGGCCATAGGGCGGCCGGCCGCAGCGGCCGGCGGTCGGCGACCGGCAGGGTCTCCGGCAGCCAGCGCCAGCATGCGGCCAGCAACAGCAGCATGAAGCCGGCCAGCGCGGCGAACACCGCGCGCCAGCCGAAAGCCTGCGCGAGAACGCCGCCGATCACCGGCATCGCGACCAGGGCGAGGGTCTGCACCATCATGATGCGGCTGAGCAATTTCTGCGCGGTCCGCCCGATATGCAGGTCGCGCACGACGGTGCGGCTGATCACCAGCCCGGCCCCCGAGGCGAGGCCCTGGCAGGCGCGCAGCAGCCAGATCTGCTCGATCTGGCGGGCAACGAGGCAGCCGATCGCGGTGACCGCGACGACCGCGAGGGCGCCAAGGGTGACCGCGCGCCGGCCCCAGGCGTCGGCGAGCGCACCGTACCACAGCGACATGAAGGCGCAGGCGGCGAAGAACACGGACACCACCTGCTGGGCCTGCCAGTCGCTGACCCTCAGTTCGTCACGCAGGGAGGGGAGGGCGGGAATGACCATGTCGGAGGCAAAGGAGTTGAGCAGGCCGAGTACCGCCAGCAGCGCGGTCAACGCCGCCGGAGAGGGGTTTTTCACGGATGTCGGGCGTCCATCTTTCAACCTAGAAACCGCAGTTGGACGCGCCCGCTGGTGCGTTTGGGCGGGTGACTGGCGCGAAGCGACAACGCGGCAGGCTAATGCCTGCAAGGCGGAGCGACAAAGCCAGGCGCCCGACCGGACGTGGCAGCGGGTGCGTAGCGCTCTCACCGATCAGGTGATGCTTGGCGGAGGGACAAGAGTCAGTGTTCATGGGGCTGCTCACGGGAATACAAGCGGTCAACTGCGGTTTCTAGGTTCAAAGCATGCCGCGGATCAGTTCTTCGCCCTGCGTCCACGGGCCGAAGCCGGCCGGCGGATTGATGTGGCCGATGGTGCCGACGTCGAGGAAGCGGCTGCCCCAGTCGCGGGCGAAACCTGCGGCGCGTGCGAAACCGCACAGCGGGTCGTTGGTCGAGGCCGCGACGAGCGTCGGGAAGGGCAGCGTCTGGCGCGGAATCGGTATCCAGCCGGCGGCGCCGAGCTGGTCGACGGTCGGGTAGCCGGCCGGCATCGGGGACTCGACGTCGGCCGGAACGGCGAGCAGGGCGCCGACGATGCCGTCGTGCCGGTATTTCTGCGCCCACTGCACAACGATCATGCAGCCGGCGCTATGCGCGGCGAGGACGACCGGGCCGTCGATTGTGGCCAGGGCGTCCTGCAGCGCCTCGACGCGGGCGTCGCGCGAAAGCTTGTCGTGCTCGAGCGGGGCGACGCAGCGGGCGCCGGCAAAGTTCCTCTGGGCGTGGGTCTGCCAGTGGTCCGCGACGTGGTCGCGCAGGCCGGGGACGAAGAGTACGGTCGGGGTGTTGTCCAGGGTCATCGTGGGGGCTCCGGGTGGGTCAGGTTGTCTTCCCGTTGTTTTCCAGGGCCTGCTGTGCGCGGATGCGCTGCAGGTCGCCGGCGTAGGTGCGGCGGCCGAGCGAGAAGGTAGCCGCCGCCGCGAGGCCGACGACGGGCATCCACTGCAGCGCGCCGAGCAGGCCGACACGGTCGGCGAGCGCGCCGGTCAGGAAGGGACCGGGGGCCATGCCGAGAATGTTGTTGGCCAGCGACCAGGTGGCGAAGGCCGTCGCATGGATCGCCGGATGGGTCAGGTTGGCGACCATGGCGCCGACCGGGCCGGTGGTCCCGGCGACGAAGAACATGCCGACGGCGAGGAGCGCCAGCTGGGCCGGGCCGTTCGGCAGGTGGAAGCCGACGATGAGGGCGATCGACGAGACCAGCGAATAGGCGATGGCGACGGACCACTTGCGCGTCGCGAAGTTGCGGCTCAGGCGGTCGGTGATGATGCCGCAGCCGGTCATGCCGACGGCGCCGACGAGGACGAAGACGGCGGCGAACAGGCCGGCGCGATCCGGCGGCAGCGCGTAGTAGCGGTTCGCGAAGCTGGGCAGCCAGGCCATCATCGAACCCATCATGAACAGTTGCAGGCCGCTGCCGGCGTAGGCGCAACAGACCGAAACCGAGGAGAAGAGGCCGGCGAGCAGTCCGCGCAGCGAAGGGAAGCGGGCGCTGGCGGCCGCACTGCCCGGGCGGGGCGGGCCGTCCGGATTGAGGCGCTTCTCGGTGACGACCAGCGCGTAGAGGATGACGAGGGCGACCCCGAACAGCGCCATGGCGCCGAAGGCCCAGCGCCAGCCGAGCTTGGCGCCGATGAAGCCGCCCAGCGCCATGCCGAGCACGGAGCCGAAGGCGCCGCCGGCGAGGAAGGCGCCGCTCAGCGTCGAGCGCAGGTGCGGCGGGAAGACGGCGATGATGACGGCGATGCCGACGCTGCCGTAGGCGGCTTCGCCGACGCCGACGAAGAAGCGCGCGGCGAACATCTGGCCGTAGTTTTCGGCGACCGCGCAGGCGGCGGTGGCGAGGCTCCACAGCGCCGCCATCAGCACGATGCTGCGCACGCGCCCCCAGCGGTCGGCGAGGAGCGAGAGCGGGAAGGTGAGCAGTCCGACGAGCAGCGAGACGATGCTGTTCAGCGAGCCGAGCTGGGTGTCGCTCAGGCCCCATTCGGCCTTGAGCACCGGAAACACGGCATTGAGGACCTGCCGCGACATGTAGTCGGAGAGCAGCAGGCCGAAGGTCAGGGCGAAGACGATCCACGCGAAGGTACGCGATACCTTGGGCGTGTACTGGATGTCGATGCCAGCGTCGGCGACGTGGATGGCCACGGCGTGTCTCCTCGATTTTGTTCGTGCGGACGTGACCCGCGGCGGCGGCGGGTCACGTCCATTCTGGTTGCAGCAGGCTGCCGGACGGGTGCCCGGAGGGGCGCCCGTCGCGGGCAGTTGGCGCGCTTCCGCTCAGGCGGCCTGCGCGTACTGGGTGAAGCCCTTCTGACCGCTCTTGCGGTTCGGCGCGAAGCCGTTCTCGGCCAGGGTTTCGTCGGCGTCCTTGTAGAAGGTGCCGATCTTGTAGATCTCGCGCGCTTCCTTGGCGTTGGCGACCGGGCGGCCGAACTCCTTGGCAATGCGCACCAACTGCTCGATCTGTTCGACCGTGCTCATCTTGCGCGAACGATCCTGCGTCCAGATGTTGTCCTCGATGCCGCAACGGACATGCAGGCCCATGGCGATGGCCATCATGTTCAGCGGCAGGACGTTGAGCATGGAGGTTTCCAGGGTCAGCACGGCGCCATCCGGGCAGGCGCGGACGAAGTTGGCCAGGTTGTAGATGTTCGGCGCATCGAAGCCGCCGCCGATGGCCACCCAGGTCAGGATCAGCGGCACGTTGCAGGCGCCGCGGCGCATGTTGCGCTCGACCGTTTCGAGCTGGGTGATGTTGGCCAGCTGGAAGTGCGTCTGGATGCCGTTGGCGGACAGGCGCCTGATGTGCTCCTCGACCCAGGCCGGACCGGCGGGAATGGTCATTTCGCTGTAGGCGGCATAACCCTCTGGGGTGCCCAGGCTGGTGCCGGCAACGTCGGCCGGACACATCTGCTCGACCACGTTCATCTGGTTGCTGTTGATGGCGATGGTCACCTGGTCGGGCTTCGGCGTCAGTTCGGCGAGCATGTGGCGGGTGTCGTCGGACAGCCACTTGGCGACTTCGCCATCGCCTTCAGGAGCGAAGGAGATCGAGCCGCCGACCTGCAGGATCATGTCCGGCACGCGGGCACGGATGCCGGCGATCAGTTCGTTGAACTTGGACAGGCGCTTGGAGCCCTTGCCGTCCAGTTCGCGGACGTGAATGTGAATGACTGTGGCGCCGGCGTTGTAGCAATCGACCGCCTTCTGGATCTGGTCTTCCATGGTGACCGGGATATCTTCGGGAAAATCCGAAGGCTCCCATTCGGGGCCGTAGGGGGCGCAGGTGATGACGAGCTTCTGCTGGTTTTCGGGAAACAGGGATCCGTCGATAAAGTTCATGTGTTTCTCCTTGAAATGGTCTTGAAGTGATTTTTGGCCGTTTTTCGGGGTCGACCGCGGTAGTCGGCCGGGACGGTGTTCAGAATGGCTTGTCGCCGATGATGGCGGCGCGCTCCATCTTGCGATGACACGGCGGGTAATCCATGACCGCGTAGTGCTGGGTCGAGCGGTTATCCCAGATCGCCATGCTGAAGGGCTGCCAGCGCCAGCGCACCTGGTACTCGGGGTTGTAGGCCTGGCTGATCAGGTACTGCATCAGGTCGCTGCCGTTCTTGTTGTAATCCTGGCCGTAACGGACGCGGTCCTTGGTGTGGTAATTCACGAAATGGGTGGTGAAGGCATTGACGAACAGGACCTTCTCGCCGGTTTCCGGGTGGGTGCGCACGACCGGGTGCTCGGCATCCGGGTACTGGGCCTTCATCGCCAGGCGCTTGTCCTGCGGCATGGCGGCGGCGAAGGAGGAGTTGAAGCTGTGGCTGGCGATCAGGCCGGAAATTTCCTGCTTGATGTGGTCCGGCAGTTTTTCGTAGGCGACCACCATGTTGGCCCACATCGTGTCGCCGCCGACCGGCGGGCACTCGATGCAGCGCAGCACGCAGCCGAGCGCCGGCGTTTCGCGCCAGGTGCCGTCGGTGTGCCAGGCGTTCTCGTAGCGGTCGATCGGGCTGTCCGGATTCTTGTATATCTGGACCAGGCCGGGCGCTTCCGGGTGGCTGGGGGCCATCGGATGGGTTTCGAGTTCGCCGAGGCGCTGCGCGAACTTCATGTGGTCGATGCGCGACAGCTTGTCCAGGTTCTGGTCGCGCAGAAAGAGCACCTTGTACTTGAGCAGCGCGGCGTAGATCTCGTTGAAGAGGCCGTCGTCGCGCACGGCATCGCCGAGGTTGACGTCCAGCAGCTCGGCGCCGACGGCGCAGGTCATTTGTTCGATACGCATGGGTTGTTGTCTCCTTTGGTCTATGGTGTCAGATGATGAAAACGGAAGAACCGGTCGTCTTGCGCGACTCCAGGTCGCGGTGCGCCTGCACCGCGTCGCCGAGCGTGTAACGCTGGTTGATCTCGATCTTGATGCGGCCGGCGGCGACGTGACCGAAGATCTCGCCGGCCAGTTCCGCCTTCTCGGCGGGGTCGGCGATGTAGTCGGCGAGCGCCGGGCGCGTCAGGTAAAGCGAACCCTTCATCGCCAAGATCTGCGGGTTGAACCCCTCGATCGGGCCCGAGGCCGTGCCGACACAGACCATCAGGCCACGGCGCTTGAGCGAATCGAGCGAGGCGTTGAAGGTGCTCTTGCCAACGCTGTCGAAGACGACATCGACGCCGGTGCCGTTGGTCAGTTCGCGGGCCCGCTTGGCCACATCCTCATGGCTGTAGTTGATGATCTCGGCGCAACCGTGGGCACGGGCGACTGCCGCCTTTTCCTCGGTCGATACCGTGCCGATGACACGAATGCCGAGCAGCCTGGCCCACTGCGAGACGATCAGGCCGACGCCGCCGGCGGCGGCATGCAGCAACAGGGTGTCGCCGGCCTTGAAATCGTAAATGCGGCGCATCAGGTAGGCCGAGGTCAGCCCGCGCATGGTCATCGCTGCGGCGGTGTCGCATTCGATGCCTTCCGGCAGCTTGATCAGCGGCGCCGCGCCGATGATGCGGGCGGTGCTGTAGGCGCCCAGCGTGTTCAGGAAACCGGTGTAGGTCACCTTGTCGCCGACCGCGACGTTGCTCACGCCGTCGCCGACGGCCTCGACCACGCCGGCTGCTTCGACCCCCATGCCGGCGGGCAGCGGGATCGGATAGGTGCCGTTGCGAAAGTAGGTGTCGGCGAAGTTGAGGCCGACGGCGACGTGGCGCAGGCGGACTTCGCCCGGCCCCGGTTCGCCGACCGTCACGTCTTCGAGCCTGAGGACTTCCGGGCCGCCGGTCTGGTGGAAACGGACTGCTTTTTCCAAGGTGTTCTCCTGTTTATGGTTTCTTGGTGTCTGCTGCGGATCAACTGGACGTCGGGGCGAGGTTCACGATGCGCGAGAAGAGGCGCTTGTACTCGGCATCGGTGTCGCCGCCGAAACGCGGGTCGCGGTTCTTCTGGAAGGCCTCGTTGATCTCGGCCCAGTCCTCTTCCGAGAGGTGGCGCTGGGCGAGCGGCAGAATCACGCCTTCCTCGCGGCCCATGTGCTCCCAGATCGACTGGGCGTAGCGCGAGACGGCCTGTTCCATGTCGGCCGGTGCGATTTCGCCGGCGGCATAGCGGTTGACCTGGGTGGCCAGATCCTTGACCAGGGCCGCGTCGCGCACATGCTGGTGCTCGAGCTCGTCGAGTTCCGCATTGGCCGCCGAGGTGCGCTCGCGCAGCTTGCGGAACAGGTAATCGTCCTCCTTGGGGTGGTGGAGGGCGACCGGGAAATCCTGGATGTAGCGGATCATCGCCTGCATCAGGCCGGCGTCGGGGCGGGCGCCCTTGGCGGTGGCGTCCTTGAACAGGTGCTGCCAGGCGTGCAGGACGGCGGCGAGCGAACGGTGCTCGTCGCGGATGATGGCGATGGCCTGCGCCGGCACCGGGGGATCGGCGGTCGCCGACACCAGCACCGGAATTTCCGAATTGATCAGGACCTTCAGCGTCTGCGAGCCGAGCATCATCCCCAGCGTGCTGCGCCGGCCGTGCGACGCCATGAAGATCAGGTCGCAACCGGCGGAGCGGGCAGTCTCGATGATCGCCGTGTACGGTGAATCGCTCACGATGCTGGCCGAGGTGCACGGCACGCCGCGGGCGCGGGCGGCCGATTCGGCCTTGGTCAGCAGTTCGCGGGCGCGGCCCTGGAAATTGTAGGCGTAGTCCTCGGGGGCGGTCATGCGGATGATGTCGGCGTCACCGGACAGCGAGGCCGCATGGTCGGCGCTGGCGTGGAAGAAGGTGACGCGCGCCCCGAGCGTCAGCGCGAACTCGACGGCCCGGCCGATGGTCACGGTGGACAGGTCGGAATTGTCGATGGGGACCAGCAGATGGCGGTACATGGCGGCTCCTGAGTTATTTGCTGCGAATTCGGGCGATTATTCGTGGTCGACCGCGACGGCCACCCTGCCGTCCGCGATCCGTGTCTGGAAAACCGGCACGCGCAGCGTCGGCGCGACGACCAGCGCGCCGTCGGCGACGTCGAAGCGCCAGCCATGGGCCCGGCACTTGACGATGCGGCCGCACATCTCGCCGTTCGACAGCGCAGCCCCCTGATGCGGGCAGGAATTCTCGAGCGCATGCACGTTGCCGGCCACGTTGAACAGGGCGATGTCCCTGTCCGCGGCGCGGACGGCCCGCGACTTCCCCGGCGGGAGGTCGGCCAGCGCGCAGACGTCGATGTATTCCATGCGGGTTTCCTTGCGCATTTGCAGTTGCGATGGGTGCCATCCTAGGGCGGCGGAGCGCATTTTTCCCCCCTCGAAATTAGGGGGGGTGGCGATTGTCAGGCTGTGCGCGGGCATGCTTAAATCCCCGTTGGCAGGCTATGCTGCTGGTTGCCGCAGAAAATATATTCATTGCAGCGACGGAGAGAGACTAGGGTGAGCGAGCGATACGCGCAGGCGGGGATGTTCCTGGCGGGGCTGATGCTCCGGACGACGCCGCCCAAGGCGCCCCGGCACCAGATCGTGCGCCAGCGCCTTGGTCTCGACGACGCCAGCCTCGGCGAGCGCAGCATCATCGTCGTCCAGGCTCCGCCCGGATTCGGCAAGACCTCGCTCCTCGGCCAGTGGCGGCGCGAGTTCCTGACCCGCGGTGCGGCGGTGGCCTGGTTTTCCGCCGACGAGCGCGACGATGCGCTCAATTTCCTGCACGGGTTGACGCTGGCCGTGCGCGCCGGTTGCGGCCGGCCCGCGTTCGGGCGGATGCTGGTCGAGGGCGGCGGCGCCCCCGCCGGAGAATTCGACGGGATCACTGCCTGGCTGGCCGAGGTGGCGGCCAGCGCGCTCGATGTCGTCCTCATCGTCGACGAAGCCGAGCGCCTGTCGGAGGAAAATTTCCGGGCGCTGCGCTATCTCGTCCACAACCTGCCGCCCAACCTGCGGGTCGTCATCGGGGGGCGCGGCCGCATCGACGAGGCCTTTGCCGACCTCCGCGATTACGGCCATTGCCTGACCGTCGGCGCCGACACGCTGCGCTTTCGTCTCGAGGAGACGATCGCCCTGCTGCGCAACCGCTTCGGGGGGTCGCTCGACGCCGACGCCTGTGCGCGCCTGCACGAACTGGCCGATGGGTGGCCGCTGGGTCTGCAGCTGGCGCTGTCCGCGGCGGAGAACGGCAGCGACCCGCGCGGCGCCATTGCCGAGATGCTGGCGCGCAGCGAGGGCTGGGGGGAGCGCCTGGTGGGCGGGTTGATCGACCGCCTGGCGCCGGAGGACAGCGATTTCCTGTTGCGCATCGCCATCGTCGACGCGGTGCACCCCGATCTCTGCCGCTGCCTGGCCGGCGACGGAGGCGCTCCGGAACGTCTCGCGCGGCTGGTGCAGGAGACGCCGGTCTTCGTCGTCGGGGTCGACAGCGCGTGGTGCCGGCTGCATGCACTGGCGCGCGACGCCCTGCGCCTGCGTCTGGAAGCGCTGCCCGATGAAGAGCGCCGGGAATTGCACGCCCGTGCCGCGGAGTGGCTGGCCGGCCGGGGCATGATCCAAGAGGCCGCCCGCCACGCACGCGCGGCGGGTGAGCGCGCCCGCGCGCTCGAACTTGCCGAGCAGTGCCTCTACGAAGCGGTCACCGAGGGCTTCCAGGGGGTGGTTCTCGAGTGGCTGGAGGACCTCACGGAGACCGAGCTCGACCAGCATCCGCGCCTGCGCCTCGCGGCGGCCTGGGCGCTGGCCCTGAGCGAGCGGCAGGAAGAGGCCGGGCGGCTGGTGGGCAGGATCCTCGAGACCCCGGATGCGCCCGCCGAGCTGCGCTACGAGTGCGCTCTCATCCTCAGCGGGGCGGCCTACTTCGCCGACGAGCCGGACCGCTGTGTCGAGATTTTCGAACCCTGGCGCAAGTCGCCGCCGTCGACCGAGCCGCGCCTTGCCCAGATGCACGCCAACCGGCTCGCCATCCTTTCGGTGATCGGCGGCGACCCTGGCCAGGCCCGGCGCATCCTGCATCAGGTTCCGCGCTGCCAGACCGGCCGCGGGCAGGCCTATACCAACGGCTGGGTCGATTACATCATCGGCATGAGCTACCTGTGGGAAGGCCAGGTGCTGCTGTGCGAGGAATACCTGCGCCCGGCGCTGCTGCGCACCGAGAGCGAACTCGGGCGCCGGCACCCGGTGGCGTGCATGCTGGCGGCGATGCTGGCGACAGCCCTCTACGAGCGGGACAAGATCGACGAGGCGACGGCGGTGCTGGCCAACCGGCTCGATGTCCTGGAACGGGTCGGATCGCCCGGGGCGACCCTCCTCGCCTACCGGACAGCCGCGCGCATCGCCGCTGTCCAGGGCGTCGAGCATCGCGCGCTCGACCTGCTCGAAGCCCTGAATGCCGTCGGCGTCGCCCGTCACCAGCCACGGCTGTGCATCGCCAGCCTGGCCGAGCAGATCCGCATCCACGCGATCAAGTCGCGTACCGAGACCTGCCGCGTGCTGCTCGCGCAGCTCGACGCGATCATGGTGCGCGAGGCCCGTTCGCCGCAGTCGCTGTGGTACGGCTCGGTCGGGCTGCTGCAGACGGTCGCCCGGGTCAACGTGGCGATTGCCGGGCATGACTGGGAAGAAGCGCTCGCCGTTCTCGACACGGCTCCTCCCCTCGCGGACCAGATGAAGCTCGGCCGCCTGCGCCTCGAGGCGATGGCGCTGCGCGCCCTGGTCCTCGACCGGCGCGGGCAGGACGGGCGCCCGCTGATGCTCGAGGCGATCAACCTTGCGCAGGCCTTCGGGCTTGCCCGGACCTTCGTCGACGCCCATCCGATCATCGCCGACTGGATGCGCCGCCTTGCCGAGGAGGGGGGCGACGACGCGCCGCGCGGGATCGTCGTGCCCCGCGCCGTGCGGCCGCAGCCGGCAAGGGACTCGACCCTGCGCGCGCTGCCGAGCATGGTGCTGACGCCGAAGGAACGCGGGGTGCTCGAATTGCTGGCGCGCAGCATGTCCAACAAGGAGATCGCGCTGGCGATGTCGGTCGGCGAGGAAACCGTCAAGTGGCACCTCAAGAACCTCTTCGGCAAGCTCGAAGCCGGCAGCCGCAAGCACGTCGTGCGCCGCGCCCATCTGCTCGGCCTGCTCGAGGGCGGCGACTGACACCGGTCGCCATCTCCGGAACCGCGGCACGCTGATCCGGAGGCGTCGCCCCCACCCTCCTTCGTCTCTCCCTTCCCCCCGTTCGTGGGGGGGGTTTGTCTTTTCCCGCTCCGGATAATTCGAGTCGGTATCAAGCGGAGTCGCGTACTCCGACCGGTCAACCGAAACCACACGAGGGAAGAGACTCCATGCACAGACAACACACCCAGACTCGACAGTTCAAGCGCCTGCGCCCGCTCGCCGTGGCCGTCGCGATGCTTGGCGCCGGCAGCGGCGCCCAGGCCTTCAGTATCGATACCGGCAATGAAGACATCGAGATGCGCTGGGACAACACGGTTCGCTACAACGCCGCGGTGCGCGTCAAGGACCGCAACAACCTGATCGGCAACAACGTCGCCTCGGACGAAGGCACCTACCTGTTCGACAAGGGCGACTTCGTCGCCAGCCGGTTCGACGTGCTGTCGGAGTTCGACTTCGCGTACAAGCGGATGGCCGGCTTCCGCGTCAGCGCCGCGGGCTGGTGGGACGGGGTCTACGGCGACAACAGCGGCGCCAACCCCAAGTTTGCCGCAGCGGGGCTGTCCAGCTATCCGAACCAGAAGTTCAGCAACTACACCAAGCGCTTCTACGAAGGGCCGTCCGGCGAGATTCTCGATGCCTTCGTCTTCGCCAACTTCGATCTGGGCGATGTGGCAAGCAAGGTGCGTGCCGGTCGTCACACGGTGTTCTGGGGCGAGTCCCTGTTCCTCGGCGGCGCGCTGCATGGCATCTCGTATTCGCAGATGCCGCTCGACCTGCAGAAGGGTTTCGCCACGCCGGGCGTCGAGGCCAAGGAGTTGTTCCGTCCGCTGAACCAGATCTCCGGCCAGTTCCAGTTGACCGACACGCTGTCGCTTGCCGGCCAGTATTTCCTCGAGTGGGAACCGTACCGTTATCCGGAAGGCGGCACCTATCTGGGGCCTGTAGACTTCGCGTTCAACGGGCCGGAGCAGGTCCTGGTCGGGCGCTTGCCCAGCGTCGGCGTGCCGGCCGCGTTGCGTGGCGCCGGTGTCGGCTATACCCGCGGCAATCCGTTCGAACCCGATCAGCGCAACGGCGAGTTCGGCGTCAACCTACGCTGGTCGCCGGAAGCGCTCGACGGGACCGTCGGCGCCTACTACCGCCGCTATGCGGACAAGCTGCCGCAGGGCCTCGTTACGCAGCTTGGCCTGTTTCGCAATCCGGCTACCGGGCTGCCGGTCATCTTGAACGGGCAGCCCGTGCCCCTCGCTACGCAAAGCCAGTACAACCTGATTTACGCTGACGGCATCGACCTCTTCGGCGTCAGCTTCGCCAAGAACATCGCTGGCGTCAGCGTCGGCGCGGAGCTGTCCTACCGTCACAACACGCCGTTGCTGTCCAAGATCCTCGGTATTCCGACCGCGGTGGCGGCAGCCAACGGCGCGCAGGTCAACCCTGGTGCGGGCGGGACGCTCGGGCCGGTCGGCAACACCATGCACGGCCTGGTCAACGCCGTCGGCATCATTCCCGACACGCCGGTATTCGACGCCGCGACTTGGGCGGTCGAGTTCGTCTGGAGCCAGTGGCTCGACGTCACCAGCGGCGCCGAAACCTTCCAGGCGGTCGGCTATGGCGGCTGCACCTTCAACAAGGGGCTTCGCAACGCGGCGGGTAACCCGATTACCAACACACCTGGCGACAAGTGGGACGGCTGCGCGACGAAGAATTACTTCGGCATGGGCGCCAACTTCACGCCGACCTGGTACCAGGTCATGCCGGGCGTCGACATGTCGGCGCCGCTGACCTTCTCGATGGGCCTGAGCGGCAACGCGGCGACCACGTTCGGCGGCAACCAGGGCAACGGCAACTTCAGCGTCGGCCTCGGCTTCGACATCTTCCAGAAGCACCGCATCGATCTCAAGTACATCGGCTACTTCGGCCGCATCAACGACTACGGCACCAGCGGCGGAGCCCTGAACCCGCAGATCATCACGCAAAACGGCTTCACGACGCTGCTGAAGGATCGTGACTTCATCAGCCTCACCCTTAAAACCACGTTCTGAGGAGACAACCCATGCGATTCCAGAAAACCCTCCTGATCGCCGCCCTCGCGTCCGCTTCCGGCGCGGCTCTGGCCGGCGTCAGCGCCGACGAGGCGAAGCAGCTCGGCACCACCCTGACCCCGACCGGCGCCGAAAAGACCGCCAACAAGGACGGCACCATCCCAGCCTACACCGGCGGCCTGACCAAGGCGCCGGCCGCCTACAAGGCCGGCGACGGCCTGCGTCCCGACCCCTTCGCCGACGACAAGGCGCAGTTCTCGATCGATGCCAAGTCGATGGACAAGTACGCGGACAAGTTGACCGAGGGCGCCAAGGCCCTCATGAAAAAGTACCCGGACTACCGCATCGATGTCTATAAGAGCCAGCGCAGCGTCGCCTACCCGAAGTGGGTCGCCGACAACACCGCCAAGTGCGCGACGACGGCGAAGACCGCCAACGCCGGCCGTTCGATGGAAGGTTGCCACGCCGGCATCCCGTTCCCGATTCCCAAGACCGGCTACGAAGTCATGTGGAACCACCTCGTGCGCTTCCAGGGCGTCGCCTACAACGTCAAGTACCGCAACTGGAACATCGACGCGTCGGGCCGCCCGTCCGTGTCGACCGAGGGTTCGATCGTTCAGGAATACCCGTACTGGGATGCCGACAAGGCCGGCACCGAGACCTACTACAAGCAGCGCATCACCTACTCCGGTCCGGCCCGCCGCGCCGGCGAGGCGCTGATGCTGATCGACCCGCTCGACTACGGCAAGAACGACCGCCGCGCCTGGCAGTACCTGCCCGGCCAGCGCCGCGTCAAGGTCGCGCCGGACCTCAACCACGACACCCCGAATCCGGGCACCGGCGGCACGTCCACGTTCGACGACGTCTTCCTGTTCCTCGGCTCGATGGACCGCTTCGACTTCAAGCTGGTCGGCAAGAAGGAGATGTACGTTCCGTACAACACCTATCGCATGGCTTATGCGTCGAACAAGGACGACCTCCTGAAGCCGAAGTTCCTCAATCCGGATCTGGTCCGCTGGGAACCGCACCGCGTCTGGGTGGTCGAGGCGACGCTGCGCGAGGGCAAGCGCCACATCTACAGCAAGCGCACCTTCTACATCGACGAGGATTCCTGGGCCATCCTGGCTTCGGACCAGTACGACGCCCGCGGCCAGCTGTTCCGCGCCGGCTTCGCCTACCAGACGCCGAGCTATGACGCGCAGGCGCCGTGGGCCGACATGCACGGCCTCTACGACCTGATCGCCGGCTCATACTCGTTGTCAGGCTACACCGCCGAGACCGGCGGCGTGCGCCACGGCAAGCCCGCTCCCGAGCGCGAGTGGTCGCCCGACGCGCTGGCCGGCGCCGGCATCCGGTAATTTCTCCCCACCTGGCCGGTTGCGGTCGACCCCGCAACCGGCCCATTTTTCGTCAAGGCAAACCATGAAGCTCCGGAAGATCGTTCCTCCGCTCGTTTCGCTCGTCCTCGCGCTGCCCCTCGCGGCTACCGCTGCCGGAAGTTTCCGCGACGCGCTCGACGTTCCGGCCCGCGAGAGCGCATTCGCCGCCAGGTCACTGCTCAACGGGGTGGCCCAGGCCGGCAAGCGCACGGTCGCCGTCGGCCAGCGCGGCCACATCGTCTATTCCGACGACGGCGGCAAGACCTGGGTCCAGGCCAAGGTTCCGGTCAGCTCGGACCTGGTCGCCGTGTCCTTCCCGACGCCGGCCAAGGGCTGGGCCGTCGGTCACGACGGCGTCGTGCTGCACAGTTCCGACGGCGGCGAGACCTGGGTGCGCCAGCTCGACGGCCGCAGCGCCGGCCAGTTGATGGCGAATTACTACAAGGCCAAGGCCGAAGCCGGCGCGTTGGGCAATCCCGACGCGGCGGCGGCGCTGGTCGCCGAGGCCGAGCGTATCGCCGCGCAGGGCGCCGAGAATTCCTTCCTCGACGTCTGGTTCGCCGACGAGAACAACGGCTTCATCGTCGGTTCCTTCAACCTCATTTTCCGCACGAGCGACGGCGGCGCCAGCTGGGAGCCGTGGTTCCATCGCACGGAAAACCCGAACCGCCTGCACCTCTACGCCATTCGCAAGGCGAACGGCGGCCTCTACATCGCCGGCGAGCAGGGTACCGTGCTCAAGCTCGATGCCGCGGGGGGCAGGTTCGTCGCCCTCGACACCGGCTACAAGGGCACCTTCTTCGGGGTCGCCGGCAGTGGCGATTCGGTCACGGTATACGGCCTGCGCGGCCACGCCTTCCGCAGCACCGACGGCGGCAAAACCTGGCACAAGACGGCGACCAACCTGCCCGACGGCATTACCGGTGCCGCGTCCTGCAGCGCAACGCGTCTGCTGCTGGTCAGCCAGTCCGGCAGGCTGCTGGTCAGCGACGATGCCGGCGCGACCTTCCGGGCGGTCAAGGTCGACCAGCCGTCGCCGGCGACCGCGGTCGCCTGCCTCGGCGACAACGCCGTCATCGCCGGCACGCGGGGTGTCCGTGTCCAGGCAATCCAGTAAGCGTTACCCCACTACAAGAAACTGAATCCGGAGACCATACCGATGGCTGTCGCAACCGACCTCAACGACCGCATGCCGATCGTGCGCACGCTGGCCGACTTCGATCCGAACAGCGGCACGCGCCTCGAGCGGACCATTTTCAACAACCGCCTGGCGGTCGTCATCGCCTGTATCGTGGTGACGCTGGTGCTGCTTTTCGGCGCGGCGACGAAGCTGGCGCTCAATGCCAGCTTCGAGAAGATGATTCCGCAGAGTCAGCCGTACATCAAGAACTACCTGGACAACCGCGCCGAACTGCGCGGGCTGGGCAACGTGCTGCGCATCGTCGTCGAGAACACCGACGGCGACATCTTCGACCCGAAGTACCAGGAAACGCTGCGCAAGATCAACGACGAATTGTTCCTCACCCCGGGGGTCGACCGCGCCTGGCTCAAGTCGCTGTGGACGCCGGCCGTGCGCTGGACCGAGGTGACCGAGGAGGGCTTCCAGGGCGGCCCGGTGATGCCCGATTCCTACGACGGTTCGCCGCAGGCGACCGAGCAGCTCCGGCTCAACATCGCCCGCTCCGGCATTGTCGGCCGCTTCGTCGGCAACGACTTCAAGTCGAGCATGCTGGTCGTGCCGCTGCTCGACAAGGATCCGGCGACCGGCCAGGCGATCGACTATCGCGCCCTGTCGCGCACCCTCGAGGAAAATATCCGCGACCGCTTCGAGACCGCCGGCAAGGGCGGCGACGGCCCGGGCGTCCGCATCCACATGATCGGCTTCGCCAAGCTGGTCGGCGACCTGATCGACGGCCTGACCAAGGTGATGACCTTTTTCGCGGTCGCCGCCCTGATCGCCATCGCGATCATCTATGCCTACACCCGCTGCATCCGCAGCACGGCGCTGGTCATCGCCTGCTCGGTGGTCGCGGTCGTCTGGCAGCTCGGCCTCGTCGCGCTGCTCGGCTTCGAGCTCGATCCGTACTCGATCCTCGTCCCCTTCCTGATCTTCGCCATCGGCGTCTCGCACGGGGCGCAGAAGATGAACGGCATCATGCAGGACATCGGGCGCGGCACCCATCGCCTGGTCGCGGCGCGCTACACCTTCCGCCGCCTGTTCCTGGCCGGCATGACGGCGCTGCTCGCCGATGCCGTCGGCTTCGCGGTGCTCATGGTCATCGACATCCCGGTCATCCAGGACCTCGCGCTGACCGCCAGTCTCGGCGTCGCGGTGCTCATTTTCACCAACCTGATCCTGCTGCCGGTCCTGCTCTCCTACACCGGCGTCAGCGAGGCCGCCGCCGCGCGCAGCCTGCGCGCCGAGCAGGAGGAGGCGGGCGGCAAGGGGCTCGCCGCGCTGTGGGCCTGGCTCGACCGCTTCACCGAGCGCAAGTGGGCGACCGCCGCCGTCGCCTGCGCGGCGCTGCTGACGGTGGCCGGCTTCGTTATCAGCATGCAGCTCAAGATCGGCGACCTCGAGGCCGGGGCGCCGGAACTGCGCGCCGATTCCCGCTACAACCGCGACAACGCCTACATTTCGGGCAGCTACTCGCTGTCCAGCGACCAGTTCGCGGTCATCGTCAAGACACCGGCGGAGGGCTGCCTGAATTACCAGACCCTGGTCGAGGCCGATCGCCTGGCCTGGAACCTGCAGCAGCTGCCGGGTGTCCAGACGACGGTCTTCCTCGGCAACGCGGTGCGCCAGATCACCGCCGGCTCGAACGAGGGCAGCCCGAAGTGGCTGACGCTCGCCCGCAATCAGGACGTGCTCAACTACGGCGCCCAGCAGGCCTCGGTGAACAACCCCGACCTGTTCAACAACGACTGCTCGGTGATGCCGGTCATCGCCTACCTCTCCGACCATCGCGCCGAGACGCTGAGCCGCATCGTCGACGAATCGGCACGCTTCGCCGAAGAACATTCGGCCCCGGAGCGCCAATTCCTGCTTGCCGCCGGCAACGCCGGCATCGAGGCGGCGACCAACATCGTCGTCAAGAAGGCGTGGACCGAGATGCTGGCCTATGTCTATCTCGCGGTCATCGCACTCTGCTTCATCACCTTCCGCAACTGGCGCGCGGTCGTCGTCGCGGTGATCCCGCTGATCGTCACCTCGATCCTGTGCGAGGCGCTGATGGTCATGCTCGGCATGGGCGTCAAGGTCGCCACGCTGCCGGTGATCGCGCTCGGCGTCGGCATCGGCGTCGACTACGCGCTCTACCTGCTCAGCATCCAGCTCGCCCAGCAGCGCGCCGGCGCCTCGCTCGCCGTCGCCTACAAGCGCTCCATCCAGTTCACCGGCAAGGTCGTCGCACTGGTCGGCATCACGCTAGCGGCCGGTGTCGTCACCTGGGTCTGGTCGCCGATCAAATTCCAGGCCGACATGGGCATCCTGCTCACCTTCATGTTCGTGTGGAACATGATCGGCGCGCTGATCCTGATCCCGGCGCTCTCCCACTTCCTGCTGAGGACGCCGGCGCATGCCCGCGGCTTCGGGCGCTGAGGAGATCCGCATGCGCCTTGCGCCCGCCCTGCAGATGCCGGACTGGCCGGTCGTCTGGCCCGGCATCCTGACTGCGATCACCATCGCTCTCGCCGCGACTTTCGTTTCAGAACACCAGGGCGGGCCGCAACTGCTTTACGCCCTGTTCTTCGGCATGGCCTTCAACTTCGCCGCCAACGGCGAGAAGGTCAAGGCCGGCATCGAGTTCGCCTCGCGCCAGATCCTGCGCTTCGGCGTCGCGCTGCTTGGCGCCCGCATCACGGCCGAGCAGATTTCGGGGCTGGGGACCGTGCCGATCCTGTTGGTCATCGTCGGCGTCGTGCTGACCATTCTCTTCGGCGCGCTGGTCGGCCGCCTGCTCGGCCGCCCCCGGACCGAGGGCCTGCTTACCGGCGGCGCCGTCGCCATCTGCGGCGCCTCGGCGGCGCTGGCGATCTCCGCGGTGATGCCGAAAAACGAGGAAAACCAGCGTTTTACGCTGTTCACCGTGGTCGGCGTGACGACCCTGTCGACGCTGGCGATGATCGCCTACCCGGCGATCGCCCGCGCCTTCGATCTCGACCCGGGCGCCGCCTCGGTCTTCCTCGGCGGGACGATCCACGATGTCGCCCAAGTCGTCGCCGCCGGCTACATGATCTCGCCGGAAGTCGGCGACGGCGCCACCTTCGTCAAGCTGCTGCGCGTCGCCATGCTGCTGCCTGTGGTTCTCGTCTTCTCGCTGCTTTTCCGTACCGGCGGCGAGAGCGGCGCCCGCCCGCCGCTGCTGCCCGGATTCCTGATCGGCTTCGCCGTGCTGGTCCTGATCAACAGTCTCGGCATCATTCCCAAGCCTGTGACCGACGCGGCATCCCACCTGTCGCGCTGGTGCCTGGTCGTCGCCATCGCCGCGCTCGGGGTCAAGACGTCATTGCAGCAGCTTGCCCAACTTGGCTGGCGCCCGGTGGCGATGCTGGCTGCCGAAACGGTGTTTCTCGCTGCGTTGATCCTGACCGGCCTGCTGTTCCTGCGTTGAGCGTGAGTTGGGTGCGAGCCGAACTTGAATGCGCCCCGCGAAGGCAAGGGTCGGGCGTTCTAGTCGTCTCAAGCGGGCCGCCGTTGGCCAGGATCTCGGCAGGGAAGCAGGACGAGCGGATGGTACAGACCGGGAAAGCGACGCGGCGGCAGTTCCGGATCAAGGCGCCTGTCGGCGTCGACGCCGGATCCGGGGGGTTGCATGGGGTAGTGCAACGGGCAATTCGAACCCCGCCATTCCTGGCGGAGTGAATTGTTCAGCGCTTCGCTGGCCGGCCGACAAGAACCTCCG
>ERZ724507.202-NODE-202-length-27032-cov-4.402788_pt1 | contig 27032 bp, 19 predicted proteins | sample MGYA00376040_ERZ724507 | MGnify/ENA primary metagenome ERZ724507 (study PRJEB28724, sample SAMN07190883) | activated sludge metagenome | isolation source: activated sludge of sewage treatment plant in Hong Hong | place: Hong Kong | collected 2016-03-17 ...
ATATGCGCCGCGTCGCGCCGTGAGTTCCTGGTGCGTGCCCTGCTCAATCATTTCACCCTTTTCAAGTACAACAATATTGTCGGCGTTTCGGACGGTACTCAGGCGGTGGGCTACAATAAAAACGGTTTTGTTTCGGAAAACGTGCTCCAGGTTGTGCATGATCACGCGTTCGTTGTAGGCATCGAGTGCGTTGGTGGACTCGTCAAAAAAGATATAGCTGGGGTCCTTGTACACGGCACGCGCGATCAACAGTCGCTGTTTCTGTCCCTGGCTCAGCCCTACGCCATCCTGTCCGACTTTTGTATTGTAGCCCAGCGGCAGCGACTCTATAAAGGACTGGATATTGGCCACTTTTGCGGCGTATAGCAGGCGTCTCCGGTCGATGTGTTCTTCGCCGAGCGCGACGTTGCGGGCAATGGTATCGGAAAAAATAAAGCCGTCCTGCATGACCACGCCGCAATGGTCGCGCCAGAGCTTGTGGTTGACATTGGAAAGATTCAGGTCGCCAATCCGTACAAAGCCTTCCGTGGGAGGGTAGAAGTTGAGCAGGAGTTTCATGAGGGTGGTTTTGCCGCTCCCGCTGGTGCCGACGATTGCGGTGGTCTTTCCTTCCCGAATGTTGATATTGACGTTTTTAAGCACCCATGGATCGTGCGGGCCGCCGTAACGGAAGGAAACGTCCTGCAACATCAGGTCGCCATTCGACGGCAGTACTGTTATCTTCGGGTTATCAGCCGGCTCTTCGTCGGGGCGCAGGTGTATCTCGTTCATGCGTTCAAGGCTGATCTTTGCCTCCTGTGCCGCAAGAATGAACTGCACCAGTGATTCCAGCGGGGCATTCATATGCCCGATGATATATTGTACGGCGAGCATCATGCCGAGGGTCATGTCGCCCTTGATCACGGCCTGCGCTGCGACCACCGAAATGATGATATTCTTCCCTTCATTGATAAATGCTGCACCGGCGCGCTGGAACTGATCGGTAGCGAGGTATTGTACGTTTACCCGGAAAAGTCGCGCCTGTATGCGCTCCCAGGCCCAGCGTTTCTGCCGTTCGGCATTGTGCAATTTGATCTCCTGCATCCCGTTCACCATCTGGATCAGCGTGTTCTGGTTTTCCGCCATCTGTTCGAAACGCCTGTAATCGAGTGCGCGGCGGCGTTGCAGAAAAATGGCAATCCAGCCGAAATACAACATGGCAGCGATCAGGAAGATCATAAAGATCACCGGGTTGTAGAACAAAAGCACAATGGAGAAAACCAGCAGGCTCACTACGGAGAACAGCGTAACCAGCGAGGAGGAGGTCAGGAATCGCTCGACACGTTCGTTGTCATAAATGCGCTGCAACAGATCGCCCGTCATCTTGGAGTCGAAAAATGACATGGGCAGGCGCATCAGTTTGATCAGAAAATCGGAAACCAGGTTAATGTTGACCCTTGTGCCGATGTGCAGCAGAATCCAGCCCCGGATAAATTCCACGGCAACCTGGCTGACAAACAACATGCCCTGTGCTGCCAGGATGAGAAACACAAAATTGAGGTCGTTGAGTTGGACACCCTTGTCGACCAGTGCCTGCATCAGAAAGGGGAAAACCAGCTGGATCAGGCTGCCCAGCAACAGGCCGAAAAGCAGTTGACGGATCAGTATATTGTGCTGCGACAGGTAGGTCCACAGAAAACGGAGCCCTGAGCGATTGACGCGCTCGCCTTCCCGGTTGAAAAACTCCGGCGTCGTTTCCAGCAAAAGCAGGATGCCTTGCGGTTCCGTATTCACCACGTCGCTGATCCAGCCGTCGAGGAACTCCTGCTCCTCGAGTTGGATCTTGCCGGCGGCCGGATCGGCAACAAAGACTTTTCCGTTGGCAATGCGGTAAACGACGACGAAGTGGTTTTGCTTCCAGTGCGCAATACAGGGCAGGGGGATATTTTCCTGCAACCGGCTGAATCCCGATTTGGCCCCCAGGGTACGGAATCCGATCTTTTCCGCAGCATCCGAAATGCCCATCAGCGATACCCCTTCGCGATCCAGGTAGGATACTTCGCGCAGGTACTCCAGCGAATAATGGCGTCCGTAATGCCGGGCGATCATACGCAGGCACGTGGCGCCACAGTCCGAGGCATCGAGTTGTTTGTAAAAAGGAAAGTTATCCGACCACATACGGGAAAGACTTACGCACAGGCTTTTCAGGTGCTATGATAACGCAAATGTAGATTTTTTGATGTTGGCAATTGGAATTATTCTGAAAATCAGGTGGTTGAGGCGAACCGCTCCTGTAGCGGCAAATGCCATGAAGCGAAAATCCTGCCAGTGGCGTAAGGTCAGGGCTTTGCCGGGTGGACAAACCTGTTTTTGCAGGTATTAAAGTTTTTTTTCTGTAAAATGATTGGAAAACCGGTGGCTTCAATCTGACATCCGAATATCCGTTACGGCAAGATTTCGAAAAAAATGTCGCCGATTGGTAACAAAAACGCCGGGTATCCGTAAACCTCCATTGTACATTTTTAATCTGCTTTTATTCCATCAAAACACGTCATAAATGTTTCATTCTTCACCGCAGGAGTTGCCTGCCCGTGGCCGCGCCTTGTCTTTTGGCGGCGGCAAACTTTTCTTATTGTTTTTCCTGTTTTTGCTGGTTGGCATACCGGCCTCTTTTGTCCTCGAAGTGCTGCACAATAACGGCACACAAAAAGTCGAATACTGGATTGAGTCGAGTAATCAGACCTACGTTCCCTATGGCGCGCTGAAATCCGTCCGCCAAAAGGCAGAGCGACAACAACGGCATAACAAAATACCTGATGGCAGTACTGTATTAGTGCAACCTGTACGCAAGCCGACGCCGTAATCAGGGTTTCGACGCGACAAAACCGTTGTATCCCTTGATCAGCGACTGGTACAGCAACTTGCCCTGTGCGGCGTAACCCGATTTGGTATAATGAACCGAGTCGGAGGTCATCAGGCCCCGCGATTTCCATTCCTGAGCGGAGTTTTCCCCGCCGGAAAAGTCATACAGGTCCCATAGTGCATAACCCTTGTCGCGCGCATACTTTCGTATGGCCGAACTGACATCCGCCAGGTTGGGGTTGAATCCCTTGCCCCGTAGATAGGAATCGGGGGGGGTAGTGAACATGACCAGGGCGTTGGGGCACTGCTCCAGTAGTTGTCCGGTCAGATCGGCGATGGTCCGGGTGATGTAGTTGGGGTCGGTTTTGCCCTGGGCCTCATTGGTGCCGAAGGAGAGTATGATCAGGTCGGGCTGCAGTTCGGCTACCTGACGGGCGAAGTATTTGGCGCGTACGAAATCCTGATATTTTGCACCATTCACCCCGATGGAGTGGTATACAACGCCTGCCAGTTCGTTTTCGAGTGCTATGCCGTCGAGTGCCAGCCTTTTTTGCTGGCTGGTCAGTTTGCGGGCCTTCAGGGTTACCTGGGTGACCGGCCGGTCGAAGTAGTAGGTTTGGGCAAAGGGGCTTTCCAGAAAGAGTTCCGCCTTTTGGGCAGTAATATCGTCGCGCACCTCAAGATCGTATTGAGACGCCGTCTTGTGCTGGAATACGGTCACCTTCGTAAACTGATGCGTTTCGGCAGTTGCCGTATCCCGCAGCCTGAAAGTGAGTTCGGCGTCCATCCGGGTTGTTTCAAGGGAAAATCCGGATATACCAAACGGGGTTTCAGGGGTAAGAATCCGCTGGCAACTGGCGCCGTACCACTTGGTATTCGACTCGACGAGGAAATCTTTGGGGCCATTGGTGCCGGCCAGTTTGTAGGGAAAAACCATGCCGCGGCCTGCTTCGCCGAAGGCGTTCTGCAAGCGGGTGCGCACTTCCCGGGTTATAAAATTGCCCAGAATATGCGAATCGCCGATATGGACGATGCTGATCTTTTGCCCGCCCCGGGTGCGTTGCAGGTACATTTTCTGAAACAGGGGCTCGAGATAGCCGACATTTTCTATCTGATTCTCGTCTTGCCTGAAAAAGTCATAACCCACCGTATCGGCATCCGTGATGTCCACCTGTGGTGTGTTGAACTGCGACTGACACTGTCCAATGCACATCATCAGCAGTGCCAGTATGGCAAACAAACGCGTACGGGAGATTTGGGAAGAGGGTAGGAGTAAAGAAAAGCACATAAATATTAAAGTTCTGTCCGGTGAAAAGTTTTGTCGGATGAAGGCCTCCGGGCCAGTCATTTGAGAAGTTTACATGGCAGGTTTGCCTGCCCGCCATTTCGCCTGCTCATCCAGAAACAGGCGCACGAACATATGCCCGATCACCCTTCCGCCCTCATGGGTCAGGTGGGTGTAGTCTTTATTAGCCAGCATGGGTTTATGGTTGGCCAGTTCTATCATGGCGCCCGGTCCGCCCATACCCCAAAACAGGTCGTAGAACAGGAAGCCGTATTTGCGCGCCAGGTCGCGCTGCATCGACACGATTGCCGGGACGCCGCGCATGGTAGCCAGTTCGAGGCCGTTTTTGCCCGCCCGGTCACCTACGCTGACCACGAGGATCGGCTTGCCGGGAAAACACTTGCGCAGGTGGGCGAAGGTTCGGTCGAGTTCGGCTTCATACCATCTGATGTTGTTCAGCGAATTGGTGACGGCATTCAGTCCGACCTGGATGACAACCAGATCATAGTGTTGCAGCGCATCAAACCCGCGGATGAAGTCGGGATGCAGGAGTTTCAGCGGACCGCCGCTGTTGCCCCGGACGGAAAAGTTGTCGATATAAAAACCGTAATTGTCTTCGAGTGCAGCGCCGTACAAGACCAGGCCGCCGGGCTCCGGAAACTGGAATTCGGCACTACTCACCCCCGGCTGATCGAGTTCGAGTTCCCTTATCCTGCCGTAGGAGGCCGGCAACTGGCGCAACTCGCCCGGACTGCCGTTGAGCCGAAAGAACACACTGCTGCGCGCCGTATCGGTATAAAACAAACGCACTTTTGACCATTGCCGGGTATGGTTGAAATAGCTTTGGGCGTCGTATTGAACCCGTGCCCCGGCACGCGGCCGGTAAGCATAGCCGTTGATCCCGTACGCCGGGTGTTCGCCGTTTTTCTTGACGATAGAATAGGTATCCCAACCGTTGAAATTGTGGGTAATGGTGCGCTTGAAACGGGCAACCTCCGAGGTAATGGGCACAAAACCGACTCCGTTGCCACCCCAAACGGATTGCAGCGAATCGCGCAGATCGCCGATCAGGATGTCGCCTTCCACAAAGGAGTCGCCGTACCAGGCAATACGCACGGTGCGACCATGCCTGATGGAGTCGATGGCTTCGAAAAAACGGTCGAGCCCGTTTTGTTCGAAGGTGTAGTCTTCCAGTATTCTTCCGAAATCGGCGGAGTCCTTGGGCGGGAAAGGGCCTTGCAGTGTGGCTTCGGCGGTGTCCTGCAGGGCGGATGACAGGGTATCCGCCGGGACGAAGAGCGAATCCGGCGGCGGCATTTCCTGCACCTGAACAGGCGGTGTATCCTGATCTCTGATATCGGCAAAAATATCCATTCTGCGCAGCTGGAAGTCGCCTAGCATGGTGTTTTCCGGAACGAGTGACAGGCCGGTGAGCAGTAGCAACACCAGCATGGATAAGTACAAAACCTGACTCAGGTAGTTTTTCATGCGCGGCAAAGGTAAAGAACGTTTTTGCGACCTCGTGAATAAGAGCGGTTCAAAGAAAATGGAATAAAGTTTTGCCGGATGGAGGAACAAAAGCACAAAAGAGGATCGAAAAAAACAAAATTTGCCCTACAATTGGCCTTGAAATCAAATGATCGTCGCATGTCAGATCCAGTTGTAACGTCAACACCCCCGGAACGCAGCCTGATGCAGGTCATCCTGGCATCCTCTGTGGGTACCCTTATCGAGTGGTACGATTTTTACATTTACGGCGCTATGTCCACCATTATCGCCGGACAGTTTTTCCCCACCGAAAACCCCACGGCGGGATTCCTGGCTACGTTGGCCACCTTTGCCGCCGGTTTCGTGGTGCGTCCTTTCGGGGCACTGGTATTCGGGCGTCTTGGCGACCTGATCGGCCGCAAATACACCTTCCTGCTCACCCTGCTGCTCATGGGCGGATCTACTTTTGCCATCGGTCTCATACCGGGATATGCCAGTATCGGTGTTTGGGCGCCACTCATCATTCTCCTGTTAAGGCTGCTGCAAGGCCTTGCACTTGGCGGAGAATACGGCGGCGCAGCCACCTATGTGGCAGAACACGCACCGCCCGGCAGACGCGGCTATTACACCTCGTATATTCAGACTACGGCGACCCTGGGTTTCTTCCTGTCGCTTGGGGTAATACTGCTCACGCGCAATGCGCTGGGTGTGGAGGCCTTCGACGACTGGGGCTGGCGGGTTCCGTTCCTTGTTTCGGTTTTTCTGATCGGCATATCGGTGTATATCCGGTTGCGCATGGCCGAGTCGCCGCTGTTTGCCAAAATCAAGAAGGAAGGCAAGGTTTCGCGCAACCCGTTGAAAGAGTCGTTTACCCGGAAAGACAATTTAAAAATGGTGCTGCTGGCCCTTTTTGGCGCCGTCATGGGGCAAGGTGTGGTTTGGTATACCGGGCAATTTTACGCCCAGACTTTTATCGAGCGCACCCTCGGTGTGGAATTTGAACAAACCCGATACATGCTCTGTATCGCAATCCTGGCCGCGACGCCGTTTTTTCTGGTTTTCGGCGCATGGTCCGACCGGATAGGCCGAAAGCCCATCATGCTGGCAGGCATGTTGCTGGCGGTGCTGACCTACATACCTATTTACAAGGCAATGCACGGCGCGGCAACCCTGCCTCACACCCTGTCAGACAAAGAACTGGAGCAAAAGTCTGTTTCCAGTTCAATTATTGCCGGGCCAACCGGCGACAGCACCTTCATCGTCAGTACCTGGATCAAATACGACGGGATGACCGTGAAAACAGAAGAGAAAAAAACGGTTTTCTCCGGTGCGGCCAATCCGCCCAAAACCGCGACCTCCCGAACCGTATGGCTGAACGGGTTTGGGTCCGGGGCTTCCATGCCGCGGTTCTGGATCATGACTTTTCTCATCTTCCTGCAGGTGCTATACGTAACAATGGTCTACGGACCCATTGCGGCGTTTCTCGTCGAACTGTTTCCTACGCGCATACGCTATACCTCCATGTCGCTGCCGTATCATATCGGCAACGGTATATTTGGCGGCCTTACCCCTTACATTGCAACACGATTGGTCACGGAAAGCAAAAAATTCACCACAGACGGCAACATCGATCCATACTTCGGGCTTTGGTACCCGATCGCCATTGCTGCCCTTTGCTTTGTGATCGGATTGCTTTATTTGCCCGATAAAAGCAGCGAAGTCTCCGGGGAATAACAGGAGGCAGGTCAGGACATCACATACATTTCCAAATTATTTTCAATATGAACAGGCTCAAAAAAAATGCAGGTTTACTCTGGATAATAATTGCCTCGGCAGCGGTGATTTTTTTGTTTCAACGTGCTAACTTTGAAATCGGGCTGGCCCAACAGTCCGGCAAAGCCGATGAAATCCTGAACCAGCGGATGTTCTGGTTTATCATCCTCCCGGTTTTTACGCCAATTATGGCAGGATTATGGCTGTTTGGCTGGTACGCGCTGAAAGGCGAATACGACAAGTTGGCTTCTAAGTAGAAAACACCACATATATGACACATCAGATCAAATCCTTTGAGGAATACCGCGAGGTTTACGCCCGTTCCGTTGCTGATCCCGAGGCGTTCTGGGCAGAACAGGCTGCAACATTTCAATGGAAGAAAACCTGGAAACAGGTGCTGAAATGGAATTTCAGAGAGCCAAACGTCAGGTGGTTCCCGGGTGGAAAACTCAATATCACGGAAAACTGTCTGGACCGCCATCTCGCCTCGCGCGGCAAGCAGGTTGCCCTCCTTTGGGAGCCTAACGACCCGAAAGCGAAACCCCGGAAACTGACCTATAAGCAGCTCTATCAGCAGGTGTGCCAGTTTGCCAATGCCCTCAAGGCGCAAGGGGTGAAAAAGGGCGACCGGATTTGCATCTATATGCCGATGACTCCCGAACTGGCCATAGCCGTACTGGCTTGCGCCCGGATCGGGGCGATCCACTCGGTCGTATTTGCCGGCTTCAGCGCCGTCTCGCTTGCCGATCGCATCAAGGACGCGCAGTGTTCCGTCGTACTCACGTCGGATTACAATGCAAGGGGCGCGAAAACAATTCCGGTGAAAGCGGTCATTGATGAGGCGCTCGCTATGGATTGCGATTCTGTCCGCACCGTTATCGTGCACAAAAATACGGGTGAAAAAGTCGAATGGACGGAAGGCCGCGACCTGTGGTGGCACGATGCCGTCGCCGGAAAACGCAAAAGCTGCAAGGCGCAGGCGATGGACTCCGAAGACCCGCTGTTTATCCTGTACACCTCCGGCTCGACCGGCAAGCCAAAGGGAGTGGTGCATACCCAGGGCGGGTACATGGTGTATACGGAATATACCTTCCGCAATGTGTTTCAATACCAGGATGGCGAAGTGTACTGGTGTACAGCCGATATCGGCTGGATCACTGGCCATTCCTATATCATTTACGGGCCGCTGCTGGCGGGCGCTACCTCCCTGATGTTTGAAGGGGTGCCGACCTATCCCGATGCAGGGCGGTTCTGGGATGTGATCAAACGCCACAAGGTGAATATCTTTTATACGGCGCCGACGGCGATCCGCGCGCTTATGGCCTGCGGCGACGAATGGGTGATGAACCGACGTATGCCTTCGCTGCGCGTACTGGGCACGGTGGGCGAGCCGATCAACGAGGAAGCCTGGACCTGGTATCATCAGCGTGTCGGGAAAAAACGCTGCCCCATTGTGGACACCTGGTGGCAAACGGAGACCGGCGGTATCATGATCACGCCGATTGCCGGGATCACCAAAACCAAGCCCTGCTATGCCACCCTGCCGCTGCCCGGCATACAGCCCTGCCTTGTCGATGCCAATGGCAAAGAGATCGAGGGCAACGACGTGGAAGGCATGTTGTGCATCAAGTTTCCCTGGCCCAGTATTATTCGCACAACCTACGGCGATCACGAAAGATGCCGGCAAACCTATTTTGCCACCTTCAAAAACAAATATTTCACCGGCGACGGCGCACGGCGCGACCACGAGGGGTACTACCGCATCATCGGGCGGGTAGACGATGTGATCAATGTGAGCGGACACCGCATCGGTACCGCGGAGGTGGAAGACGCCCTGAACAAACACGACAACATCGTTGAGTCGGCAGTTGTCGGCTTCCCGCACGATATCAAAGGTCAGGGCATTTACGCCTATGTGATCACCAATCACCAGGTGGAAAACCTGTACGATTTCCGCAAGGAGGTGCTCGAGGTGGTCACCAGGGAAATCGGCCCGATTGCCAAACCCGACAAAATCCAGGTCGTTCCCGGACTGCCCAAGACCCGCTCCGGCAAGATCATGCGCCGGATATTGCGGAAGATAGCGGAGGGAGAGACCTCCAACCTGGGTGATATTTCAACACTCCTGAATCCGGAAGTAGTGGAAGAGATCAAAGCCGGAGCGCTCGGTTCATGAGCAGGTCAGGTTTGAAATGCCGGCTTTGAGGGTTCGTCATGAGTGATTTTGCGACCAAACGACTCAATCTACCATTGGTGTGGTATGCAAAATGCGCGTAAGGGTTAAAAAAAATTTGCTTTAACTAAATGTGGCACGGTTCTGGCGCGATTTATTTTGTCCTTTATAATCTCATGGAGTTATTTTAGTAATCATTCATAAGCTGCATAAAAAGGCTTCCGAACCAGATTCGGGGGCCTTTTTTCTTTTGTGTAATTTTGCCCCCACTTATCACTTATCACTTATCACTTATCACTTACCATTTACCACTTGAAAGCCCTTCTCTTTACCGCGCTGCACCAACCCCTTGACTTTACAGAAGTGCCGGAGCCTGTCCCCGCTGCCGGCGAAGTGATTGTTGCGCTTCGCGCCGCTGCACTCAACCACCGCGATGTCTTCATGACGCAGGGGCTTTACGCCGGTATCCGTTTTCCCTGCATTCTGGGCAGCGACGGGGCAGGGGAGTATCAGGGGCGCCGCGTGATCATCTACCCCGCTCGCGAATGGGGCGATAACGAGCATTTTCAGGGCAAAAACTTCCGGGTGCTGGGCATGCCCGACGAGGGCACATTTGCAGAAGAAATTGCGGTGCCGGAGGAATTGATTTTCCCGGTACCGGAACACCTCAACTGGGAACAGGCGGCCGCCTTGCCGCTGGCCGGCCTGACGGTCTGGCGTACCCTGTTCAGTCGCTGCCAGTTGAGACGGGGTGAAAAGGTGCTTGTCTCCGGGGTCGGCGGCGGCGTAGCGCTGATGGTCCTGCAAATTGCAGTAGCAGCCGGCGCCGAGGTTTTTGTCACTTCCGGTACGGATGAAAAGATCGAAAAGGCCGTGCAATTGGGAGCAAAAGGCGGCGTCAATTACCGCACAGACGACTGGAACAAGGTGCTGAAGCAGGAGGCCGGCGGTTTCGATGTCATCATCGATTCGGCTGCCGGCGATGGTTTTGCTGCCTTTCCCGGACTGTGCAACCCCGGCGCACGGATAGGCGTCTACGGCGGCTCACTCGGAAAAATCAACGGCCTGAGCATGCAACCGGTTTTCTGGAAACAGATCAGTATTCTCGGCTCCACCATGGGCAGTCCGCAGGAGTTTGGCGCCATGCTGGACTTCGTTTCCGCACATCGGATTGTGCCGGTTGTGGATGCGGTGTTCCCGCTTTCCGACGGCAACGCTGCCTTTGAAAGGATGGAAAAAGGCGCACAGTTTGGAAAGATTGTACTGCGCACCTGAGCTCAGCGCATCTGCCTCGTCCATTTTGCCAATAACACGAGTATCAAACCCGGCACGCCAATCCATATCAGTTCGCTGGCCAGCACCGTCAATCCCCATTCGCTGATGAAACCGCCGATACTCATCGGGGAAACCTGTATCGGTCGTTCGGGGAAAAATATCCGGTCCGTGCTGAAAGGCCACCACAGGGCGCAGCCGCGACCGCCGTTGGTCAGCATGTCGAGCAAGGGGTGCGAGAGTGTCGACAGGAAGAGCCAGGCAGTTAGCAAGGCTGATGAATGGCCTTCGGTCGATCCGCCCTGCCCGCCTGCCGGGGGCATCGAAAGCAGTCGATACAACATGCCCGTTATCCCGCTAAAAACGACGGCGAAGACAATCGAATGGGTCCAGCCCCGGTGCCCCCATTCACTTTCATAGGGAATACCGAAGCGGAAAGCCAAAACGTCAAAATCGGGTACAAAAGCGCAGAAACCCGCCAGTAAAAAAGTGGCGGGTCGTACCTGCTTTGGGAAAAAAGCGTAACCAATGGCCGCTGAAGCAGCGACGTGGCCAAAAACTGATGCCATAGGGGCTCAAAGGTAGATAAATGCCCGGGCGGGCGCATAATTTTATCCGAAGCTGCACACATTCGTCCATGTTTTTGCAGATTTGCGACAACTTAGGTAAAAAATCTTCCATGAAAAAAACGTTTACCAACGCCTTTGCCCTTGTCCGGCTGACCGGATTTTATGCAATCATTTTGCTTTTCAGCGCGCCTTTAATTTTCGCGCAATCCCTTCCCTCCGAGCCGCTTCAATCGCTTCGTGTACGGAATATTGGTCCCGGCACCATGTCGGGGCGCATTACCGCCATTGCCTGCGACCCGCGGTATCCCGAGGTGATATACGCCGGCGCCGCGTCCGGCGGCGTGTGGCGCTCCAAAAGCGGGGGCACCAACTGGGAGCCTGTATTTGACAAGGCGCCAACCCAAAGTATCGGATCAATCGCCATTAATCCCCGTAACCCCGACGAAATATGGGTCGGCACAGGCGAAGGCAACCCGCGCAACTCCCAAAGTTTCGGCGCCGGAATTTTCAAAACCATCAACGGCGGAAAGGATTGGGTGTGTATGGGGCTGCAGTATACCCGGAGCATACACCGTGTTGTCCTTCAACGCGACAACCCCAACGTTATCTGGGCCGCGGCGATGGGCTCCAGTTATGGCCCGAATGAAGAACGCGGAGTGTTCAAAAGCGCCGACGGTGGTAAAACATGGCGCAAGGTGCTGTACGTCAACAACCTGACAGGCTGTGCTGAACTGGTTGCCGATCCGAGAAACCCCAATAAACTGTACGCTGCGATGTGGGAATACCAGCGCTGGCCCTGGTTCTTTAAATCGGGCGGTAAAGGTTCCGGGCTGTACGTGAGTTACGACGCCGGAGAAACCTGGAACCGGCTGAGCGACAAGGACGGTTTGCCGGAAGGCGAATTGGGCCGTATCGGCCTTGCCGTGGCGCCGAGCAATCCCGACGTGGTATATGCCCTGGTGGAGGCCAAGGAAAACGCCCTGTACAAGAGTACCGACGGCGGGCTGAAGTGGCAAAAAATGGCCGATAAAGGTATGGGCGACCGACCGTTCTATTACGCAGAGATATACGTGGACCCCAAAAACGAGAACCGCCTGTACTCCATCTATACAGTCATCTCGCGCAGCGAAGACGGCGGCAAAACCTTCGATACCTGGGCTGGCTGGCGCATACACCCCGATCACCATGCCTTCTGGATTCACCCCGACAACCCGAATTATATCATCAACGGCAACGACGGCGGACTGAATATCACGCTCGACGGCGGTAAAACCTGGCGTTATGCGGAGAACATACCCGTCGGACAGTTCTATCACGTAGAAACCGATAACGAGTGGCCTTACAATGTATATGGCGGACTTCAGGACAACGGCTCATGGGTCGGGCCGTCGGCAGTGTGGAAATCCGGTGGTATGCGTAATTCCGAATGGCAGGAAGTTTATTTCGGCGACGGCTTTGAAACGATGCCGCGCAAGGACGACCCGCGTTATGTGTTTGCCATGTCGCAGGGAGGAGAACTGGGTCTGGTTGACCGTAAAACCGGCGATACCCGGTACCTCAAACCGCTGCATCCCGATGGCAAAACAACCCTGCGCTGGAACTGGAACGCTGCCCTCGCCCAGGACCCGCACAGACCCCACGGGTTGTATTTCGGCAGCCAGTTCCTGCACTATTCCTCCGACCTGGGACAGAACTGGCAGATCATCAGCCCCGACCTGACCACCAATGATACCTCCAAAATGCACCAGGATATTTCGGGTGGACTTACGTTCGATGCAACCAATGCGGAAAACCATTGCACGATCGTTGCCGTTGCACCCAGCCCCGCATCCCGTGACGTAGTTTGGGTTGGTACCGACGACGGCAACCTACAACTGACCCGCGACGGCGGTAAAACCTGGGAAAACTTTGCGGACAAACTGCCCGAGGCGCCCAAAAAAGGCTGGATACCTGCCATCGAGGCCTCATCGGTCAATGCCGGCGAGGCATTTGTCGTACTCAACAACTACCGGCAGAACGACTGGCAGCCTTACCTCTACCACACGACCGACTTTGGGAATAAATGGCGCCGGCTGGCCGGCCCCAAAAACCTTAAAACGGAAGCGGGTCTCAGCCAGGAGCAAGGGCAAAATCATTCGGGCAATGGCAACTTTTGCCTTTCCGTCGTTCAGGACCCTGTGTCCCCCAATCTCATTTTCCTCGGCACCGACCAGGGACTGTACTGCTCCATAGATCACGGTGTTAACTGGACAAAATGGCCTCCGGAGTCCTTTCCCTCCGTACCGATTTACGATATGAAAATACAGCAGCGCGACGGCGATCTGGTACTCGGTACCTTCGGTCGCGGCATATGGATACTGGACAACCTGGCGCCCCTGCGCGAACTGGCGCGTTCGGGCAATGCCGTGCTCGACCAGGCATTCAAACTCTTTGATGCACAACCGGGTATTCTGGCGGAATACTCGTCGTATGAAGGGCCACGTTTCGCCGCTGATGCCACTTATCAGGGCGACAACAAGAGCACTGCCGTGCAAATTCCCGCATGGGTCAAACCCGGACAGAAAAAACCGGCAAAGGCAGAGGAGAAAAAAGAAGACAAGCCGGAGCGGAGTGGCCCAGGAAGACGGGGGAAGTCGTCTAAAACACTTGAAAAGGCAGCAGTCACCGTCCTCTCCATCGAAGGTGATACACTGCGCCGGTTCAATACCGAACTGGACTCTGCCTTTAATCTTATCCGCTGGGGTATGGATACCAAAGGGGTGCGCTTTCCTTCCAAAAACGAGCCCGACAAGGACCAGCCGGAGCCCGGCGGCGGACCGCGCGTACTGCCCGGTACGTATTGGGTGAAAGTAAAATACATGGATTTTGTCGACTCGGTCAAGGTGCGCGTCATCGGCGACCCGCGCCTTGATGTGTCAACCGCCGACCGAAAAGCACGTGCCGACGCAACGCGCGATATGTATGCGACTGTAGAGCGGGCAAATAATGCCTACAACCGGTTGAAAGAGGCTGAAAAAACACTCAAACTCGTGGAGGACCAGTTTGCGCAGGTGCCCGACAGTCTCAAAAAGGAAACCCTGAAGTTGGGCAGCGCCATCCAGGATTCAATCAGTGCGTTGAAGGAGTTGTTCTTTCAACACAAGGAAGTAAAGGGAATCCAGCGCAACCCCAACGTACTGAACGCTCAGTTAAGGATGGCAATGGAGTATATCGATAGCGGTTCCGGCGCTCCCAATGCCACGGCAAGGGTAGCCATTGCCAATGCCAAAAGCGAAACAGAGGCTTTGGTAGAAAGGGTGAATGCGCTTTTTGAAACGAACTGGAAAGAATACCGGGAAAAGGCAGAGGCGATCCGGTATTCCCTGTTCAAGGATTTTGATAAACTTTGATCCGCGGAACAACTCAAACAACATCTGATACCAACCATTACGCTAAAACTACCCAGATTATGAAAAAAAGTATGTACACCCTGCTGTGTGTGCTGTTTGCCGGCGCTTTATGTGCCCAGAGCAACTTGTTTGTCGACCAGTCTATTTCGCCGGAACAGATGGTCATGGACTTTTTTAACAACAGTCAGGTCACCGTTTCCAATGTCCAGTTTACCGGCGCATCCAGTGCCGTCGCCTATTTTGAAGCGGCCAATACCGATTTGGACCTGCTGGCAGGGCTGATGCTGAGCACGGGCGAATGCACGGATGCGCAGAATCCGGCGAGTTATTTTGCCAATCATCTGAATGCAACAGCCGGAGATGATGATCTGAATGCAATTCTTGACCAGTTAACACCCACTTTCGACGCGGCTGCGCTCGAATTCGATCTGGTTTCACAGGTAGACACCCTGTGCTTTATCTACCGTTTTGGTTCCGAGGAGTATCCGGAGTATGTATGTTCCAATTTCAACGACATCTTTGCCTTTTTTATCTCCGGACCCGGTTATTCGGGCCTTTCCAATATCGCGTTGGTGCCGGGCTATTCCCTTCCCGTGGCGATCAATAATGTCAACAATGGAAATCCCAATGACCTCAGTTGCATTCCCTCGCACCCCGAATTCTATGTGGACTATGCGTCGTTGTTTGGGCAACATGCTGCTTTTGACGGTTTTACCACCACATTGCCTGCAAAGTTTGCCGTGCAACCCGGGGAGAGTTACCACGTGAAGATTGCCCTGTCGGATGTCGGTGACGGTGTTTTTGACTCCGGTGTATTTTTAGCCATTAACTCGCTCGGCGGCGACAGCCTGCTTTCGCCGGTTGCCGAAATGGCGGCTCCGGTTCTGGATGGCAACACCGTTTCAGTGAATAATCTGAGCCGCTACGGCACGGCTTGGCATTGGGATTTTGGCGACGGTTTTGTCACCAATGAACGACACCCGGCGCCGCATACCTACCCGCAGTTTGCCCCCAATGATCCCGATGCCCGCACCGAGTATGAGATCACACTTGTTGTGTCCAACTATTGTTGCCAGGATACCCTGAAAGCATTCGTTTCAACTGCCAGCAGTGCCGTTGACGATGTACAGGAACACGGGTTCCGGCTGTCGCCCAATCCGGCTACTGAGCAGTTGCTTATTGAGCCGGCGACATCCGGGGAGTTTGCCCTGCGCGTGTACAACGGAGCCGGGCAACTCGTCCGGCAACAAACGGCATCGGCTGCGTTGCGGATAGATATTCAATCGCTCGTTGCCGGGGTATACACCTGCGAACTGGTTCAGGGGAAACGCTTGACCCGGCAGCGATTTGTAATAAAGTAATCTTGCTGTTCCCGGACAAGGGCTGAAATTTGCGGTAAATTCGACCCCGGTTTAATGCATTTTGGCCCTTGTCCGATAGGGGACCTAATTTTTTTTGTTCACTGATAATATTTTGATCTAAAAAACATTCCTTTGCGCCCCAAACGTATGTATTCATACGCTTCAATTCACAAGAAATTAGAACTTACCATTCACCTAATAATTAATACGCTTCATAAGAGATTAGAACTGCCATTTACCTGTTGATTAAAGATTTATTACCCTTGGCCAAGTGTGTTTCTGGAACGTTTACAAATAATTACTTTAATTAAATGTCTGATAATCAACATCAACTGACCCGTATCGGGGTCTTTTACGACGGCAATTACTTCCTCCATGTTTCCAATTATTACGCCTATCATCACGAACGCCGGAGCCGATTGAGCATTGCCGGCTTGCATGAATTCGTGCGGCACCGTATTGCGGAAGAAGAAAAAAAGGACTTTCACCTGTGCCAGATTGTGGATGCGCATTATTTCAGGGGGCGCCTCAGCGCACAGGAGGCAAGTGCCGAGGGGAATCGCCTGTATTACGATCGCCTGTTCGACGATATTTTGATGATGGAGGGCGTTACCACCCACTATCTCCCCGTTCGAACGGTACAGGGATACCGGCAGGAGCGCGGTATCGACGTGTGGATGGCCCTCGAAGCGTTCGAACTTACCCTGCATAGGTCTTTCGATGTCGTAATTCTGATCGCTTCCGACAGCGATTTTGTGCCTTTGGTGCGCAAACTGCATACCCTTGGGGTGCGCGTGATGCTGTTGGCCTGGGATTACGAATACTATGATGAGGAAGGCCGGCGACGCAGCACCGTTACCTCGCAGTACCTGTGGGAGGAAGTTACGTATCCGATTGCCATGCAGAACGTCATCGACGACGACAACGACGACCTGTTTCCCGTGACCCGCCTCTTTGTAGAACGGAAAAAAACGCTGGTAGGGGAGGAGGCCCCAGTTGTGGAGATCGAGGAGGGCGAATTGAAAACAAGCACCATATACAGCCTGAAGGATGGATATGGGTTCATCAGTTTCCCACAGACGAACAATCTCTTTTTCCACTACTCTTTCCTGCTGGATACCGATTTCAACGACCTTCGGGAGGGCGATACCGTAGAGTTTACGCTGAGTAAAAACGAGCGTGGAGAACCCATCGCACGCAACGTCAAGTTGGTGCGGCAGTAAAAAATAAGCCTGGCGGAGCACTTCGCCAGGCTTTATAAAATACTGCTAAATGTTGTTCGGTTCAGGAATACAAGCCGAAGGTTATTCGGCGCTGATGTCTTTTTTTGCGGACTTGGGCCAACGCAACGGCAGCGGGTCGAGCGGCGTTTTCCAGGCTGCTTCGGCTCGCCGGGACAGTTCTGCTTTGCGGCGCTGAATGGTGTTCGAGGATACGATTTTTCGCGGGGCGGGTTGGTCCGGTTCAGAAGCAGACACATTGCCCTGTTCTTTTGCTGCCTGCTGTTCCGAATTAAGGTTGTTTTTGTCCGTAACCGGTCGACGCCTGGTCGCTTTCGGCTGTTTTTTGCCGGCGGCGGGCGCATCTGAAGCGGTTTTAACCACTTCCGGGGTTTCGATGGCCACCGCCTCGGTTTTTTCGGCGGGCCTGGCTTCCGGCGTTTCCACTGCTACCGGCGATGTTGCCGGCGATACCTGCGTTGATTCCGTGCGCCAGGCGTAAAAATAGAGTCCGATAGCCAACGTGACGGCGAATGCTGCAATCAGTGCGATGGTCTGTGTGCTCCAGCCCGTCCGGGGCGGCTTTATCTGGGTCTGGACGTGCTGCCAGACTTTTTCTGAAGGCAGGTCCCACCCGCTGGCTGCCGGCGTATCCGGCAGGTTGTCGAATGATTTTTTGAAAAGGTCGTCAATAGACTCGAATTCTTTCGGATCAGTCATTGGTCTGCGTGTCAGGTTCTTGAAGCGTTAGGTGATAAAAGATTTATCCAGCATTTTTTTGAGGTATTCCCGTGCTTTAAACAACTGGCTTTTGCTGGTGCCGATAGAAATGCCCAGTTGTTCTGCGATTTCTTCATGGCTAAAACCGTCGATAGCATAGAGGTTGAACACAGTACGGTAGCCCGGGGGCAATTTCTGAAGGTATTTCAGCAAAGTTTGCGCATCGAGGTTGGAAGCAAAATCCTCATCGGTGCGAAACCGGTTTTCATAGGGGCTGAAATCTGCCGTATCGCGCAAAAAATCGCGTTGACGGCGCAGGTGACTCAGGGCGGTATTAACCATGATCCTCCTTATCCAGCCTCCCAGCGCTCCATCGCCGCGGTATTGGGCCATGTCGCGGTATACGCGGATAAAACCGTCTTGCAACATATCTTCCGCCTCTGCCTTGTCGCGTGCAAAGCGCAAAACAACGCGAAACATCGGGACACTGTACTGTCGGTAAAGCGCCGTCTGATGCGTCGGGCTGCCCTGCAGCACACCACTAACCAATTCCTGGTCGCTCAATTGTTGCATGAGGTTGAGATCATTATTTTAGGCGAAGATTCGGGCAAACCGGTTGCCCGGCAGCAATAATTTTTTTTAAAATGATGCACGACGCCAAGTTATTGCACTTTGGAGAGGATAACAAATTTGCGGCCTTCCGCCCCCGAACTTTAACGGGCCTCATTCCGCATCAAGCCGGATATGAAGACCGGCCTTGAAGAAACCGTTTTCCCGGCTGGTGGACAAGTTGTACTGTCCGGGGTAGATCAGGTCGAGCTGGCGCCGGATATTGCGCAGGCCAATGCCCCCCTGTTTGGGAAGACTTTGGTAATCGGGATCCACCGTATTCTTTACCGTGAAATGCAGATCGTTTTTCTGCAGGGAGAGTTCAATGCGGATTTGTACGGCGCCGGTGGTGCCGCCCGCCCCGTGTTTGAAACTGTTTTCCACCAGGGGCAGCAACAATAAAGGCGCTACCGGCGTGAAGGGATTATCCACTTCCTCGCTGTATTCCACCTTTAGCCGGCTGTTGTAGCGCAGTTTTTCCAGTTCGATAAAATCCTGGATCACGCGCGCTTCTTCACCCAGCGAAATGCGGGGGGCGCGGCATTCATAAATAACAAAACGCATGATCTTGGAGAGCATCATGATCGCCTCGGGCGTTTGCTCCGATTTTTTTCGCGCCAGCACATACAGGTTGTTCAGGGTGTTAAACAGGAAGTGCGGATTGGTTTGCGCGCGCAAGAAATTGAGTTCGCTTTGCAGTTTTTCGCGGATCAGTTGCTGCTCAAACTCCAGACTCTTGTAATGCATCCGGAGCATTTTGACGGTCACCGCCGCAGCAAGGGTGATAAACAGGTCAAACAAGGTGAGCAACAATCCCTTGAAACTGAAAATATCGATGCTAAGGCCCGGAGCGAATATGGGAAAAAATACCCAGGCAATCTCTATTCGATACAGCAGGGTTGCGGCGATAAACGCCAGCAACAGCAGGCCGGTCAACTGCCAGATCTTGCTTCTCTCCAGGTAAAGCGGAATAATATAATAAAATACAAAATAGGTAAAGATCAGTTTGACCGGCAGCGAAAATGCTTCTCCGATCAGGGCCATTCTGAATTCGTCTTCGATGTGGGCGCCGCGCAGAATGCACGACAGCACCGCATTGATCGGCAAATAAACAAGCCAGAAAATAAAATGCAGGCCGATTCTGGCCCAGTCCAGGCGTTTCATTAAACAGCAATATTAAGGTCCAAACTTCAACTTTCCCATTGAATTTTCTCAAAAGCCGGCGAAACCGTCAGGGTATACAGGGAGCGGTCGCGCAGCCGGATTTCCTTAATGGGTATCTCCAGATCGTCCACGGTACATTTCCTGACAAAATCGGGGTAGCCGACCAGGTAAATTTTGACCGTCTCGTATGTCGGCGCGAAATCCCCTTCCTTGTGCTGGCGCAGGGTAAATACATGGCCTGTCCCTTCCGTTTCAAATATTTTCAAACTGAACGTTTTGTCCTGATGGTTGTACCCATCTCCCTCATCCTCATATAAATGGGTGGTTTCCACACCGTTTTTGTAATACACGTACATGGTCAGTTCATCTACCGGTTTCTCCCCCGTCCATTGCCGGATGGGGTATACCGGCAGCACCGCTCCCTCTCTGACGAAAAAGGGAATTTGCTCGGGCATGGCATTTACAAATACTTCTCCCGAACCCGGCTGTCCTGTCCAGAAGTAGTACCAGTTTCCCTTCGGCAGATAAACACCCTGCCGCTGTGTTTTGGGCTGCACGATCGGGCTTACCAGCAGGTGTTCGCCAAACAAGAAGTCGCGCTCCTGTTCCCACAGCCTTGGGTCGGCAGCATCGGCAAATGCCAGGTGCCGTATGACCGGTGTGCCTTCCAGTGTGTGGAGCCACATGGCAGTGTAGAGGCAAGGTAGCATGCAGTAGCGCAGTTCAATTGCTTTTTTCGCCAAATCAGTCCATTTATCCCCGAAAGACCAGGGTTCCTGGTCTGAAACGTGCAAAGCGGGGTCGGCAAGTTCCGCTTCATCGGCCGGAAGGGTGTCGCCGCTGGCGTGCTGGCCCATGCTGTGTACGCGCATGAGGGGGTGGAACACGGCCAGTTGAAGCCAGCGGACGAACAGTTCGCCATCGGCCGAGCCGGCAAACCCGCCTATGTCGGTACCACAGAAGGAGAATCCCGATATCGACAGGCGCTGGCACTGGATATTGGCGATTTGCAGGTGCTCCCAGTTGGAATAATTATCGCCGGTCCAGACGGCAGCGAAGCGCTGCCCTCCGCTGAAGGTCGCGCGGGTGAGCAGATAGGGCCGCTTGTCGGGTTGAATGCTGCGCAGGCCCTCCCATGAAGCCCGGTTCATTTGCTGGCCATAGATGTTGTGCGCTTTTTTATGGCTGCAGGCGTTTCCTTCAAAATGATGTAAAACGTTGTCGGGCAACGTTTTGTGATTTGTATGAAACACAGCCGGTTCGTTCATGTCGTTCCAGAAACCGCTTGCCCCGACTTCCTCGTAAATTTCCCGGTACAATTCACCCCACCACTGTCGGACTTCAGGATCGGTGAAATCGGGAAATGCACAGAAACCGGGCCACACGGGCGCTTTGGCGACAACGCCGTCGGCAGTCCGCACAAACCTGTTTTGCTCCATGCCCTCCCGGTACACCCGATAGTTTTCATCCTCCTTGATACCAGGGTCGATCATGAGGACCGTCTCGAACCCGTCTGCCCGCAAATGCCGGATCAGTTCGGCCGGATCAGGGAAATGGTTGCTATCCCAGGTGAAACAGCGGAAACCGTCCATATAGTCGATATCCAGGTAAATGGCGTCGCAGGGAATGCTTCTTTCGCGAAATTCCCGTGCAATATCGCGCACCCGGCTTTCGGGGTAATAACTCCACCTACACTGGTGGAACCCCAGGGCCCATATGGGCGGCAGTTCGTGTGTGCCGGTCAGGCGCGCATACGAACGGGCGACGTCCTGCAGGCCCGGGCCGTGCAGAAAGTAATAGTTTAATTCCCCGCCCTCTGCCCAAAAGGCTGTCGAGCCTGTTTCCGCGCTGTCGAAATCGAAATGGGTTCTGTAGGTGTTGTCGAAGAAGATGCCGTAAGCGGTGCCCTGGTTCAGGGCGTAGTAAAAGGGTACGGCGCGGTACAGCGGGTCGGTCTCGCGCCCGAACGCATAGGAATCGGTGCACCAGTTCTCAAATTTCTTCCCCGCCAGGTTGGGGCCGCAGGTTTTGTCGCCCAGACCGAAAAAGACCTCCTTTTTGTGGCACCTTTTCTCCATTTTTACTTCACACCATCCCTGCATTACCGTGCGTTTGGCGGAATACCCCCCGGAATCCTCGCACAGTACCTGATCATCGTGATCATAGAACTTTACCCGCAGGCCGGATTTGGACACGACAACCTGGAGGTTTTCCGAAACGAGCAGGTATTCATTGTTGTTTTCGTTTAGCGTGACCGTCACCTTCTCGGGCTGGAAAGCGGGGTCGATGGCATAGGAAAAATCAGCGGCAAACCGGCCGTCGGGCGAGTAGCGCAGGCGTATAATGCCGGCCGTCAGCACCTGTACACGCAGCACGATACCATTCTGACAAACAAACTCATAGGCGCCTTCCCGCCACCGGACGGTGGCAATTTCGTCGGGTGTGACCACCTGGTATATATCGTCGTAACGTTTGCTGACGCTGGCCTCGGCAAAGGCGATTTCGGTAGGCTCCGCCGGCGTTTCATTTTCAGTACCTTCCGCTAAAAGATCATCGGGTCGTTCTTCCATAACAATGTTGCAGGCATATCCCGCGATTGGGTTTTTCTGCGGAAAAGAACCCGCAGAAGTGCTGCCAAAAGTCGGCTGATTTTTCGGAAAAAACAAAGGGCGGGTGCCACACCCGCCCTTCTTTCATGTGCTCTGCATGAAATGAAGAAAGTATCAGAAAAACAATATGCCGTTCAGGAAGAACCATGAACTGGCATCTACACTGCTCGGGCTGGCACTGCTTCCGAATGCTCCGTTGTTCTGCCCGGTAATTTCTGCAGCGTCCAGGCCTTTACCTGCGGCAAATCCGGGCCGGTAAAGGGCATTCAGTTCGAAGTGTCTGCCGATGCGAAAACCCGTGCCAAACATCAGGTTGATGCTCCATCTCGGCAACACCTCGGTGGCCAGGCTGCTCAGGTTTTTCTCGGCCGAAGGGCTGTCAGCGTTGTACACTTTATCATTGGCAAAACCCTGACGGGAGGTTTTTAGCGAGAGATTATACGATCCGGTAACGCCCGCAAATATCCGGAGGGGGCGAAGCGGTTGCCAGTAGGCAAGTACAGGCATTTCGAGCCGGCCTATCCTGTCTACAGGAACCAGTACCGGATTGGGTTGCGAATCGGGATCTGTTGCGGGGGTGGCCAGGTTGTCCAGCACCACATCAAAATTGCCGGTTGCGTCGGCGTAGATATTGTCTTCCAGGGTCACGACGGGTCGTGAGGATGTTACCGGGGTGTACAGGGCGTATTGCAGACCAGTGCGAAGGCCCCATTTGGGCATAAGTTGCCAGTCCATGACCGCCCCTGCAGAGTATCCGCTGATGGCGGTAAATCTATCTGTATGTATGCCGGCCATGGCGCCGAATGAGATGCGCGAACCCGTTTTATCTGCGTGGACCCTGGTTGAAACAGGAGTATTGACCACCAAAAAGATTGGCGCCCGCGCCTTCCTATTCAACTCCTGTAGCGCCGCTGCAGGCAACAGTTCGATATCATACACTATTTTCTGCTCCACGGCAGGAAGCGTATAAATGTCTGTTTCAGTGGGCATTTCAGCCGGATAACCCGGGGGCGTTTCGCGCTCCTGTGCCGGGTCACGGGGCAATGCAACGATGTTTTGATCACTGAAACGCTGTCCCGCATCTGTTTGCTTCAGGCGGGGTATATCCATTTTGTTCGGGGTATATCCTTTTTGTGATGCCTGCCGGTTTGCCGTTGGTGGGCTCGCGGACTCCGTTGTCAGCGGCATTGCCGCCCCGGGCGCCCGGATTTGTTCAGCCAGCGGCGAGTCATCTGCCGATGCCTGTTTGCGGGGGGCTGGTTGTGTTACCGGCCGGGTCTGCTGTATGTCGCCGGAGCCGGGGGCCCGGTTGTACCATAGCCATCCACCCGTCAGCAGCAAAGGAAGCAGCAACAACACACCCAACCACCACCAGAATACCGGTCGCCGGCGCCGCTGTACCGGCATTTCCCGGTCCAGCACTTCCCGCATGGCTTGCCAGCCCTTGTCGGTCAGTTTGTTGTCAATATCATTTTTCATGTCGCAGTATTTAATCGTTGGTCGTGGGGGTAAATGGTCTGCAGCATTTCGCGCAGTTTTTGACGGGCGGTACTCAGGTGCCATTTGGATGTGCCCTCGCTGATCGACAGGCTTTCGGCAATTTCGGCGTGGGAGTATCCTTCGATCGCATAGAGGCGGAACACCTGCTGTGAAACCGGCGGCAACTGGAGCACCGCCCGCAAAATATCTTCTTCGTAAAAACTTTCATTCCCGCGTTCGGGTACCGCTTCATCGCGTTCTTCAAAAACGAGAAAATGCAGGTACCGGGCGTTGTCGCGATAGTAGTCGGCCATGCTGTGGTACACCAGCCGCCGTACCCATCCTTCCAGACTTCCCTTGAAAGAGAAGGTGTGTATTTTCTTGAAAACCCTCAGAAAACCGTTGTTGGCAATCTCGATGGCGGTGTCTTCATCGCGGGTATAGCGCCGGCACATGCGGAGCATTTCCGGGAAAAACAGCCGGTACAGCGCTTCCTGGGCACGCCGGTCGTTGCCGGCGCATCCATCCACGAGCTCTTGTTCCGTATATTTTTTATTTCCGAAAATGGCCATTTGATCGTTTTGATATTACATGCAATGCCGGGTTGAATCTACAATACAATTCCCAATCCCAGTTCCATTCGTTTGTGCAGGATGCGGTCGGTGCCCCATTCTCCGCCCCACGAGCTACGCCAGTCGCGGGTTTTCTTTTGGAAACTCAAACCGGTGTAAATGACGAAGTTATTGCCGATCCGGTACCCCACCTGCGCTTTTGCCATCCAGCCGCCGCTCCAGTCGTTGGTATAGCCGTTTATATCCCTGCTGCCATTGCCGGCAAAGCCCCAGCCGCCGCCCAGTGCATAGAACGGGGATATGTTTTTTGCCTGGAAATAGCCCCTGATTTCGGCAAACACCGGATAGGTCACCGCGTCCTGTCCGTCAGGACGGTACGATTCGACGCCTGCGCCGACGCCTGCGCCAATCCATCGCCGGAACATCCATCCGGTGCTGTGGTACAGCATAAAGCCCGTGGCATTTTCGCTCCTGTAGTCTTTACCAATCAAAAGCCCGAGCCGTGTTGCGTTGTACAAGCCGTGTTCTTTAAAATCATAGGGCTTGTTTTGCAATTTATGACTGCCGCATCGCTGTACGATGCGTTTGACATTGGCTTCGGGCAGGGTCATCGTCACACCGCTCCAGGTGGTCATAACGATTTCGCCGCCGGTTTTGTATTCGGATATCTTGCCGCGGAAGACCGACCCGTTGCGCAGATAAACGACATCCGTGCAGTTTTCCCGGGTTTCCTGGGCAGACGACTGCATGCTGCCAAACAGGAGCATAAGCAGGAACAGGGTGTGGAGCGCTTTCATAAATTTACTTTGTAACGGGTATACGGCTGATTTCTTTCGGGCTTTCCGGGTTGCTCGCGTCGAACTGGTAGAAACCGTCGTCGCCGATGACCAGCAACTGGCTGTTGCCCAGGGCGATCACGTCGTAGGTATTTATACCCTTGATGTGCGCCTTTTGCTTCAGGTCCAGCGGATCGGTTTTGTCAAATATCTTCAATCCGTTGTCGCAGAGGTACAAAAAGTCATTGGTCACCGACAGACCCATCGGGCGCGTCATCGGATAGGTTTTGAGCAGCGATGCAGAAGGCAGGTTGTCGATGCCGATCACGTCGAGCTGGTTGAAGGTGCCGTTGCAGGTGGTGCCGTCGTGGATGGTGACGTATGCGTTGTGTTCGTCGCACACAACGGGGTCGCAGCCGCTGGCGTGCGAAAACTGGGTTTCCATGACCGGCCGTTCCGGGTTGGAATTGTTGAAAATGAATACGCCCGTTTGGGAACCGATGAACAACCGGTTTTTCCAGGGGAAAATGGTTTCGATGTTCCAGCCCACGGGTATGGTTTCCAGAGCGGCAACGCATCCGCCGCTGACAGACCAGCTGCGCAGCGTGCTGTTGTCGATGGTGTACAGGTACTGGTCGACGATAGTGAACCGGGCAAAAGAACCGCCGATACCGGCTGCTGCGAGCGGGTTGGAGTTGTTGTTGCCGGAATTCGGTGTGGCGACGTCCGCTGTAATAAACACGCCGCCGTTTTCAAAGAAAAAGGGGCCGCTCCAGCGGTTGTCATCACAGGCAATGGTTTGGGTCACTTCTGTCTGCTCATAGTTAACCAGGTACCCCAGTTGCGGATCAAACCCAAACAACTGGAAGGCCTCCTCTGTACGGCACACGAGTTGCGGGTTCTGCAAATCGCTGATATCGATGGTCAGCAGGTCGATGTACTGATCGGCGTACAGATATTGTCCGCGGATGGCAATATCCACGTTGCCCGGGATGCTCCAGAAGGCGATCTGCCTGGGATTGGTCGGATCGGCGTTGTCGATCACGTGGATACCCTCATTTTTTTCATTGATGAACAGGTATTGACCTGCCAGGTAGAGTTTGCCCGGATTGCGGAGTTCCGTCGGCGCCTGAACGCTGATGCCGACGCGGCATTCCGCCGCAGTTTTATACACCGGATCGAACCGGATAAAGGTGCGGGTGGAGCTGCATTCGTCGCGCAGGCAACTGTGCAGGGTGACAGCCAGGCCTATGCCGGCCAAAGTAAAAAGGAAAAGTGATCTGAGTTTCATAGCAAAACGGGTTGAGTGTGAACTGTGTTAGTTGTTGCTCCGGAGCCGACTGTTATACCAAAGGTAAATGTATTGCCTTGCAGTATTGAGTCGTTTGCCGGAAAGACACCCGTCTGCTTTGAAAAGGTTGGTTCGCCGGTAAGTTTTTTTTACCTTATACCACCTGAATCAGGAACTTGTTCTTTTTACCGTTTTCAACCATCATATACTTGCCGTGCAGCAGGTCGGAGCCGGTTATCAGGGTGTTCAGGTCGCTTACCTTCTGTTTGTTTACGGAGATCGCGTTGTTCTGTATCGCCTTTTTGGCTTCGCTGCGGCTGGGCAGAATTTGAGCATGCTCGCTCAACAGATCGAGCAGGTGCACGCCGTTTTGCACGATGGCGCCCGGTACCGTCGGACTTGGTATCTCCTCGGCCACCTGTTCCAGGGTGCGCGCGTCGA
>ERZ724507.207-NODE-207-length-26791-cov-4.185555_pt1 | contig 26791 bp, 22 predicted proteins | sample MGYA00376040_ERZ724507 | MGnify/ENA primary metagenome ERZ724507 (study PRJEB28724, sample SAMN07190883) | activated sludge metagenome | isolation source: activated sludge of sewage treatment plant in Hong Hong | place: Hong Kong | collected 2016-03-17 ...
TTTGACGGGCAGGCCGTTTTTGTCCCACAACCGGGCCGTTTTGTCTCCGCTCCAGGTCAGGATATATGCGCCGTCGGGCGAGTACACCGCGCCGTCAACAGCATCCATGTGTCCTTCGAGTGTTTTGTACAGCCACGCATCTGTATCGCTGAACAGGCCGCTAGTGATACCGCTCACACCCGGCTCGGTACCGGCATGCCGTATGGAGTCGTACGCAGTCTGGTAAGCCAGGCAGGCGAGGTGCCATCCGAGGGTGTAGTCTGTTTTGGCTTTGGTGAGGGCCAGTGCGGCATAACGGTTGGCGCGTGCGCTTCGGTCGGCGCGTTTTTTTTCGTCGTCTATGGCTTTGCTGATGCGCGTCATGGCGCTGCGTATGCTATCGGCGCTCTGAGGGCACAGCGGCAGTGCCGACTCGCAGTATTCGCGGGCGCGGTTGTAATCGCGGGCCTGCAGGGCGGCGCGTGCCTTTTGCAGCATGGTTTGGCAAAAAGCGGGTTCCTGGGCATTTAGTGCGGTGGCGCCGAGCCAAAAGAGCAACAGGATAAGGCGTTTCATGTCGGCGTTTTTGTTTTTGAATGGTTGCGGGTTATTGTGTGTTGTTTTCCTCATTTTTCCCCTAAAGCACGCATGGCATCCAGCACTTCCGCATTCCCCGGGTCAAGCGCGAGCGCTTCGCGGAGCATGGACCGGGCCTCCTCCAGGTTGTTGAGGTCTCGCATACGCCTGGCGCCTACCAGGTATTTCTTTATCTCCACGGCCACGCGGCGGCGGCGCTCGGCGTCGATCTTTTTCAGCGCGACAAGGGCGGCGTCGCGCTGCGCGGCATTGCGCTGCGCGGCATTGCGCTGCTCTTCGGCAATCGCGGCGTTGCGCTGCGCGGCAGTGGCCAGCGAGTCGGCACGCAACTGCGCGTTGACGGCAGTTTTTGTAGCCTTTTCGGCTTCCAGGCGTTTTTGCTCTGCGTCTGTTTTCGCCTGGTCTGCGATGCGGTATTGCCACCATGCCCCGCCCAGGGCCAGCAGCGATACGAGGCTCAGCACACCCAAACCAGCAGCGACACGACGGGTTTGTTGCCGTTTGCGGCGTTCGTCGGCCAGCTGGCGGCGGGTCTCTTCCTCAGCGCGGCGGTGTTCCGCTTCGGCTTCTGCGGCGAGGCGTTCTTTTTTGCCCGCCAGCACCGGTGCGATTAGCCGGTCGTGGGCCAGTTCGTAGGTATCGCCTCCGCGCGCGCCTACTTCGCGGCGCAACAGGTGCAGGTTCACCAGCGCATCGAGCAGGCTGTGCAACCGAAGTCGGCCGGCCTGTTCGTCCTTTCCGTTGCCGCCCGAAGCAAGGGCTGCGCCAAACTTGGCGAACAGCGAAAGTTCGTGCATCGTGACCCGAACGCCCTTGCCACCCTCGGTTTCAATGACGAGTTCTTCTTCGATGAGCCGGCGGGCAATGTCTGCATGGTCGCCCAGGCCGGGGTCTTTCAACTGGGTCAGGTAGTAGTCCTCGATGATGTTTTTGAGGGTGGCCTCCTGCGTGTCGGCGGCTTTGACCAGTGCATTCCGGGCGGGTGTCGCAGCGGCCATCTTGCGTTCGAAGGCCTGGCATAAGGTCTGCAACTGGATGGCCTCCACCCGCCCGTCGTCGTCCTGCAGGAAACGGAGTATCTGCGCCAGCGCTTCCTGCTCATAGCCAAACGGCGGGGAATCGAAATTGCCGGCGGCGCGGGCGGGTTCTTCAATGGCCGAGCGGGCGTCGTCGAGTGTAAGCGCCTGCAATTCAAAACTATGGCGCAGGATATTGGGCAGCAGGTCGGAAAGTTTGTCCAACAGGTGCATCCTGTCCGAGCGGATGGCGAACAGCGCCTTTATTTCCGCCGGTTCGTACAGGCTTTCGAGCGCCTCGTCGGACAGCGCGAGTTGACCGACCGTCTTTTCGAAGCGCTGGGGCAGTGAGGCGCGCAGCAGTTCAGCGAGTTCTTCCTTAAAAGCGATGATCTGTTCTTCGGGGTAGGTGAAGAGCTCTTCAAACTGATCGAACACCAGCAGGAAGCGGTGTCGCCCTTCCTGCAACTGTCTGGCCTTGGCTGCGAACCAAAGGGAATCGCCGCTTGCCAGGGGCGCCAGTTCACCGGCAGAATCGGGCATCAGCAGGCGAAAGGTTTTGCTCAGGGGCGTTTCGTGGGAATCCTGATCGCCCGTCCAGGCATTAAAGCGGACAAAAAAGGTATCGGCGATGCGGCGATTCGCTACTTCAGGCGCAATGGCGGCGTTGAGCAGTGACGATTTGCCGAGGCCCGATTTGCCGTACAGCACCACCGTCTGCTGAAAACGGATCATTTTCAACAAATCCTCCAACTCCTGTTTTCGCCCGTGAAACAGGTCTTTCTGTTCGACGGTAAAGGGCTGAGTGCCGGGATAGCGGAATGTTTTCTTTGATGCCATAACAGGGCAGTTGATGGGTTGATCTATCCGTCTGCCTCGCCGAGCAGGTACAATAATGCTTTTACCATCTTATTTCGCACGATATTGCCTTCTTCCGTTTTCATGCCGGCGCGTTCTTTTTGCCAGGTTTGGTACTGTGCGGAAATAAGGGTCAGTTCATCGGTCAGCGGCCGGTCCTGCTGCGCAAATGCCAGGAACGCCTCGATCGCCTTGTCGATTTCGCCGCGCAGCAGGCTCCGGTGGATGGCCTGCAACGCCTCCTTTTTATAGGCACGCGGCGTTGTACCGGCTTTGTGCAGGAGGTCGCGCTCCTCACAAAAGCGGTACAATTCTTCAATGACATCCTGTTGCAACTCCTCCACGAACTGAATTTTGAGTTCGTGGCTATACAGTTCCTGCATTTTGATCTCCTTTTTGTCGGGCAGGGCGTATCGTTCGGCTTCGTCGTGCGATTTCTTGTATTTGGAAAGTTTTTGCAGCAGCAGTTGCAGGTACCATTTTTCAAAGGGTACGCCGATAAACAAAAAACAATCAGCCTCGTGCAGCAACTCCTGGAGCCACTGGTCTTTATCGTCGAACAGGGAGCGCAAAAAATCAAACAGGTCGTTGTGGGTCAGCACGAGATTGTCCGACGAGCGAATGCTGCCCAGCAGGTTGAGCACCACCGGTTTTTCGCCGTCGAGCGAGAGGTCTGAAATGGGCTTTTCCGTAAGGGATGGCCGGAAAATATAGTGCATCGCCTGGCAATCCAGTCCGGCCTCCCGGTAATGGCGCAGCAGCAAATCGTCGAAAGTGAGGTTGACGATAGCGAGAAACGGCAGCCGGACGATCTTTTCCAGTTGCAGGTGCGTGAGCGACCAGTCTTTTTCAGGGTCGTCAAAGAACTGTTGGACGGTTTCCAGAAACCTGCCACGGTTCGATTTTTTCTGGAACAATACCAGACCGTCGTCGCGATAAAAGTACCGGACAAGGCTCACATCCTCTGCCGTTGCTTTCCACATGGCCGTCTCCACCGTTTCACCTGCGTCGAAAGGGTAGGCTTCCGGACCGAGAAACAGGACACAGCGCTTGTTCTGAACGGCGGGCTTCAGAACGTTCCAATCAATAATTTGAGGCATAAAAAGTTGGTGTCGTGACAGTTTATCGAACAAATCTAATGCACCGCCTTAATTTGCGCCGATTTTATATAACTTTTTACACATGCTGTCCTGCCAAAAGCACCTGTTCTCCCTCGACCCGGATGTCCATTATATCAACGGCGCCTATATGTCGCCCCTGCTCAAATCGGCGGAAGCAGCCGGTATGGCGGGGCTGTCCGTCAAACGCTCTCCAAACCGCGTTGCTCCAGAAGACTTTTTTACCAATCCGGAAAAACTGCGCGCGTTGTTCGCGCGCCTTGTCAACGCTGCATCGGCCGACGAGGTGGCGCTTATCCCGTCCGTGTCGTACGGCATGGCGATCCTAGCCAAAAATCTACGCATCGAACGGGGGCAAAAGATCATCGTCACGGAAGCGCAGTTTCCGAGCAATATTTATCCCTGGATGACCCTGGCGCAGGAAAAGAGTGCTGTAATCCAAAGCATTGCGATGCCTGTGGAACCGGAAAGTCGAGGCAAGCGCTGGAATGAACAGATACTTGACGCCATTGACGAGCAGACGGCCCTGGTGACCCTGGGGCATGTTCACTGGGCCAACGGCACCCTGTTCGACCTACAGGCGATTGCAGAAAAAACGCATCGCTATGGCGGAGTCGTCGTCGTGGACGGCACACAAAGCGTCGGCGCCCTGCCGATGGACGTGCGGCAATTTGGCATCGACGCCCTGGTATGCGCGGCGTACAAGTGGCTGCTGGGCCCTTATGCACAGGGTTATGCGTGGTTCGGTCCCGCGTTTATCAACGGCAAACCACTGGAGGAAAACTGGATCAATCGCCTGTACAGCGAGAATTTTGCCCGACTGATCGACTACCAGCCCGACTACCAGCCCGGCGCCCGGCGTTTTGACGCAGGGGAGCGGAGCAACTTTATCAATGTGCCGATGGCAATGGCAGGGTTGGAACAGTTGCTGGAGTGGGGGGCAGACCACATTCAGGTGTACTGCCGAAACCTGATTGCCGAAGCGAGCACCCTGTGGCGGGAACAAGGTTTCTGGACCGAAAACGAGGACGCCCGCGCATCGCATTTGTTCGGCGTTGAACTCCCTGATGGTCTGGATTCCGGCGTCTTACAGCAACAATTCAAAGCGAAGCACATCTCTGTGTCGGTGCGCGGGAGTTTTGTGCGGATCTCGCCGAATGTGTATAATGACGGGGTAGATATTGAAGCCTTGACGGGGGTGTTAACCCGGCGGTGAGTTTATTTGGGTTTTGGCATGTTTTGGGTGCTGTCCCGTACAGACGCTGCGCGTCAGACGGGTGCCTGATCGGCAGTGCGTAATACCCGTCTGGCGCACAGCGCCTGTACGGGATAGTAACGCACCAACCCCTCAGCAACAACGTAAAACATATTCGGGGTAGATATAGAAGGGGGTGTTAAAGCAGCGATAAATTTGTTTTCATTGCAGTATATTCGGCTGCTATCCCGTACAGACGCTGCGCGTCAGACGGGTGCCTGGTCGGCAGCGCGTAATATCCGCACGGGATAGTAACGCACCAACCCCTCAGCAACAACGTAAAACATATTCGGGGTAGATATAGAAGGGGGTGTTAAAGCAGCGATAAATTTATTTGTGTTGTTGTATATTTCAGCTGTTGTCCCGTACAGACGCTACGCGTCAGACGGGTATCTGGTCGGCAGCGCGTAATACCCGTCTGGCGCGCAGCGCCTGCACGGGATGGCTACAAGCAATAAAAGAAAACCGGAAATTATCACCATCCAAAACAACCTGTATGCAATTTACCCCCGCACAGATCTACCATGTGTACAACCAGGGCAATAACCAGGAACGCACATTTCACGACCGCGAAGACTACCTTTTATTCCTGCAATTGGTCAGAAAACAAATCCTTCCTTATTGCCAAATTTTGGCCTGGTGCCTCATGCCCAACCATTTCCATTTCCTGCTCGTCACCAGTTCGATTTCCGTTCAATTGAAAAAAGTCGGAGGAAACGAATTAACAGTGCTCAATAACGGATTTCGTTTGTTGCAGGTAACCTACGCGCAATATTTCAATCGCAGGTACAGACGCACGGGCTCTTTGTTCAGGCAAAAAGCAAAATCCAAGTGCCTTTCCGATGAAGCCATTGACGAGGGAGAGATGGTTTCAAATGATACTTTTAACGGGTATCCCTGGGCTTGTTTGCATTATATTCATCAAAATCCGGTAAAGGCAAATCTCGTGGTACACCCCGGCGACTGGGAGTATTCCTCCTTTTCAGATTATGCCGGAATCCGGTCGGGTTCCATCTGTCAGGTGGAAACGGGAAAAAAACTGATTGGATTGACCAACAGTGATTTTGTTGCAGCCAATATGGTGGAATTGCCGGATTGGCGGCTGAAAAAGTTGTTTGTCTGACGGGGTGAGCGACGGAATAAATTTGCATCAGGATTAAAAAAACGTCCGGGACCTTTTACCTTCACCGCGCCACAATTTCCTGCCCAACCAATACTACCAAACGGCTGCTGGTGACCTGCAAGGGTCTGTACGGAAGCCGCAACCGGTAACCATCATTCATTTTTTACCATCCATCCATACAATATGAAGCGTTTTCGACCAGGTGTATTACACGGACAGGAAGTAACCGATCTGCTGAACTATGCCAACGAGCACAATTTTGCTTTACCCGCCGTCAATGTGATCGGCACCAATTCGGTCAATGCTGTTTTGGAGACGGCTGCGGCAGTTAACAGTCCTGTAATCATTCAGTTTTCGCACGGCGGCGCCGCATTTTTCGCCGGCAAGGGCCTTTCCAACGACGGCCAGAAGGCCTCCATCCTGGGAGGTATTTCCGGGGCGCAGCACGTACACGCGATGGCGGAAGCCTACGGCGTACCTACGATCCTGCACACCGACCACTGCGCTTTGAACATCATTTCGTGGGTCGACGGACTACTGGATGCCGGTGAAAAGTTTTTCGAAAAGAACGGCTTTCCGCTGTACAGCAGCCACATGCTCGACCTGTCGGAAGAACCGCTGCACGAAAACATTGAAATATCGTCAAAATACCTCGCCCGCATGGCCAAAATGGGCATGACCCTCGAAATTGAACTCGGCGTCACCGGCGGTGAAGAGGATGGTGTGGATAATACGGATGTAGATTCCTCACGCCTGTATACCCAGCCTGAAGAAGTCGCTTATTCCTATGAATCGCTCAGCAAAATCAGCCCGCGATTTACCGTAGCGGCAGCCTTCGGAAACGTACACGGCGTGTACAAGCCCGGCAATGTGAAACTGCAGCCGGTCATCCTCAAAAATTCGCAGGACTATATCCGTGAAAAATACGGCCTGAGCGGCAAGACGCCCGTCAACTTTGTCTTCCACGGCGGCTCGGGCTCGGCCCAGTCGGATATCCGCGAAGCCATAGAATACGGTGCGGTGAAGATGAACATCGATACCGATATGCAATGGGCATTCTGGGATGGCATCCGCGGGTATTACGAGGCAAAAAAAGGTTATCTGCAAAGCCAGATCGGAAACCCGGACGGCAGCGACAAGCCCAATAAGAAATACTACGACCCGCGGGTATGGCTGCGGGAGGGTGAAAAAACCTTTGTTACCCGGTTGAAACAGGCATTTGAGGACCTGAACTGCATCGGGAAAAATGCCTGATGCAGGGATGCACCGCCATGCTGGATAATTGGGCGCGAAACCTATAAGGTTTGACAAACACCTTATAGGTTTAAAAGGCGTCCTCAGCCGCCTTTCCCGAATTTGGTACGCAACACTTCGAACAGGATCGGCAATACCGATATGCCGATGATACCGAAAACCACAATTTCAAAGTTGTTTTTCACGATCGGTATTTGTCCGAAAAAGTAGCCTGCAAGTGTCAAACCTGTTACCCACAATATCCCGCCTGCCATGCAATAGCCGATGAAGCGGCGATAGGTCATATTGCCTACACCGGCTACGAATGGCGCAAACGTCCGCACTATGGGCACAAAGCGCGCGATGATCAGCGTCCGGCCGCCATATTTCTCATAGAAATCCTGCGTTTTGTCGATATACGACCGCTTGAGGAACCAGTAATCGCGGGTAAACACCCGGTTGCCCAGGTACCTGCCGAAAAAATAATTTGTGTTATCACCAAGTATGGCGGCGCAAAACAGTAGCGGTATCAAAAGCCAGACATTCAAGACGCCTGTTTTAGCCGTGATGGCACCCGCTGCAAACAACAGCGAATCGCCGGGCAGGAAAGGCGTCACGACGAGGCCGGTTTCACAAAAAATAATCAGCGCAAGGATCAGGTAAGTCATCACCTCGTATTCGCGCATGATGTTTTCGAGATGAACGTCGAGGTGGCGGATAAAATCAAGCAACTGCGTCAGCAAGTCAATCATTCGGGTGTGTTTTGATTTTAAAAACGGGCGCGAAGATAGAAAAGGGTTTTGAGGATTGGCGTTTCAAGCATGGTGCCACATTCCGGAACCTCCGAAATTCACCCGACAAGTGTCGGAAAGCCGTCATTTGTCCATTCCTTTCGGGGGTATTTTTTTTGCATCAAATTTTCTGGCTTTGAATAATAATCATCAGCATATATTTACCCGTCCGACCATCTGTCGGCATTTATTCATTTCAGGAAAAAACTTTACAGGCTCGTGAAACCTACAGATATAACGGATCCGGAATATTTTCACAAAGTTGTTGATTGTCAGTATGCTTGTCCTGCGCACACCCCCGTACCCGAGTACATCAGGCTGATCGCTGCGGAACGTTATACCGAAGCATATATGATCAACTGGGAGTCAAATGTGTTTCCAGGCGTACTTGGACGCACCTGCGACCGGCCCTGTGAACCGGCGTGCCGGCGGGGCAGGGTAGAGGAGGAGCCCGTGGCCATTTGCCGCCTGAAACGCGTTGCTGCAGACTACAAAGGCGACGTAAAATCACTGATGCCGGCGGGACCTTTTCCCAAAAACGGGAAACGCATCGCCCTGATCGGCGGCGGTCCGGCATCCCTGACCGTTGCGCGTGACCTGGCGCCGCTGGGCTACGAAATTCACCTGTACGACGAACAGGATGCCGGCGGCGGCATGATGCGCAGCCAGATCCCGTCCTTCCGCCTTCCCCAGGAAGTGCTGGATGAGGAGGTGAACTATATCCTGGACATGGGTATCCACACCCAGTTTAAGACCTATGTGTCCAGTATGCGGGAGATGCTCGCCAAGGACTACGACGCCATATTTGTCGGCACCGGCGCGCCGCGCGGGCGCGACCTGCCCGATCTGCCGGGGCGCTGGGAAGCGGCCAAAAACATCCAGATCGGTATCGAGTTTCTGGCGAGTGTGGCGTTTGGCCACATCGACAAGATCGGTAAAAAGGTATTGGTGCTGGGTGGAGGCAATACGGCCATGGACTGTTGCCGCACCTCCCGGCGTTTGGGTGGAGACGATGTAAAAGTGGTGGTTCGAAGCCCTTTTGCCGAGATGAAGGCATCGCCCTGGGAAAAGGAAGATGCCATGCACGAAGACATTCCGATCTACGACAACCACGTGCCGAAATCGTTTGTCGTGGAAAACGGTCAACTGAAAGGCATGACATTTCAGAAGGTAGAGGCCGTTTATGATGAAAAGGGCAGGCGCTCGCTGGTGCCGACGGGCGAACCCGATGTGTTTTTTGAAGCCGATGATGTGCTGATCGCCGTGGGACAGGAAAATGCATTTCCCTGGGTGGAGCGCGACCTCGGACTGGAGTTCGACAAATGGGAGGTGCCTGTTTTGAATGAAAAAACCTTTCAATCGACCCTGCCCAACGTATTTTTTGGCGGCGACTCCGCTTTAGGCCCCAAAAACGTCATTACCGCCGTCGCGCATGGCCACCAGGCTGCCATCTCGATCGATCTGTATTGCCAGGGGAAAGATATTGCCGCAGAAAGGCCGGGCCCGACAACCAACCTGATTCACCAGAAAATGGGCATCCACGAATGGATATACGACAGTTCCATCGCGCCGGACCTCAGGTTTAAGGTGCCCCACGCAGAAAAAACCAAGACGCTGAAAGACCGGAAGATGGAAGTCGAACTCGGATTCGACCCACAACTCGGGTTCAAGGAAGCGCAGCGTTGCCTGAACTGCGACGTCCAAACGATTTTTTCTACCGACCGTTGCATCGAGTGCGACGCCTGCGTAGATATTTGCCCGACATCGTGCATTACATTCACACACAATGGAGAAGAAGCGGATCTGCGAACGCGGCTCAACGCCCCGGCGACAGACCTGACACAAGACTTGTATGTTTCCGACGAACTGCCCACCAAACGGGTCATGATCAAAGATGAAGACGTATGCCTGCACTGCGGCCTTTGCGCCGAACGCTGCCCGACAGCAGCGTGGGATATGCAGAAATACCTGTACAGTGTTACAAAAGCCGGCGGAATAAAATATTCATAACCATCTTAACTCACACGTCGCCATGGTTCATCCGGACACCTACGTCCGACCTACTGACAAAGGCCTGGGTCTGTTTGCCAAAAAAAGTTTTAAAAAAGGTGAGATAATCTGGATTGCAGATGACCTCGACCTCAAATACCCGCTCTCCGATTACCTCTCTTTTGAAGATAATGTACGGAGCATACTCAACAGGTACAGTTATATGGATTTTAAAAACAGGGTAGTCATTCCCTGGGACTCCGGAAAATACGTCAACCACTCCTGCGCGCCCAATTCAACCGGCCTGCTGGAGTTTGACAATATCAGTATCGCTTTGCGGGATATTGATCCGGATGAGGAAATTGTGGAAGACTATTGTTGCTATTACGGCCATTTCGAGACGTTTCACTGCCTGTGTGGAAGCCCGCATTGCCGCGGAATCATCGGGTACAACAACTCATATGATCCGTCCCTAAGGCTCCGGATGCGGGATATTGCAGGGGCATTATTATCGTTCGACCAGCGCCTGCTGCATTTCAGTTTTGAGGAGAACAGGGAGTTTTTGCAGATACTTTCATCTGCCCAAACGGAATATGCTGCGGAAGGCTGAACTGCCCGGGAAAACTTTTACTGCATGAAAAGGCTCGATGGAGCCTGAACAATACGAAATTATGCACCACTTAAATGCACTCAACGACTTTGTCGTCCGTTTTGCCAACGTCAACGGCACCGGCTCGGCCAGCGCGAACACCATGTTCGCCAAGGCCATTTTCCGAATGGGCATCCCCGTTTCGCCGAAAAATATATTTCCGTCCAACATACAAGGCTTGCCTACCTGGTACGAAGTGCGGATCAGCGAGAAGGGATATCTGGGCCGCCGCGAAGGCATAGATATCATGGTCAGCGTGAACCCGCAAAGCATGCCGAAGGACATCGCCTCGGTAAAGCCCAACGGTTATTTTATTTACGACAGCACGAAAGAACTGCACAAGGAATTCATCCGCGACGACATCCATTACCTCGGCGTGCCCATGATGCAGATGTGTATGGACAAATTCGCCGACCCGCGGCAGCGGCAACTGCTCAAGAATATGGTTTATGTCGGCGCCCTGGCCGCACTGATCGATATTGAAATCCCGGTGTTGCAGGAGATCATCACCCTGCAGTTCAAAAACAAGGAAAAACTGATAGAAGCCAATTTTCAGGCACTGGAAATGGGCGCGGCGTACGTGCGGGAGCATTACCAGTGCCCGCTCGGTCTGCGGCTCGAACGCCGCGACAAAGTCGGCGACTGGATCATGATCGACGGCAACACCGCCTGTGGCCTCGGCGCCATATACGCAGGTGCGACGGTGGCGGCCTGGTACCCCATCACCCCTTCCACTTCGTTGGTGCAGGCATTCGAAAAATACGCCAAAAAATTGCGTGTTGACCCTGCCACAGGGCATAACAAGTTCGCCGTTATCCAGGCGGAAGACGAACTGGCGGCTATCGGCGTGGTGATTGGCGCAGCCTGGAACGGCGCGCGGTCGTTTACCGCGACCAGCGGGCCGGGGGTATCCCTGATGAGCGAATTTCTGGGGCTTGCCTATTTTGCCGAGATACCCACTGTACTCGTCGACGTACAGCGTGGCGGCCCCTCGACCGGTATGCCTACCAGAACCCAGCAATCCGACATCCTGTCGGCGGCCTATGCCTCACACGGCGATACCAAGCAGGTGCTGATTTTCCCGAGCACACCTGCAGAGTGCTTCGACCACATGGCAGAGGCCTTCGACCTGGCGGAACGACTTCAAACGCCCGTCCTTGTCATGACCGACCTCGACCTGGGCATGAACGACAACATGTCGCCACCGCTGAAATGGGACGACAGCCGCGTGTACGACCGCGGAAAAGTGCTCGATGAAGCGCAACTGGAACAAGTGGAAAAATTCGGTCGCTATCTTGATGTGGACAACGACGGCATCTGCTACCGCACCATTCCCGGCACGCACCCGACCAAGGGTTCCTTCTTCACCCGCGGCACCTCGCGCGACGAATATGCAGCTTATACCGAAGATGGCGCCGCTTATGTGCGCAACGTGGATCGCCTGTTGCACAAATGGGAGACCGCTAAAGCATACGTGCCGGCGCCTGAGTTTTACCAGGATGAAAAACAAAGCGCTATCGGCATCATTTTCTTCGGTACCACTACCTATGCAGCGCTGGAGGCGGTGGATATGCTCAAGGAGCAAGGTGTCGTGCTCGATGCGATGCGCGTGAAAGCATTTCCTTTCAACGATCAGGTGCGCGAGTTTGTGGACGTGCACGACCGGGTATTCATCATTGAACAGAACCGCGATGCACAGTTCAGGTCGCTGATTATCAACGAACTGGATTTGAGGCCCTCAAAAATCGCTTCAGTTTTGAACTACGACGGATTTCCCATTACTGCCGAAACCATTTGCAACCAAATCATGGAAAGCCTCATCGGAAAACTGAGCCCGGCGTTCGTAGTACACGAGGCAGCGCCGCCCTCGCAATCTGATGTGGAAGAATAACACCCAACTTTTAAACAAACAAGACCTGCTGGTCTACAGTTCGATATGACATTCGTTCGACCCGTTTTTCGCCATCCCGATCTGCCCAAGAACAAACTGGGCTACACCCGTAAATATTACGAAGGTGCACTGTCTACCTTGTGCGCCGGCTGCGGCCATGATTCTGTCAGCGGCGCCATCATACAGGCCTGTTTTGAAATGGCTATCGAGCCGCACAAGGTGGCCAAACTTTCCGGTATAGGCTGTTCATCCAAAACGCCGGCATATTTTCTGAGCAATTCGCACGGATTCAATTCGGTGCACGGCAGGATGCCTTCGGTAGCCACGGGCGCCAATCTCGCCAACCGCGACCTGATGTACATCGGGGTATCGGGCGACGGCGATTCGGCGTCTATCGGGATAGGGCAGTTTGTACATGCCATCCGCCGGAACCTGAACGTGACCTACATCATCATGAACAACGGCTGCTACGGGCTCACCAAAGGCCAGGATTCGGCTACGGCAGATGTCGGTTCGATCAACAAATCCGGCTCGGCCAACATGTATCAGGCCATCGACATGGCTGGACTGGCCCTGGAACTGGGCGCGTCTTTTGTGGCGCGCAGTTTTTCCGGCGACAAGGAACAGATGATACCGCTCATCAAGGCGGCCATGTCGCATCCGGGTTTTTCCCTGATTGATATCGTATCGCCTTGCGTTACCTTCAACAACAACAAGGGCTCCACCAAATCATACGATTATACGCGGGAACATATAGAAGCCACCGCTGCCGTCGATTTTGTGCCGTTTATGCCGGAGATCACCACGCAGTATGCGGAAGGCGATTCCATATCCGTGCCGCTGCACGACGGCTCGCTGGTGCATTTGAACAAACTGGCGCACGACTGGGATCCGCTCGATCGCCATTCGGCCATGAACAGGCTGTATGAGGCGAAGTCTTCCGGTGAAATACTCACGGGACTTATCTTTATCGACGTAGATGCCCCCGAACTGCACGGCATTTTGAAAACGGTCGAAAAACCGCTTAACCGGTTGAATAAAGACGAGTTGTGCCCTGGTGAGCAGGTGCTGCAAACCATAAATGCCGGGTTCCGGTAATCGCGAATGCCGATAAATCCATATTTTGGCCGCATTCAATCCAAAACAGACACACATTGAAGCGACCCTTGGTTATCATTTATCTCGTCGACGGCGCCCGCCCCGACGTGATGCAGGAATTGATCGAATCGGGTGATTTACCCAATATCAGGCGAGAAATACTCGGTCGTGGCACGTTCAGGACGGCCACTTCGTGTTTCCCTTCTACAACCGGACCGGCCTACCTGCCTTTCCTGACAGGCAGTTTTCCCGGCACCAGCAACATACCAGGCATCCGCTGGCTCGACAAATCGGCGTTTTTTGAAAAGCGTTGGGGGCGCGACAGTTTCCGCAGTTATTGCGGCTATGAGGCGCCCTATTTCAACGACGACCTGCCCAAAGACCGTCCCACGCTGCACGAACTGTTCGATAAACCCTACAATATATTCTCCATGATCACCAGGGGGCTGCCGGACGGGCACGACCTCACGGCAAAGGTTAAGCCGGGGCTGTATCTCCGCGCCCACCTGAGCCATAAGTGGGAAAAAGTCGACCAGGCGTCGCACGAACACCTGATGCTTGGTCTGGATAAAGATCCGGAGTTCATGTTTGTTGTTTTTCCGGGCGTCGACTCCAATTCACACCTGCATCACCCGCACCATGACAATACCAGGCGCGCCTACCGGTATATGGATTTCAGCGTAGGCAAAGCGGTAGAAAAACTCAAACAACAGGGACGCTGGGATGAAACCCTGATGATCCTGATCTCCGATCACGGGCTTACGGCCACCCATACGCACTTCGACCTGGCCCGGTTTTTCAAAAAGAAGAAGATCAAAACCCTGGAATACCCTGCGATCTGGACCCAAAACCCAAAAATGTCTGTCATGATCTCCGGCAATGCGGCCGGGCAGGTGTACTGCCTCCAAAACCGCGATGGCCAGCCGGTGTTTGGCGACGAGATACGTCATTTACTCGGCGACGTTTGGCATGAACTGATGGCACGTGAGGAAATTGATTTTATTACCTGGCGCCACGACAAGGATACCATAGCGGTAGGATCGGCAGCCGGCGAAGCGTGGGTCAGGCGCGAAGGCGGCGGTCTCGTCTACCTGCCCCAAAGCGGCGATCCGCTGGGCCTTGGAAAACTTGATACCCCGCTCGACCGGCAGCAGGCGCTCGATGCGACGTTTGATTCGGCATATCCCGATGCGCTCGTCCAATTAGAACAGGTATTCTCGTGCAGCCGTACGGGAGACTTTGTGGTGACATCCAGGAAAGGCTTCGATCTGAGGGAGGTTTATGAGTGGCCGGAGCACCACGGTTCACACGGCTCCCTGCACCGGGAACACATGATGGTGCCGTTTGTTTATAATCAGCAGGGCTGGGACGATCGGCCTGCACGTACCACAGATGTGTTCAGCACTGTGTTAAAATGGGCAGGAAAGCCTGCTGTGAACAATACCGATGGCAAACCACTCTGTTGATCATCCGCTATTGCCGTCGCCGCATGTAGTTCGGCGGGGCATTCAGGCCTTTATTCTCTTTTCTGCTGCAGGCACCCTGCTTGGCATGTGGTGGAAACGCCCCGCAGGGCTAGAGGAGATCATGGCCAACCTGGAGTGGGGGTTTGGACTGGTGCTCGCCCCTTTGATCGCTCTCGATTTCTGGCTGGGAGGCTTGCGGTACCGGCTGTTTTTCAACGGCAAATCCATGCCGTACGTATCCATTTGGGATTGTATGCAATCCAACTGGGCCAATATGTTTATGGGCGCCGCCACACCGTTTCAGACGGGCGGCGCACCGGCCCAACTCTATGTCCTATGGCGCAAAGGGGTGCCTGTTGCCGACAGCCTGCTTGTTTCAACAGTCAACCTGATCGCTACCCTGACCTTTTTTCTGCTGTCGAGTCTGCTGGCCATATGGTGGATACCTGCAGATATGTTCGGCGAAAATTTCACGCCGGTATTCCGGACGGGGTTTGTAGTGGTCACCATGATCGTCAGCACATTGTTGGTTTTCCTTTTTTTCCCGGGCATGGCCCATACCCTGTTGCAAAAATTGTTTGCCATGCTGCCGGGCAGACAGGAAACGGCGCTGGCCTGGCGGCAAAAGGTGCTCGATCGGGCAGATGCAGAGTTACAACGCTTCCAAAACGGTTTCCGGACCATTCTGAGGCATAACAAACGCGGCATTATTCTGACCATTATCGCCACACAAGTCCTTTTCTTTAACAAATACCTGATGGGATATGTGATTGCCCGGGCAATGGGGCAAGAGGTCCCCTTCGAGGTATTCATCGGATTACAGGTGATACAACTGCTGCTGATCTATTTTGCCCCGACACCCGGCGCATCGGGTCTTGCAGAAGTATCGGCCGTTTGGCTCATGGGAAAAATAATGCCCGGAGAGGTTTTGTTGATTTATGCACTATTGTGGCGATTATCCACCACTATCTTAGGCGCCATATTCGGTGGGGTAGTATTGCTGTACGAATTCAGGGAAAACAGAAAGTAATTCGGGTCGTTTGCACGGCATCCTGTCAGAAAACACCATTTTCACCCATCATTTGCCACAGTTATGAAAATAGCCGTCACAGGCGCATCGGGCAGAATAGGCAACCTGCTGGTCAGACGCCTGACCGAGGCTGGACATATGGTGCGTGTGCTGGTGCACCGCGAAACCAGGGGTTTGCGCGATTTGCCCGTAGAAACCATCCACGGGAGTATTCTAAACCCGCACGACCTGGACCGGCTCATACAGGATAGCGAGGTGGTTTTCCACCTGGCGGCAGTAGTTTCGATCCGCAGTGGCATGAGCGAAAAATTGCGGCGGGTGAATATAGAAGGCGCTCGTTATGTACTGGAAAGCGCCCTGCTGCACGGCGTTCGACGAGTGGTTTCTTTCAGCACTGTACACGCTTTCCATGAAGGCACGCCGGATACCGTCTTCGATGAATCCAGGCCACTGGCCCTCGATGCAGAAATGGCATACAGCCGGACAAAGGCCGAAGCGCTGCAGATGACGCTGCAATTTGCCAGGGATAAAAACCTTGAAGTACTCGCTCTTTGCCCGACAGCAGTGTTGGGTCCGTACGACTATGAGCCCTCTCTGTCAGGGAAAATGTTGATCGATTTCTACAAACAACGCATCCCGGTGTTGGCCCCCGGCGGTTTTGACTGGGTCGATGTGCGCGACGTGACCGACGCCGCTATTGCAGCCCTGCACAAAGGCCGTAGCGGCGAAGCCTACCTGCTATCCGGCCATTATGCCACCGTACGGGATATGGCGGCCCTATGCAGCGCCGCTACCGGCAAAAGTGCACCCGGGTGGGTAATGCCTTATCCCTTGCTGCGTCTGGGCGCGCCATTTGTCGAGGGCCTTTCGCTGCTGACCAATACCAGACCCTTTTACACCCGTGATGCCATTAACACCCTGAAAAATGGCTCCAAATTCGTGTCTTCAGAAAAAGCGCGCCGGGAACTGGGCTACCATTCCAGACCACTGGAAGAAACCATCGCCGACGCTTATGACTGGTTTGCCAAACAAAACTATCTATGAATTACGCCCTGTACAGTCAACTGCTGTGGATTTGGATGGCGGTTGCGCTTGTTGCCTTTTTATATCTGCTTCGGAAAAATGCTCCGTATGGGCGACACGTCCGTCCCGGCTGGGGACCAACACTCGACAACCGGCTCGGCTGGTTTTTGATGGAATTCCCGGTGGTCGTGGTTTTTCTGTCGGCCTTGTTGTGGAACGGGCCGGACATATCCCTGTTACCCGGCCTGTTTAGTGCGTGTTTTTTGTTTCACTACCTCAATCGCAGCATCATTTACCCCTTGCGCCTGCGAACCACAGGAAAGCGCATGCCGCTGGCTATTGTGCTTTCGGCTGTTGGTTTTAATTTCTTCAACGGGTTCTTTCTGGGGTATTACTTTTCGCACTTTGCCGATTATCCGGATTCCTGGTTGCTGGATGCGCGTTTTCTCGCGGGTCAGGTGCTGTTCTGGGCAGGGCTTGCAATCAACTGGCATTCAGATCATATCCTGATTCACTTGCGGAAACCGGGTTCAACGAATTATGTCATTCCGAAAGGCGGATTGTTCCGGTGGATAAGTTGTCCGAATTTGTTTGGTGAAATGCTGGAGTGGACCGGATTTGCACTCATGACCTGGTGCCTGCCGGCCTTTGCATTTGCGGTCTGGACGGCGGCCAATCTGATTCCGCGCGCCATGGCGCACCACCGCTGGTATCGGGAGACGTTTCCCGGCTATCCCGAGGACCGGAAGGCGGTTCTTCCGTGGATGCTATAGTCCAGGTGAGACGCTGAGTTCCTTCAGTGTCTCCCTAAATGCTGATACCCAGTCGTTGATACACAAAACTCATCAGCCACGCCGGCCCGATAAGCAGAAACTGCAGGTCTTTGAAGAAAGAGGGCTTTTTGCCTTCGATTTTGTGTCCCCAGAATTGCCCGATCCAGGCAAGCACAAACAGGGCGACGGATACCTGCCAAAGCGGAGTACCGCTCGACTCAATAATTTGGCATAACCAAAGGCAGAGCAACCCAAACAAGGTCATACCGAACGCCAGGGACAACGACAGCCGCGTATAGTACAGAACCGTCAATACCATCGCCACCATGGCCAGATTCAGCGGCAGGGCAGGGGAGAGGTTGACGCCCAGTTTAACGCTGTACAACAAACCGACAACGGTAAAGAAAATGACGGGCACACAAATCCAGTGTACGGCTTTGTTTGTCGGATTTTGATGGCTTTCGCCGTATTCGGAGAGGAGACTTTGGATGGTACGCATGAGCAGGATCATTGAAATGAATGCGCTAATATAGCAACATCCCTGAAGCCTGTCCGCTTTAGGGTCACAAAGTGAATACTTCAGGCAGAGGCATAGGGACTGTTTCTATATCTACTGCCGAGATTTCGACGCTTCGTGACTGGTTGCCGCCGCCGGTCAGCAACAGCACTTCGATACGAATCAGTAACCCGCTTTTAAATACCGGTTTTTTTGGCAATCCGACTTTGATTTCAAAATCTCTCGGGGCATTCTGGTTTGAACTAAGTGACAAAACGTGTCGTTCCAGCAAATTAAAGGTGTCCCATATCTCCACACTGTTAATAATGGCTTTAGAGGAAGACGTCCGTACCTTCAGGATAACAGCGTTCACCTTTTTCTTTTTTACCTGGGTATTATACATCTGTACCACCGATGCAGTGCCCCCGGGTCCACTGATCGAAATCTTGTCTGGCCCGGCCTGAAACACAACATTTGGTGCATAGTTGATCTGATCTGCCGCGTCTAACGCCATTGGAATCAGTCCCGGAGACGGCAATTTGCCGAATTTATTCTGTGCAAGGGAAATATCATCGGGATGTAACATTCTCTTGACCTGTCCCTCGCCGAACCCGTCGGTCATCATTGAACCAGGTGTTGTATTGTGATGAAGGTCAAACACATTATGTCCTATCTCGTGCGCCATCACACCAATCAGGTCAAAAGGGCCCCATTGCGCTGTAACCGGGTTTTTGTATTTATCGATAAAGAAACTCTCACTGGTATCAATTTCAATGAGTGCGTTACCCAGTGGTCCGCCCGGTTCATCTGGATCGAAGGTAATGTGAACATCGGCCGTTGAAACAAAGGTGCGTTTGACAAAAACGACCGGGACATAAGCGCTCCAAATGCTGAAAGCCTGTGCTACCGCAAAATGGACATCCTGGGTTGAAACATTCGGAACCGTTCCATTGATTCGGTAACCTATCGTTTTGTAACGGGTCAAGGCAATCTCGGGTTTGGGAAATTTTAGTTTTGGCATAATGGCAGTTTTTGGTTCATTTATGCCAATTATTGCCCAACCGTGAACACGGTTCAATGAATTGCTTCCGGCCGTTGCCTGAAATACCCCAACAAAAACACATCTATCACCAGGACCAAAGTGTTCCAGACAACAAGTGCGATAATTCCTGCCGGCGTGAACAACCAGTTCATGTCTACGGAAGTCATTAATGCAGAACCAAAACTGCACACCCCGTTGACAATGAACAGGATGCGTAAAATATTGCCCGACCGCTCCCGTCCGAATACCGGTGCAGCAAAAATAAAGGACAGGCCAACGCCGCCCCATCCGTACATCTCTAATGCCCAGGCCAGCGAACCCGGATTGCCCATCGTCAGCATGGGTAATATGTTTGCCGTCTCAGGCGGGTTATGGGTGGCAAGAAAAGGGACATAAGTCGTTTGAATGATATAATTGACAAAGACAATTGCCGAAAAAAAGGTATTGATAACAAGCGCTGAAAGGGCGTATATCTTTCTGTCTTCGCCGGCTGTGAAATACAGCGCAACAAATGTCAGCAGGGAACCCAAAATCAGGAAAAACCCGCAAAAAAAGGTAGCAGTTTGCAGCGGATGAAAGGCGCGGATAAAGGTGGCGGCATCCACCCACGGGGGCTGCGGACACACCAGCATGGCAAGGGCCGGGAAGATCAGTCCCGAGAAAATCACGCCGAACAGGTGCGTATACACTGCGGCGATGCCGAATCGGGAGGCGGCGTTGATCATGGCATGTACAGTTTCGGGTTCAACGGGGAGCCTGCTTCACCGGCAGACTCCGGACAAAGGAACACAAAAAACACTATCGGGCAATTGTTACGAATTACTGCGAAAACTGATCTAAATTATTGCAGTCAAAATTATCGATATAATACGTTCCGCTTTCCAGGGTTGATTTTGGCAATATCTCGATTCTGGTTTTTGCGACAACCTTGACGTTTGCATTTGCAGGCACATTTGAGTTGTCGATCGTGATGGTATTGGCAAACTGGTGGTTCGTGATGGATTTGTTCTGGATCAGCAGGTTGTCTTTGTAGACCCTGATGAAGGACGTGTATTCGATCCAGTTTGAGGCATTCACGACACCACCGCCATAGGAAGCGATTTTGATGGCATAGTACTTTCCCTGCTGCATCGAGAACCCGCCCGGCAAATGGTCGTATAAATGAAAGGAATACAGGTTCAGAGCATCCCAGTCGTTGTTCTGGTCGCCGTCAAAAATGTTGAACCACTGCGACTTGCCTGTTCCGATAAGATTCTTGTTTTCATCACATTCCTGAATGCCGATAAACAGTTTGTAGAACTTGCAGTAACATTTTTGATCGAAAAAGTGCTTGGACAAATATGCCGCTTCACCACGGTCGGCAATTTTGCCGCACCAGGTATCTCTGGTAGTGGTAACATGCTGCCAGTGTGCAGCGGAGGTAATCCCTGCACAGGATCCTTCATTGTAACTGTACGGCGTGAGCAGTACATTTGGATCGCATACATTGATAATTTTCGAGGTGGTATTCTTGTTATTGACGGTGAACTGCACCGTGCGGCAAATACCGCCACCGGAGGTGGGCTGGCATGGCGGGCACGACAATCCGCCGCAATCCACGCCGGTTTCATCGCCATTCTGAACGCCGTCGTTGCAGTAGGCAGGGCAGTAGGTATCCACTGTATTCTGCGCTGCGGAGAAGGGGTTCAGCCAATAACCCAGACCTCCATATCCCCATGATTTGGAAAACTTGCCGTACCAGTCCGACAGGCCATTGTCGGTCGTTCCATTGCAGTCTGATTCCCCGCAACACAGTTGTCCGATGATACGGTGACTTCCATTGAACAGGGGAGAGCCTGATGAACCGCCGGCTGTTATGCCCTTGTCCCAATCGGCCACCCGCCAGAAATCAGCCGCCGGATTCATTATAGCGGAATGTTTATTGGTTGAGACAACCGGGTCGTTTTCGATGGAAATTTTCTTGATGTCGCCTTTAGGGTGCTGAATACATACAAACGGAGGATTACCGGGCAGGCCGGATCTGTCCCAGCCGGCATAACAAACGCCGAACGAACTCAGAATTTCCCTGGATGTATTCAATTCAAGCAGCGCGTAATCGCTTGTCATGGTCAGGTAATTATCAGTGGCAAGCATTTGGGATCCAAAGACGGATTGCGTTGTGCTGTTGCTGACATTCGAACCGTTGCTGTTGCAATTTGGCGCCTGGTGGTTGAATAAAAACACCCACGAGCTGTAATCAAGCGCCGGGTTGGGTGTCGGTGTTGTTCTGAGACAATGGGAAGCCGTCAGGAATAAGGGACGACCATCGTTTTCCGTATTGTTGATCACGGCGCCCGAGCACCAGGATGACAATTTGTTATTCGTGTCGTAAAACAGGATAAGTGCAACGGAATTACGCTCCTTTACCCAATTCAGGCCTTCCGGACAGGCAACGTTGATATGGCAGGGGCCCAGCGGATCGAAGTTAAAGGGGCCCGACCGAAAAAAGATATCCTGATAAATGTGGACGATTCTGCTGATCGTCAATTCACCCTCAAAATCTGCAAAATAAGGTTCAAAATACTCCACATATATCGTTTTCCCTTCAATCCATTGCGTGCCGAACGGTGTGACCGCCGTAGAATCCTCGTTGTTGTTGTCGCTTGTAAAAGCGCCCAGTATCATGGTTTTGTCCTCGTTGTAAAAAAACAGCGTCGCTCCGAAAGGCAGCCTGAACTTGCTGAAATAAAACTGCATGCCGTAGGCTGAAGGCGAAGATACCTTTAGCAGCCACAATTTGCTGCCGTCGAGCTGCAACTCCAACTGGCCCGATTTTCTGATATCGATGCTTATATCGACTCCTTTTCCATAGAAGTTATTTTTGCAGGATTCACAGTTCAGTGTTCCGGCGATGGAATCTGCGTACGCGTTCAGCACCCTGTTGTCGAACGCCGGCAAAGAAAAAATACTGGTGGATGCGAGCCGAATCGAGGGCCTTTGTATGGTGAAAGGTTCGCCCTTGATGTGCACCTGAGCATGCACTGCTGTCGCCAGCACCGCAGTCAAAAGCAGTGTAATAGCCGAAATTTTGAATTGATTGTTCATGGCCGGCTCATTTTTTCAGTTGTGCTTCCAGTTCCCTGATCCGCTTGTCCTGCTCGATGATATACAGCGTGAGTTCCTCGATTTTTTGCATCTGGAGTTTCAGCAATGCACCGACATCTGCGCCATTGTTTTCTATTTCGGATGCAGGAGGAATTTCCGGCAGATGTCCATGTTCCTGAATTTGCCGCTCCACCTCCTCCAGCGGTCTCAGCCGGTATCCTTTCTCAAAGACAAAGTCGCTCCAGCCGGTCTCGACCACGACCTTTTTGGCCCGTACAAATCCGTTTACGGCAAGTGTATAGCCGGCCGTATTTCTGGTGGCAATGCCGACGCTGCCGTTGGAGCCGACAAACATGGTGGTATTGCCCACCACAGTCGCATCCGGTATCCCGGACTGGTTGCTTGCTCCGGTGCTGGGAATGCCGGAAAAAAGCAGGTTTCCGGCGACGTCGGAGAAGATGACACCGCCGCCGTTGTTGGCGCCGTCGTTGCTGGTAGACCAGGTAGCCGCATTTTGTCTGGAAGCGTTGAAGCCGATATAGGATGTCCCGTATCCCAGGCTTGAGCCCAGGGCGGCGCCCATCACGACTTTGGCCATGCCGGTGCCGACCTGTAACTTATCTTCAGGGGCGCCCGTTCCAACTCCCGTATTCCCGTTGGCGCTGATGGAAAAGATTTCCGTACCGCCGACAGGGTTCACTCCGCCGTCCGAAAAGAACCGGAACGGCGCATTGTTGGTGACAAATCGCATGTGAATTCCATTGTCCAAAGAGTACAGCCCCAGATCAGAGGTGGAGGTGATGGCGTTGCCTCCACGCTGGATGACGCCATTGGAAATATTCATCCGCCCGTTCACGTCGAGCATTTGTACGGGAGCATTGGTGCCGACACCCAGCGAGCCGTTTGCCACAACCACTTTGCCGTCGAAATAAGCGGCAGCGGTCTGGTTGTTGCTACCGCTTTTGGCATACAGGGCGGTAAACTGATTGCCGCCGATGCCTGCGACCCTTGTCAACGCCGAGAATTCGGTGTTGGTAAAAGCGAAGGTGCCGGTCGAACAACTCGAACAGCGCACGGTAAAATTGGCCATGCCCGCAACGGTAATCTGTTTGCCGTTGACATGCAGAAAGCCTACAGGCTGGCTGGTATTGACGCCTATCCTTCCATCGGCAAGGATGTACATCCTGCTCGCACCACCTGTCTTGATTTCCAGCGGATTATTGTCGCTCGTGCCCAGCCAAAGACCGTTGCCGGTATTGCCTGCGGTGCTCCAGTATTGGGCGCAGGCAGTTTGGGCCAATGCCCAAAAGAGGAGAACGAGAAAGGTCAGGTTGTTTTTCATTTGGTTTGATTTATGGTGAGCAGTTCCCTTTTGGCCTCTTTTATTTCAGGCCTGTCGGTGTCTGTTGATCCGGTAAGTTCGACCAATTTTTCAAAATAGTTATTCGCTTCTCCTGCTTTCCCCTGATTTTTTAAAGCGACAGCCGCTCCATATAATCCGTTCAGCCGGTTCGGGTGATCCTTCAAATCTTGTTCATACGCCCTAAAGGCATCGACATTTTTGTGCATCGCCAATAACATGTCGCCTAAAAGCTCCCGGGCAGGCAATACCTCACAAGGCGTTACAGGATGTTTCGTTGTGTTGTCCTCCATTTCGGCCGCTTCCCGCATAAGCACAAGCGCCGAATCATAACTGCCGTTCGCAAAATCCAGCCACGCCTGTGCAGCATTCAATTGTATTTGCACCTGATTGGCTTCGTATGGAACATTTCTGTCAACCAGTACTTTATGAAGTGCGCGGAGGGCCTGTATTTCTTTTTCGGCTTGTTGAATATCTCCCAGATGTGCCGCACCCAATGCTCTTGTAAAATGCAGGATGGCAGATTGCCAGGGAAATTTTTCCCAGGGAAACCCGATCGGACTGAAGTTAAGTACAGCTGCGTTTTTCCAGTTTTTATTTTCCAGGACTATCCTTGCCGGGATGGCGGCAATGGCATATGCGTCTTTGAAATTGACCGGATATACTTTCTTTATAGTGTTTAGATAGCTATTCTGCTCTATGGCTTTTGCATTGTTCCCTTCCTGCAAATAAGCATACACCAAATAATCCATTCCGTGCAACTCTTCATCCCAATGCCCGTCAAATCCGGCGCTTTCAGCATAGCATATCGCTGATGAAGTAGAATTCAGGTTCGATTGAATCGCTTCGCCCCATAAGCCCAGGCGAACAAAAATATGGGAAGGCATATGCTGTGCATGAGCAGATGCAGGCGCTATTGACGAGTATTTTCTCGCAGTGGATAATGCCCGGGAAGCCAGCCCGGGGTTATCATAACTGTGAATGATATAATGCGCAATACCCGGGTGATTCGGTTTCTCCAGAAAGAGCGGCTCCAGGATTTGGCCTGCTTTTCTTTGATTTGCATAAGACTTGTCGGTCGGATCGGCAGTTGCATTTAAGGTCAGGGCATAGAATATTGCCGCTTCGGTGTCATCCCGGTATTTATTATAGAGCGCTTCCATGCTATTCGCCAATTTGGTCGCTCTGGTTTTTGCATCCACATGTTCCCAATCATTGTAATACACCCGGACTGCATCCAGGTAGTCCTTCTCCCTTTCGGTTTTGGGAAGTGATGCTGCTATACGCAGAATTTTGGCGCCTTTTTCCAGTTTTTCCTTATCAGGAGGGGCCCATAATGCGGGATAAAGGCTCATCGCCACTCCCCAATAGGCCATGACACAATCCGGATCGGCATCTATCACTTTCACAAATGCCTTCTCGGCTTCTTCGTATTCAAACGAATGCAATAGAGAAATGGCAAGGTCAAACGTTTCCCGGACTGAATCCTGACAGGCTGTTGCAAAACTGACATCGCCAAAATCCTTGCCTCCACACATAATGATATCACCTCTCAACAACTCAATATTCATAAGTTCCGCTTTGGTCCTGGAATCTCTGTTTTGGCATCCTGTCATGCAAAAAAGGGTGATGATGCCAACTGAAAAATACAAGTTGCAAGTTTTCATATCATTGTGTCTGATGTGATGAACAATGCTGTTTCAATATTGGCGACACACGTGTAACTATTTTGCAGGTTGGTTTCCGAATTGCCATTCTATTTTTCAGCAATAAAAACCTTTCGCACTGTTTTATCTGCACCAAAGATTTCAACGGTATAGATCCCGGTTACTAAGGTACGGAGACTAATGGTTGTCGTATCATTCCCTAATTTTCCGGTTAGCATTAATTGCCCCAAAGCGTTGTAAATATTAAAGCCAGAAAATTGATTGTACCCTGTTTTTATGTTCAGTTCGTTTGCCGCCGGGTTTGGGAAAATTGATACCGGGTTGTTTGAAGAAAGGGTTTCGACCCCGGTAACTTCACAGGAGACAGGTTCCGGAACTTGTGTAGCCAGTCGGATGGAAGCGGCGCCAGGTGTACCGCCGATATTGAGACCGGGGCACAGCAATTCAGAGGAGCCGTCAATCTGGCAGATTTTTATGATGTTCGGCCCATTGAAACCCACAATTGAACTAACGCCATCGGCCGAGGATGCCGTTATTGCCCCCTCGCAAGTCGGAACAGCCGCGCCAATAGCCGTAACACTCAAAATAGCCGTATTGCCGCTGTTCAACACCATCCTTATTATTTGTCCCGCAGAGGTGACCATATACAGATCATCGTCATACCAGGTCAGGTCGCCGGCAGCCTGATATCCGATAGTGTCAATATAGTAGGAAGCAGCGTTGACATTGTTGATGGCATACAGTTTCATCCCATATTCCCCCAATAAGACAGAGTCATTCAAACCTACCAGGGATACTGATCCCACTCCCGTATCTCCAATCAATGTTACGCTTGCGGTGGCAGTATCAATTTGATAAAGCATGCCGCCGGCTATGCCCCAAAGCCGCCTGTCAGGCGTAAATGCGATGTCGCCAAACCCCTGTCCGGTAGAGCCAATGAAATGCCTTGTACAGTTTGCCAGATCAAAAGAATACAGGTTACCACCAGAAACGGTCGCATAAATCGGTTGCTGCGAAAATGAATGGAATGAAATGGCAAGAAAAAGACCTGTGAGTAGTGATTTCATTTGTCAAAATGATTTGTTCGTGTTCGTTTGTGTATGGAATCTGATCAGGCACACATGGGTGCAATCTTTACCCTTCAAACCTAAACCTTTTCCTTCGTAGGTTCAATCCCCAGACTTCAATATTTTCAAAAATACCCCCGCCTGAAAACCTGAAATTTCTCAACTTTGCCCGCCACCCGCAAAAGC
>ERZ724507.210-NODE-210-length-26634-cov-6.429738_pt1 | contig 26634 bp, 23 predicted proteins | sample MGYA00376040_ERZ724507 | MGnify/ENA primary metagenome ERZ724507 (study PRJEB28724, sample SAMN07190883) | activated sludge metagenome | isolation source: activated sludge of sewage treatment plant in Hong Hong | place: Hong Kong | collected 2016-03-17 ...
CGATGCTGGTCTGAAAGACTGGGAAGAACGGATTGCGCGCGATGTTGGCTCTCTGCATGCCCATGTTTCCATCGCTTTTGCCGTAATAGAACGTCTCGTGAAACGATCCGCGATCGTTTTGTCCGCACGGAATGTGCGTCTTGCGATACTTGCCAAGGATCTGACCGTTTTCGTCGATGACAACCGCTGTGTTAAAGCGCTTTCCGGTCCGCTCGTCTTTCTCAAAGATCGGAGCGATCACGATGATGCGGTGTGCTTGTGCGGCGGTTCGGAATGCAAGGACAGAGGGCCCAGACTCTGCATCTTCCGCAAACGCAAGCCACATGGGATGTGTGTACAGCGCGAAATAGGGGGCGGTACACAGCTCTCCGAGGCAGATGATGCGCGCACCAGCCGCCGCCGCTTGTTCAATCAGATCGACGTTGTGCGCGACGTTTGCTTGGCGAACATCATCCAGCTTGTCTTGCAAGCTGGGCAGATCTTCGACGGTGGTAGGCATCAGCGGATACGCATTCCGCGTCTGCGTCAGCGCGCAGCGAACCAAACGACGAGCGGTCATCGCTTCACTCCCGTAAACAGACAGACTACGTTTTCATCTGCGGACAGCGGTGCCTGTTTGTGAAGGGTGACAAGTCCGGCCAGACCTGCGCTTCCCGTTGCACTGACCGCATGAGGTGTACTTGTCTGGGCCAGCTCGTAAGCGGCCAAGATGTCTGACTCCGCAGCAACCAGCGCACTTCCTTGTGAGCGGCGCATCGCTTGTAGCAGTGCCAGATAATCATAGGTTTCATCGTCGAGGATTCCATGTGCAGCGCTGTGCGGAACGCTTTCCCAAGGCCACATGTATTCCTTTTTCTGCGCCGCGATGCGATGCCATTCCGCATCACTGATGTCTACGTCGTGCTGTCCGTACTGTGCAGTAAGTCGGGCATACGCACGCGCAAGCGGCGCGGCAGAGTCTGTCTGGATGGTGTCAAAGCGTGGACGCTGCGTCAGGATTCCTGTTTGTAGCGCAGTCTCGACGGCAAGCGCGCAGGAGGAAGCCAGCGCACCGCCCCCAACTTGCACCACAATGCGAGAAGGAGTCCGCTGCTGCCGATGAAGGGAAGACAGCACTTCTGCCATCAGCGTCTGTCCTCCTTGCAGGGTAAGACCGTTGTCTGGACCCTGACAACAGAACGGAATGGCACCTTGGGATACCGCGTCCCCAAAGCGCAGATAGCAAGGATCGCCGGACTCACCTTCTCGTCGCTGACAGATGTTGATCTCGGCCCCTAGATCACGCAGAGACTTCACCACTTGCGGCTCTGCATCGGGCGGAATGAACACAAGCAGCGAGCGATCTGCGGCGCGTGCCACCACCGCAGCAGCGAGCGCGGCATTTCCACAGCTTGCGATGGCGAGCGGACGTGCGGACGGTGCTGCAAGTCCCTGTCCTGTACGCAGAGCTTCTTCGACAAGCAGCTCTACCATCACTCCGAAGAGATGCCGACCTTTGTGCGATCCGCCTGGATTCTGGGTCTCGTCTTTGATCCAGATTCCTCCTTGTGCAGACAGACCAAAGTACGTAGACAGCGACTCACTTCGCCAAAAAGGAGTCGTCCGAAACGCCTGCCCGGTGAGCGCCGTAATGCGCGCATCCAGCTTGTGAACAATCTCGTGATAAAGGCCCGGATTGTTCGCTTCTACGCAACGATGAAACGCCAGCATGCGGTCCGCAAAGCGCAGAAACGGCTGCGATTCCGAAGTCTGTCCATGCGCAGAAGGAGCCGGCAACTGAGGCAGCAGAACGTGCGTTCCACCGTCGCTGTGATGCGGACAGACAAAAGGAATCGGGGTGTGCGAAGAAACGGACAGAGACGCTCCGCATCCCAGACAGCGAAGCGCGATCACGCGGTGACGTCCCGAACGCGCTGGTTCATGGCCAAAATGCCTGCATCCCACTTGGCAACGTGACCACGAAGACCGCGCCAGAAGTGCTGATGACGACGCGCTTCAAAGTCCGCAAGCGAGATTCCTTGCTGCTCGACCCACGTAAAGTAGCCGAGGTTGAAGATGCGATCTCGATCGCGCAGCGTCAGCTCCATCATCTGATCGGTACGCACACCGAGCAGGTGCTGACCATACAGCTCTGCCGCAGACACCTGATCGAAGCCTTGCGGGAAGTGCTTCTGCTCGTACTTCGGAAGCTCTGATCCGTACATCGCCGCGCTGTCCGTTGCGACCGTCACCACCGCCTGTGACGAACCGAGTCGCAGATAGCGCGCCGTCTTCATCGCAGCCAGCACGTTACAGATTCCTGAAAAGCCAAGTCCCGACAGCGCAGCAATCAGCTCCGGGGAAAACTTCTTTCGCTCCGCCAGAAAGCGCTGGCCTTCGGGATGCTGAAACAGAAAGTGCAGTCCGTCGGTGCTGTGATCGGAGATCGCGACCACCAAGTCGGTGTTCATCACGTTGTGAATCAGCGGAACGTGCTTGTCGCCGATTCCTTGGATGTTGTGCTCTCCGAAGCCATTGCCGAGCAGCGTCGGACACTCTGCTGCTTCCACCGCGACGATGCGCGCACCGTGTTTTTCTTTCAGGTAGTCGCCCGCGCCGATCGTTCCTGCCGATCCGGTGGCCGACACAAACGCTGCGACTTCCAGTCCGGGATGAGACAGTGCCGCCTGTTCCGCCGCGCGTCCGGTGCAGTGAAAGTGAACCAGGTAGTTTCCGTATTCCGAAAACTGGTTGAGGATCACGTTGCCCGCGTCACGACGAAGCTCGTTGCACTTGTCGTAGATTTCCTTGACGTTGCTCTCGGTGCCGGGTGTGCGAACGATGTCGCTGTCGTCGATGACCCAGCGAGAGAGCCAGTTGAAGCGCTCAGCGCTCATGCCCGCTGGCAGGATCGCGACACCGCGACAGCCCAAGATGCGCGAGATCGCGACGCCACCGCGACAGTAGTTTCCCGTCGATGGCCACAGCGCGCGATGCTTGGTCGGATCGAACTCTCCCGAGACCAGTCGCGGCACCAGACAGCCGTACGCCGCCAGCACCTTGTGCGCTGCGATCATCGGAAAGCGCGATCCGAGCAGCACCACGATCGGTGCATCCACGCCTGTCACGTCCGGTCCAAGCACCAAGTGCGCTGGAACCGCTTGGATTCCGCGACGGCTCGCGTCGTTATACCAGTGCACTCGCCACAGGTTCAAAGGATGCGGAGCGTCGGGATCGACCTCCGCCAGCGCGCGCGTGATCTCGCTTGGGATGCGCGATGGATCGGCCAGCTGCGCAAGCTGGGGAAGCTCCACGTTGGTCTCTTTCAAACGAGACACCGCGTTCGCCAGCGCGGTCGAAGCGGAACGATCGGAAGAACAGGAAGCAGCAGAAGACATCGGAACGTCCTTGATCAAAGGGGATACCAGCGACGGAACGATTAGGGATCGATCGTCGCCATGAGTTGCCACAGGCGCTGCGCTTCGGCTTCGGCTTCTCGACGAATGGCGAGCAAGTCCGCGCCAGCCAGCGCACCATCGCGAACCACCAAGCGACCCGCGACGAAGACGTGACGGACTGCGCCTTGTCCATCGCGCACCACCAGATCCGCCGCGCTGCCGACCTCAAGTGGCGCAAAGGGCAGGGCGAAGTGCTGACGAAGGAGAGACCAGCCAGCGTTCGGACGCTCCGCAGCGCAAGACGCGTCATCGCCTGCTTCGCGCGCGTACAGCGTCAGCGCAGCCTCTTCGTCGGACATCACCGCTGGATAGCCATCGGTTCCTAGCGCCACCCTCGATGAATAACGCAGCGACCGAGGATACCCGACGCGATTGCCGTGATTGGATCGCGGATTTTGCACCAGCCACAGACCTTCGTCGGCACAGCGTCGGACCGCAGCTTCATCTAGGTGAACGCCATGTGCGACGATCGATCCCGGCGGCAGCGCGGACAGTCGCAGCAGTCGATCGAGCGGATCGCGATAGCCGCGACGACGCGCATCGTCCACATCCGCCAGATCTTCCGCGACGTGAACATGCATCGGAGCGCTCAGCTCCTGACACAGCCGTGCCGCCGTCATGATCGTCGCATCAGACACCGTAAAGCTGGCGTGTAGACCGATGAGCCCACGAAGCTCCGTCCGCGTGTTGTGCTCGATGAAGCGACGACACTCGGCAAGACCCGCTTGGCCTTCTGCTTGGCCGCCGTTTCGTTCCGTCGCACCGAAGGTCAGAAGGGCGCGACAGCCCAGCTCGGCACAGGCATCGGCCAGCACATCCAGCGAACCTGCGACAAAGTGCGGCGACTCGTGATGATCAACCAGCGTCGTGGTTCCCGCGAGCAGCGCGTTCGCGATGTACAAGCGAGCGGCCGCGCGCAGCGACTGTGCATCCAGCGCCCGATCGAGCCGCCACCAGATGCGCTCCAGGATCTGCACAAAGTTTTCCGGCGCGAGCCGTGGCGCAGGCATCCCGAGCGGAGCCAGTCCACTATATAAGTGCGTGTGCGCGTTGACGCGACCCGGCTCGACGCTGCCGCCATGGCAGTCGAGTACGGCTGCATCGCCCGGCGAAAGTCCGTTGGCATGCTCGACGACTCGGCCCGCCCGAATGCGGAGGGCACGACCGTCTGCGGTGTGGGAAAGCAGCCAGTCGGTCATCGCACAGCCTATTTCTTGGTGTCGCCGGTGTCAGGAAGTGGCACGGCAATGGTTCCCGGTGCGGGCGTCGGTCGGCCACGGCTTGGATTGCCACGCTGCGAGTCGCTGGACCGATCTTTTTTGGCATCGGTGCTCGCGCCGCGAATGTGGAATCGCTCGATGTGACCTTGTTCCAGATCGAAGCGCTCGCGCGGCTTGATGACGATTTTCTTCTGAAGTCGCTTTTCCAGCGCCTCGATGAACTCGTTGTCTGCCGATGCCAGAAGCTCTGCGATCTCGGGATGCGTGTGAATAACGATCGTCTCGTCGGCAAACGCATGACCTTCGCGTCGAATCTGACGGAGCACTTCATACGCGATCGTCGTCTTCGACTTGTTGTAGCCTTTTCCGTCGCAGTACACGCACTGCTCGGTCAGCATGCGACCCAGTGACTCTCGGGTTCGCTTGCGCGTCATCTCGACGAGGCCCAGCTCCGAGATCTTGGTCACATTGGTTCGCGCTCGGTCGGGCTTTACCGAATCAAGGAACGCGCGCATCACCTTGTCTTGGTTGGCCTCGCGATCCATGTCGATGAAGTCGATGATGATGATGCCGCCGATGTTGCGCAGCCGAAGCTGATCCGCGACCTCTTTGCAGGCTTCCAAGTTGGTCTTGGTGATCGTCTCTTCGAGGTTGCGCTTGCCGACGAACTTGCCCGTGTTCACGTCGACCGCCGTCAGCGCTTCGCCTTGATCGATGATCAGCGTGCCGCCCGACTTGAGGAACACTTTTCGCTCGAGCGCGCGATCCAGCTCCGTCTCGATTCCATAGGCGTCAAAGATCGGCTCGCTCGCGTCGTACAGCTCAATCTTCGACACATACTCGGGCATAAACGTGCTCGTGAACTTGAGCAGTCGGTCATGCTCGGGCTTGCTATCGATGATGAGCTTCTCGACGTCGCTCGTGAACAGGTCGCGAACCGTTCGTAGCAGCAAGTCAAGGTCGTGATAGAGCAGCGCCGGAGCCTTCGCCGCCTCGGATTTTTTCACAATCGAGTTCCACAGCTTGATGAGGAACTCCATGTCCGCGCGCAGCTCGGCTTCTTGCACGTTTTCCGCGACGGTGCGGACGATAAAGCCCGTGCCCGGCGGACGCATCGAATCGACGATCGAGCGCAGTCGCTTTCGCTCTTTTTCCGAACCGATCCGCCGTGAAATACCGACGTGATCCACCGTCGGCATAAACACCAAGTTGCGTCCCGGTAGCGAGATGTACGACGTCGATCGCGAGCCCTTGGTGCCAATCGGAGCCTTCGCGACCTGAACAATGACCTCTTGTCCGGGCCGCAGCAGATCTTCGATGCGCGCATCGCGGCTCTTGTCATCGTCGCTCTTGCGGCTGGCTTCGTCCTCTTCGTCGACGAACAGCGACTTGATGTCTTCCGGCGCGCCTCGGACATCCGCGACATACAGGAAGGCTGCTTTGTCCGTCCCGATGTCGACAAACGCAGCCTGCATGCCAGGCAGAACGCGCAGCACTTTGCCTTTGTAGATGTTGCCGACGATGCCGCGCTCGCGTCGGCGCTCGATGTAGAGTTCGACGACCTGACCGTTTTCGACCAGAGCGACCCGCGTTTCGGGTCCGTCCGCGTTGATGACAAGCAAGTTGGGCACGATACCGTATGCCTATGAAAAAAGTTTCATGCTCGCCCGGCGGCTCTGACACCCATGTCAGGCGGCGCGGTTGCGATGGCGTGTACCAGTCGCATAGGAGCGCTTCCGCGTACCACGAGCCAGCCTCTCTTTTCAAGGAAATCGCTCGTTTATCGGGCTACGCACCAGGTTCCTTGCACGCTTGGCACAGGCCTTGCTGAAGTCATCCATCAAGTAGTTACTTCGCTTAACCTTGGTGCTGCTGACTCGCTCTTACTTTTATCAACGAGAACGCAGCAACTTGGAGACCACCCTGAAGCGCTAATGTTACGACCGCTTTGGGTGGATCACCCGGCAACATCACACGCTCCAGTGTGACGAGTCGGTGAGACGGCCTGCCTGAACAAGGCGGGCCGTTTCTGTTTTTGGGGCACGGATTTCAAAAGGCGCTGCTGCGGATGGACGGCTGGCTGCGCAGCAGGCGACGTGGCAACGGCTACGGAATCTGCATCCCGCCCGAGACATTGATGGTCTGTCCGGTGATGTAGTCCGACAGCGAAGACGAAAAGAACAGCACCGCGTTTGCGATGTCCTGCGGCTGACCAAATCGGCCCATCGGGATCTTCGTCAGCGTGGCTTGGCGCTGCTCTTCTGGAACACCGAGCAGATCACCGGCCTTTTTCGATGCCGTCATGCGCGTCTCGGTAAAGCCCGGTGCAACGGCGTTGCAGTTGACGTGATAGCGCGCCCACTCCTGCGCCACCACTCGAGTGATGCCGACGTTGCCCATCTTGGCCGCGACGTAGTTTATCTGACCCGGATTGCCGCGAATGGCTGCCGTCGAAAAGAAGTTCACGATCTTGCGGTTGTAGCGAGGCTGACCCAGCTCTTCGAGCTCGCGCTTGGCCACTTCCCGTATATAAGGTGACGCGGAGCGAATGCAGTTGAAGGTGCCGGTCAGGTTGACATCGAGCACCAGGTCCCACCACTCGTCGGGCATCAGATGACACATCTTGTCGCGCGACAGCCCGGCGTTGTTCACCAAGATGTCGAGCTTTCCGAATGCATCGACCGCCGCTTTCATCAGCTGATCGGTGTATTTGGGGTCCGTGACCGATCCAATGGATGCAGTGGCGCTGCCCGGACGAATCGCCAGGCACTCGCGCACGGCTTCTTCGGCAGGCTCTGCATCGAGATCATTGATGACGACCTGCGCGCCCGCTGCGACCAGCGTTGTTGCACAGGTTCGGCCAATGCCTCGCCCTGCGCCGGTTACCACTGCTACGCGATCATGAAGGAGTCCGGTTACCGCGATTCGCTCGCTCATTGCTGTGATCTGCCTTTGTGTAGGGTCTAGAGCCAACGGCCCCTACTATCACGGCAGCGAGGGAATCGACAAATTGCGCGTGCACGTCGCTGGCAGTGCCGAGACGATGGCCGCGAGCGCCGCGTGCGCCTTCGCCATAAAGTCCGGCGTGTTGTCGATAAAGATCCGATTCGGATGATCGGTCCACGCTGCGGCAATTCGTTCATCGATGGCGCGTGCTTCTTCCGCGGTTTCGATGCGCAGCGGGTTTTGATGGTTGTAGCCAATGATCGGCGTGCGCAGATGAATCACCGTTGCATAGCGACGAAGCTCCGCTTCCTGCGAGGTGCCAAGCTGCGCAAAAAACTCGGACGTTGGACCCGGCCAGTACGCCAGACCATCGAGCGTGCCGCGATCACAGATCACGCAGTCGACCGACGCTTCTTCGATCAGCAGGTTTTCCAGCTCGTGCTGAACGTGAAAGATGGCGCGCTGGGCTGCTTTCTTCGCTGCGGCTGACTCTTTGCGCGGAAATCCGCCCGCAAACAGCAGCGTCGCCGCTTCCGGCAGCACCGCAATCCGCTGATGAAGCATTCGACTTGCGATATCGAGCACCGCTGTCTTTCCCGCGCCCGGTCCTCCCGTGATGACGATCAATCGAATCGGTTCCAAGCGCACGCTCGGTTCGGTCGGTTCGGACTGTTGCTCACTCGCGTTCTGCATTGTCAGCCAGCCCACCAGAGCTTCCCCAGCTTGTCAACTCCGCCGCGGTGTCAGGAAAATCCGGGTGTTGACGGACAAAAGCGGGCGCACGTAGCATCGTGCCCGGAGGAAAAGTCATTGCTTCATAAACCCCACCGTCCGCGTTTTGTCCGGCTCACCACCGAACACTGCCAAGCGCTGTTTGGCGCTGGCGCCTCACTTGAGCCGTGGATGGTCATCAGCAACGGGCGCTTTGTCGCCAAGCAGCGCATCACGATGATCGGCCCGCGCGGACGAATCGAAGGTGTCGCTGTGGTGGGTCCGATCGTCGATGCCACCCAAGTGTCCCTGGCCACGCACGACGAAGAAAAGCTGGGTCTCGCCGATGATCCAGCGCGCGGCGTGATCTTGGTGGGACCTGGCGGTGAAGCGAAGGTCGTGGCATCGGAATAGCCATGTCGGTTCGCATCAATCGTGTCTACACCAAGACGGGCGATGACGGCGGCACGCACCTTGTGGGCGGTCATCGCGTATCCAAAGACGACCTGCGCATCGAGTGCTACGGCACCGTCGACGAGCTAAACGCAACCATTGGCCTTGCGCGGCTGCATGCTCAGACGGCAGATACCAAAGATCTCGATGCCATTTTGGAACGCGTGCAGAGCGAGCTATTTAACCTCGGCTCTCAGCTTGCGACGCGCGCCGAAGACATTCGTCCGACGCAGCCCATCATTCATCCTCGTCACATCGAGCGGCTGGAGCAGGAGATCGATCGCATGAACGACGATCTGCCCTCGCTCACGAGCTTTGTGCTTCCTGCGGGCGGCGCGCTGACTTCGTATCTGCACTTGTGTCGAACCGTATGTCGTCGCGCAGAGCGTTTGGCGGTGTCGCTCAGTCACCGCGATCCCGTCGCAGCAGAGGTCATCCATTACCTCAATCGCCTGAGCGACGCTCTGTTTGTCTTTGCTCGCCATGCTGCGCGCGTCACCGGACAGCCCGAAGTGCTGTGGAAGCCCGAAACGACGTAAGCCCGACGACGCCTGCCCAAACGGTTCCCCCTTCGTATTCCTGACAGCCTTTGTCCGCCGTGCGCGGCTGGTTCGCTGCGCAATCCACTGCGAAGCAAACTTCCCATCAAGACGCATTCACTGAACGGATCGTCTAGGGCTTATTCCTCGCTGTGGAGGCTTACCTTTCCGTCGGACAGTGCCTACTTTATGTTGGGAATGTTTGTGCTCAATCTTCGAGAGAAAAAAGAGCGTGCACACGTAAAAACTTCCTTGACGCGCTAGGGGGCGATTCGCAGAATGCCGGTGCAAGTCAAGGAAATTCTTCAAGTTTTCCGAGTGAGCACTGCTGTTTTCGACTCGCTCGCCCTTCCGCCCCCTTAAGGAGATCATCATGGGTACTCTGCTTCGCACGCTGGCTCTCGGCCTCGCTTTCTCTGCCACCATCTCGGGCTGTGGCACCGACGTTGAAGACACGGACATCGACTCGCTGCCGATCGTTACCGAAGACGACAAAGCGGACACGACGGGCAGCCAGCTTGTGTGGGTTCGTCCCAGCTCGTTCCCGGTGTACTGCTTTGCTCCGCCGTGTGCGACCAAGCAAGTGGCCGAGGTCAACACGGGCGAAGCGCGCCTGATTTACAAGTACGACTGGCGCGCGCTCAAGCTGACCAGCACCGAGCAAGTCACCGCCGATGCGAACCACTTCAACATGATGCTCCGTGGCCGTTACAACACCGTCAAGGTGTCGGGCCAGAACATGACCGTGCTGCAGATCTCGCGCGCGAACATGAAGGTCAGCACCACGTCAGACGACAACCCGGAAAAGGACGGCTTTTACCTGACCCGCGAAGCGCAGTGCACCAAGCAGCCGTGTCAGGCGGTGACCGCAGAGCTTGTCAACAAGACGGGCTCGGCGGAAGTGTGGCCCAGCGTCGATCTCAGCCGTCTGGGTCTGAGCACGACGGCGCAAGCCTCGCTGCTCGCTGAGATGCAAGACAAGACCGGTCAAGTGTACGTCAGCCAGTCGACCACCCCGGCGGGCAGCAAGCAGATCAGCCAAGCGTTCCGTAGCATCAAGGCGCCGGCGCTCAAGTAACCAAGACCGCTTCGTCTTTCCCTTCGCTTGGTCATCGAGCCCGCACAATTCGGTGGCCAAGCGGAAGCGCCCGTGTAGGATAGACTCTCGACGGTAAGGCTTCAGCTTTGGCTGAGCAGGAGGTCGCAATGTCCACGCTGCGCGAGAAAGACGAGCACGCTGCCCAAAAAAAAGGCCTGATGGCTGGGGCTGCCGTAGTGGCGAGCGGTGCTGCAGTGGTCGTCGGAGCCCCGGTTCTTGGGGTTCTGGGGCTGATCCCTGCAGCGTATTTGACGTACGACTGGTTCATGTTCCGCGCCAAGCGAGGCATGCGCTTTTAGCTTCGTGATCGCAGCGAGGGCACGTGAGCCTCTGTCCAACGTGTAAATCCAGTTTTGTCGGTGGCGAGCAGTTCTGTCCTCGCGATGGAACACCGCTACGACCGTCGCTGCCTGATGATCCGCTCTCGGGCCGAGTCTTGTCGGGACGCTATCGCTTGATGGAACTCATTGGGCGAGGCGGAATGGGCGCCGTCTATCGTGCGCATCACATCCTGATGGACAAGCCCGTCGCAGTGAAGGTGCTGCGCGCAGAGCTTGCGTCGGATACCGAAGCGGTTGCCCGGTTTCATCGGGAAGCACGCTCCGCGTCTCGATTGGATCATGAGAGCATCATTCGCGTCACCGACTTTGGCCAGACCGACGATGGTCTGCTGTTCTTGGTGATGGAACTCCTCGACGGTGAAAACCTCGGGCAAGTGATCAAGCGAGGCGCGCTGTCTTGGCGACGGGCTGCGACGATCGCACGCGACATTGCGATGGGGCTCGGGCACGCGCACGAGCAGGGCGTGATCCATCGCGATCTCAAACCTGAAAATGTCGTCATCTTGCGACGAGGCAAAGGTCGTCAGCTCGTCAAAGTGCTCGACTTCGGGCTCGCCAAGCTGATGCACGAAGTGGGACCGACGGGCGCAGCCAGTGAAGACGGACCGGATCGATCGCTCACGCGAACCGGCGTGGTCTTTGGAACGCCCGAGTACATGTCGCCGGAGCAAGCCGAAGGACGGACGCTCGGCCCGCACACCGATCTCTATGCGCTCGGCGTCGTGATGTATCAGATGGTGACGGGAAGCCTGCCGTTTTCCGCGCCGACATTTATTGCGCTGATCGCCAAGACGGTTCATGAGCCGCCGCCGCTGCCGAGTGCGCATGTCGCGGGCGGCAAGCTACCCAGCGCGTTTGAAGACCTGATCCTCCGCTGCTTGGCCAAAAGTCCAGACGATCGACCCGCCAGCGCGGAAGAAATCGCGGACGAACTGGATTCGATGCTGGCGCAGAACCTCGATGATGTGTTCGAGGAACCCGCGTCGCACCCCGTCAGTGCGGCCAAGCAGTCGGCTCCTCAGCTGGTTGCGCCATCGAAGCCCACGCCACAGCAAGGGGAAGTCTCACCGGGAGGCGTCGCCAAGACGGTTCAGCGCGTCGCTGCGCCCAAGAGTGGTGCCGTGGCCGCGAGCACGCCCACCTCGCCTGCGGTCGCCAGTGCCTTTGAAGCACTGGGCAAGCGCGGTCAGCCGGTCAGCGGTCCCCCACGGCCACTGCCCGTGCCCGCTGGACCTGAAGACGCAAGCGGACCCGTTGCGGAAGCTGTCACTACAGAGCAAGACTCGATCGTCGCGACAGTCTCTGCTCCGACGGCAGAACCCAGTCCTGAGCAGTCACAGTCCGACCTGCCGGCGACGAAAGACTCCACCGTTGATCCCGCAAGCAGCGTCAGTCACAGCGATCCAGTCAAGGTGCCGAAGCGTCCGTACTGGCTGCTCGGTGTGATCGGGCTTGCGGCGCTGATGGGCTCGGGCGCGTACGTTGGACCGAAGCTGCTGCGAAAGGCTCCGCCGAGTACGCTGGTCGAAAACGAAGATCTGCGTCAGGCGCGGGTTCTGCTGGCCACAGATCAGAGTCCTGCGGGCCTTGAAGCGGCGATTCGGAAGCTGCTGGCCGTGCGACAGACCCAGGACAACGCAGCGCTGCATCGTCTGCTCAGCAGTGCATATGAAGCGCAGCACAATCGACTGCGCGCGCTCGGGCACATGTATCTCGCAGTGCAGCGCTCACAGACGATGGCGGAGCGCTCGCTGTCGCAGCTTTCCTTGGCGCAGCTTCTGTCGCGACTGGGGCATGTTCAAGAAGCGTGTCAGACGACCCAGCGGCTCTTGCGCGAAGGCTCCGTGCCCACCGGCGAGATCCACGTCAACGCGCAGGCGCTGCTCGCGACGCTCAAGTGCGACGGAAAGTAAGCATCACCACCGAGAGATTCGCTCGTCGTGCTTGCTACTTTTCGGGGATCGCCAGGCTCAGGATCATGCCACCGATCATCAGTCCCGACACCGCGTAGCCCGGAGCCCACAGGCCAATCGTCGTCAGCACGCAGTTTTGGCCGACGTTGCTTCCTGCCGTACAAGGCAGACCCGATGCGTTGATCGCCAGCGACGAGTCGAGCTTCTTATCCAAGTAGTGCGCCGCGATGCTTCCGCCGAGGATCGCAAATCCGAGCGAGCCCAACACACCCGCCAGCGCTCTGCGACGCGTCGATAGCCCTTTGTGCTCAGGCTGCGGCGTCGGCTGCCACGCAAACGATGGCGGACTTGCGACAGGACTTGGCTGCGGACGCTGCGCCGCTTCGCTCGGAAGCTGGGGCCGATACGTCTGCGTCTGCACTTGTCCCATCGGTGGCAGCGGAGGCGGCAGTGTCATCGCTGGCTGCGTCGCAGGCTGGTTCCCCGCCGACGTGGGTGCCAGCGGAACCGTCGCTGTCTGCGCAGGCCGAGCCGCCGGAATTGGAGCCAGCTGCGGTCGCGTATCAGACGGGGTTCCCACGCTCTGCGCCGCAGTCGGAGCCAGTGCAGGCGCGGGCGTCGGCAGCAGCGGCGGAACCATCACCGGCTCACTTCCCGGCGCTGGAATCGCTGGCGGGCCACTCTTGGCCGCTCCATCGAGCAGCTCGTTGAGCTGAACATCCGCATCTTGGCCTTTGCGATAGCGACCGAGGATCTCGCTGAGCGTGCTTTGAATCATCAGCCCGAGCTTGGTCTCATCACAGTCGGTACACAGGTTTTCCACGTCGAACACCTGTCGATGGCGTCCGTCGTACAAATGCATCACCACGCGCTGGTTTTGCTTGCTGCCGACTTGAAAGACATCGCCGCTGAGCACCACAAACGCTTGATGCTGCCTCGCCAGCGCCGACAAGCACGGAGCCGTTCGGCAGTGTCGATCCGCGTCGGTCAGCGTCGACTCAATGATCTTGAACTCTTTGCGGCCCGCGAGCTGCTCGCGCACAAGCTCACTGGCGACTCGATCCAAGGCCGTTCCACGCTGGACAGCCAGCCACAGCAGCGGATCTTCGGTATCGGCGCGCGCAACCGATGCAACAAACACCGCAATCAGCAGACAAAGCGCCCAAACGCTCCGTACCGAATGGCGCTGTCCGCTTTGTGGAATCAGGTTCTCGTGAGCTAGGTGCATGAGCGGTGTCGTTTCACAGATCTGTGTACCCAGCATAATCCGAAACTGCGCCGCTGCGCGAGGCCGGAAATTGTCAAATATTCGACAACTTACAGCGGTTTCGCAGGGTTACGGGCTGCCAGCTTTCGCAGGCCCTTTGGCACAGCGTGGCGCGCCGTGCGTGGGAGCAGGCTGCGCTACATTCCCCATCCGCGCTCAGGGTGCTTCGCTGAAAAGTCATGATAGCATCGGTCCCTATGGACGCGTATCTTCGCAGTCGAGCGTGGCTTCGTTCTACGTCGGGGCCGTTTCGCAGGTTGCTCTGTAGTGGCGTGGTCAGCGTTGTCGTTTCTTTTGCGACAGGCTGCATTGTGACCGACCCGCTCTACTGTTCTTCGAACGCAGAGTGCGTACAGGAAAACAGCGACGGACCCGCGCTGATCTGCCATCCCAACAAGCACACCTGCCTTCCGTTTCAAGAAGGAACGTGTGCAACCAACGCGGACTGTACCTCACCAAGCGCCAGCCGCTGCCAGCGCGGAGCAGATGACACCGACGGTCAGTGTATGCCGTGTCAGGTCGGCAATCCCAACGACAAGTCGTGCGCTTCGCTGCTCGGCGACAGCGCGCAGTGTGCCGAAGTTGATGGTGTCGCACAGTGCATCGAGTGTCGCGCCAACATCGACTGTCCGTCGGACCGCCCGATCTGCGATACCAACAAGTGTCGAACCTGTCGCGAGCACAAGGACTGCGAAGGCGAGCTAAAGTGCGACGGAAACGTCTTGTGCACTGACTCGATGGTCTGCATTCGCGAAGGCGACCTGTCCGATGCCCGCGCGGGAAGCTGCGCTCGCAATGAGTCTGGCTCAACGGGTCGCGTCATCTACGCGCACAACGGAAATCCCAACTGTAGCGACGTCAATCCGGCCTACGGCTTCCGCTTCAGCGAGCCCGTTTGTAGCCTCACCCGCGCGCTCGATCTCGTCCAGTCGATGAGCCGTCGCTATGTCCGCGTCCTTGGCTCAAGCTACGATCCGGTCAACAAGAGCATCGCGTCGGGCGTCATGTCGTTCATCGGCGCTCCAGGGAAAAACTACCCGACGATGGCGACGATGAAAGGTCGCGGCCTGCTGTTCGATGTTCAGGACGATGCGGTGGTGACGATCGAGCAGCTCGACATGACCGAGCAGAACGTCAACGCCGTCGCGCTGTCGTGTGCCGGCAACCTCTCGATGAAGATTCCGACGCTGAACCTGCTGCGGAGCTTCGTGCGTGGATCGACGACGCCCGCCTTTGCCAACGCGCTCAACCCGGCGCTGCGTCTGACGGAATGCAACGCGCGCATCGAGCAAAACGTCATCGGCCTAACCACCGTGACAGAGTCGATGTCGTCCACGGCAGCCGCTCACGGCGTCGGCATCCGCGTCACCGATCAGCAGATGAGCACCAAGACCGGCTACCGCATTGAAAACAACCTCATCGCGGGCAACATCAGCACCGGCATTGATGTCTCAACCGCCAGTGCCCCGACGCAGCGGTTCTTGGCGCAGTTCAACACCATCGCCTACAACGGTCGTCAGACGGCCACGCGAGCCGGCGGCCTGCTCTGCTATCAGTTTGTGCCAATGAACCGGCCCGCCTTTAGCAACAACATCTTCTTTGGCAACATGCCCTATTCGGGGTCGCAGATTGCGTCTGGCCCCAGCTGCATATTTGCGAACAACGTCGTCGGCAGCGGTGACACCTGCCAGGAAACCGGCCTGCGCAAGTTCACCCCTGAGTTCGACGAGCAGTTCGCCCTGTCCGACACATCAGCCAATCGCACCTGCTGCATCGATCAAGTCACGCCCGCCCAAGGCGACAGCTTTCCGCTCTTGGATGTGCGCTACCTGACGCGTCCGAGCGGCGCCAGCTACGACATCGGCGCCTTCGAGCTTCAGCAGGCCAAGTAAGCCTTCGCATCGTTCTCAGTGCTCGCCTTTGGCCTGCGCTTTCGTACTGTCTCGCCATGACCCGCTTGCTTCCCAGACTTGCAGCCACCCGCGATCGACCGCTCGACTTGGTAGGCCTTGGCGAGTGCTCACTCGACCGGGTGTATCGGGTGCCGCTGTGCCTCGGACAGCCGCTGCCCGACAAGGTCTCGGCGACCGGACACGATGTGCTCGGTGGCGGCCAGATTGCCACGGCGTGTGCGGCGGCGGCGCGCCTGGGTCTGCGCACGCGCTTTGTCGGTGCCGTTGGTGACGATGACGTCGGTCAAGCGCTGCTGCGTGAGCTGGCGACCGAGCCCGTCGATACCTCGCGGGTGAAAACCTGTCCGCGCTGTCAGACCCGCACCGCGCTCATCCTGTCGGGTCAAGCGGGCGCGCGATCCGTTATTGAGTGGCGCGATCCGTCCCTGGTGCTGCCGATCGATGCGCTCACGGTTCAAGACGTGAGCGATGCGCGCATTCTCCACGTTGATCTGTGCTTTCCCGACGCTTCCCTGTGGGCGGCCCAGCAGGCGAGGGCGCACGGGCTGCTCGTCCTTGTGGACCTAGACCGGCCTGGCCCGCGCTGCACCGAGCTGCTCACGCAGACCGATCTGTGCGTGGTGTCCGAGCACTTTCCCTCGCGCTACACCGGAATCGAAGATCCCGAGCGCGCGGCCCTGGCCTTGTCCGAACAAACACCCGGCCATGTCATCGTGACCCAAGGTGAGCGCGGCGGCTGGCTGGTCCGGGGACAGTCCATCGAGCGCTTTGCGGCCTTTTGTCCACCGCAGCTTGTCGATACCACCGCCTGTGGCGATACCTTTCACGCGGCGCTCGCGGCAGGATTGCTGACGGCGGCGCAGCGTGATCCACTTGCATCCGATGACCGTGCGCTCGCGTGGGCCCTTCGCTTTGCCAGCGCAGCGGCGGCGCTCAAGTGTGCAGATCTGGGCCGACGAGGCTGTCCGACCCGAGCCCAGGTCGATCTCTTTTTGCGCAACCACCCCGAGCCGGCTCGCTGATTTCGTAGCGGCTCGCGGCCCAGGACCTGTGCGCGGCATTTCGTGTGCGCAGCCCGTTGACATGTGCGCCGTGCGCTTACTACTTTCCGCACTCGTTTCAAGGCTGAAACGCTCGACGGTGGCCGGACCTATCCGCACCGCCTGGCGGACGCAAGTGGTCAAGGAGCAAGGTTGCGATGACAAAGTCTTTCTTGGGTTCGGTGCTTCGGCTCGCGAACACGTTGGTTCTGGTTTCGGCTCTTTTGTCGGGCTGCTCAAGCAAGGGCGGCGGCGGCGGAAACACCACTCCGCCTGGCATGGACAAAGAAGACATGTCCGTATCGCCCGCCTGCGCCTCGATGAAGTGCGAAAACCCGGCGGCGATCTGCTGCGGCGGCGAGCCCTGCGTCGACATCATGGCCAGCACCGAAAACTGCGGCGCCTGCGGAAAGACCTGCCGCACCAAAGAGTCCTGCAACAACGGCAACTGCGTGTGCCTCGGCGGCGGACGGACCGCAACCTGCGGCACCAATGCGTCGTGCTGTAGCGATGGCTGCCACGATGTCTCTTCCGACGCCAGCAACTGTGGCGGCTGCGGCGTTGCCTGCAAAAAGGGCGAGATCTGCGAAAGCGGCCAGTGCAAGTGCGGACCTTCGGGCATTGCCTGCAAGACCGGCCAGGTCTGCTGCGGATCGGTGTGCAGCGACAACCAGAACGACGCGGCCAACTGCGGCATGTGCGGCAAGACCTGCAAAGCCGGCAAGGCCTGCAAAAACGGTCTGTGCGAAGGCGAGTGCATCGGCTGCGTCGCGGGCGAGACCTGCTGCGATGGCAAGTGCGTCAACCTCATCAACGATCGGGAAAACTGCGGTCGCTGCGGCAACGTCTGCAAGGATCTCTTCGGCATTCCGCTGCCGTGCATTCTCACTGTCTGCACCGGCATGAAGTTCGACATGGGAACGGATATGTAGGCCCGACGATGTCGATCGCACTTCACGTCAACATCGACCACGTTGCGACGCTGCGGCAAGCGCGTGGAACCAGCTATCCCGACCCGGTGTGGGCGGCCTCGCTGTGTGAGCTGGCCGGTGCCGATGGCATCACCGTTCACCTGCGCGAAGACCGTCGCCACATCCAAGACCGCGACGTTGAGCTTCTGCGCAAGACCGTGCGCGGCGTGCTGAACCTGGAAATGGCCGCCACGCCCGAGATGGTCGACAAAGCGATCGCGCTGCGTCCCGACATCGTGACCTTGGTGCCCGAGCGCCGTGAGGAGCGCACCACCGAAGGCGGTCTGGATGTCGCGGGCTCGGCGCGGATCGCGGTGCAAGAAGCGGTCGCCGCGCTGCACGAAGCCCGCATCCCGGTGAGCCTGTTCATTGCGCCCGATCTCACCCAGGTTCGCGCCGCCGCGCAGCTCAAGGTGCCGCGCATCGAGCTGCACACCGGCCAGTACTGCGAAGAGACGCTCAAGCCCGGTCACGCCGTTCATGCCGCCACCGAGCTAGAGCGCCTTGCGCAAGCCACCGAAGATGCGATTCGGCTCGGGATTCATGTCGCCGCCGGTCACGGACTCGACTATCCCAACGTCCGTCCGGTCGCGCGCATCGCCGGGGTGGAAGAGCTAAACATCGGTCATGCCATCGTCGCTCGTGCCGTGCTGACCGGCATGGAACAAGCCGTTCGCGATATGATCGCGCTGCTGCGACAAGACGCATGACCATCCACGACAAGATCGAAGGCTTTTTGGCGGCTCCTCTTTATGCCGTGGCCGGCGCAAGCAACGACACCGACAAGTACGGCTATCGCTGCTTCGTCGCGCTGCGTCAGTCGGGCCGGATCGTGCATCCGCTCAACCCGCGCGCCCCGGAGATCGCCGGTCAAAAGGCCTTCGCGTCCCTGCGCGACATCCCCGGTCCGGTCGTGTCGCTGTCGGTCGTCACACCGCCCGCCGTCACCGAGCGCATCGTCGATGACGCCATCGCTGCCGGTGTTCGCTTTGTCTGGATGCAGCCCGGTGCCGAAAGTCCCGCTGCTGTGGCCAAGGCCGAAGCCGCCGGACTCCACGTCATCGCCGATGGCTCGTGTGTCCTGGTCGAGCTGGCCAAGCGCCGCGTCTAGTCCCGCCCGTAGCCGATCTCCGCAAGGTACGCCTCGCGAATCTTGCGCGACGACTCCGCCCCCTGATCCTGCCCGAGCTTCCTAAGCACCTTCGCCAGCTCTTCATGAATCAGCGAAACCAGCCGGTGATCGTGGGGCCGACTGAGCAGGCTCAGCGCTTGCGACAGACCCGCCGCCGCTCGCTCGATCTGCCCAAGCTCTTGCTGCGCCCGCGCCAGCGCCAGCAGTGCCCAGCTTTCCCCGTCCGGCGACTGCATCCCCGGTGCCCCGTGCCGCGCCAGATCGAGCCCCAGCTGCGCCGTAAACATCGCCGCCTGCGCTTCCCCCGATTGTAGATACGCCCGGCTGAGCACCACCAACGTCGGCAGGCTCGCCGGACCCAGCTTGCTCGCCAGCGCATCGCACTCCGCGAACGTGTCCGCCGCTTCCTTCGCCTGACCGAGCAGCCGATGACACAGCGACAGGTTTGCCAGCAGCCGGACCCGATCGTCGTTGTGGTGTCGCAGCAGCCCGCGATGACGCTCAAACGTCGCCACCGCTTTGTCCACCTGCCCAAGCTCCAGGTACGCTTCGCCCAGCACCGACAGCACCCGCGCGCTGTCGAACATCTCGCTCCAGCTCAGCACCGTATCGAGCTTGGGCGTCAGCAGCGCAATCACCTGCCGAGGATTCCCGAGCTGAAGCGCCGCCCGCGCCATCCGCGACAGCACCAGGCTCTCGTCTCGCTCTTGCTCGGTCCGATTCGCCGCCGCCAGCGCCTGTTCCAGGTAGCGCTGACACTGCTCGCGACTGCGCGCTTGCAGGTACAGCTCGCCCAGCCGCAGCAGCGCCGGAACCTGCGCTTCGTCTTTGGCGTCCGTCAGCGTCAGCCGCTTTTCCGCGCACGCAATCGCTTCCGGCAGCTTCCCCGACAGCGCCCACACGTCCGACAGCCGATCCAGCGCCAGCAGCATCAGCGCGGGCTGCTGCGTCTTTTCTGCCAGTCGCTGCGCCGCCTCACACGACTGCACCGCCCGGTCGAGCTGCCTTGCCCGCAAGTGCACATACGCCGCTTCGAGGTGCGCCTGTCCCGAAAACGACTTGTCGATGTGCTCGCCGCTCTTGTGCAGACAGGTGTCCAGGTTTTCGACCGCGCACGGATAGTCCGCCGCATCCGAGTACGCCCGCGCCAGATCCAGCAGCAGATCGCACTCTTCGCTCAGGTCTTTGCGCGCCCGCGCGTCTTCCAGCGCCAGCAGCAGCTGCGGCAGCTTTTCGGTCGGTTGCGGCAGTCGCAGCGTCGGAACCATGCCCGATGACGACAGGTTGGAGCTGCCCATCCCCGCGACCGGACCCACCGCGCCATTGAGACCCGACAGCGACGAACGACTTCGCCGCCGCGACGCCCACAGCCCGACCGAAGCGACAGTGACCACCACCACCACGCCGGACAGTGCGGTGCGCCCCGACATGCAGCCGCCCAGCACGAGCGGCCACAGTGCGAGCAGTCTACGAATCAAGAAGCGACCTCTTACTGGGGAACCGACCCGCTCCGTTCTAAGCGCTCGAGCAGGCGGGCAGAAGACTCGGACAGGCGGCGAAACACCACACCCATGCCCGGCGGCGAGGTCTGGACCCGAATCACTTCGGCCACGCCTTCTACGATCTCGATCTCCTCCAGCAGGATCGAAAACCGGACGTTGACGCGAGTCCCCACCGGCAGCGGATCTTTGGAACGAATAAACGCCCCGGTCCGCGACACGTTGACGACGTATTCGCTTAGGTGTGCATCGACCGCCTCGAACTCGGCATTTACCACCGTGCGATGCGCCCGGGGATTCATGGCCTCTTTCGCCATTGTTAGCGGCCCCCTCTCTTACGGAACGTGCAGTAGCAAGCAGGCATGCGAGATGCCATTTTACCAGCTTTTATCGGGCTTTTGCGCTGTCTTTCGCCTCACCTCCTGGGACAGACTGCCGCAGTGTGTCAGAAGCGGACGATGAGTGAGCCGTGGCGTACAAGTCGAGGCACTTACTCGGCAAAGCCCCCTCGAATCTCGCTAGAGATGACAGAGAGCTTGGTGATAAGCTGACGACAAACTGACCGTTTCGCGGCGCCCAGCCAGGGCACCCCAGAGAGGATCGTGGCCCAAGATGAGCGATACCACCCAGCCAGTGTGCAGCTTCGCGGACCTGCTCGCCCTGCTCCAGAAGGATGGCGTGCCCCACGAAGCCAACCTGCCTGGTGCCGAGCTGATCATTCCGACGCAGCGCGGCGCACTTGACGCGGTCCTGCTTTTGCGCTGGCAGCAAGACGCCGGCGTGGTCCAGTTCATCCAGCCGCTGCCGTTTGAGGTTCCCAAAGAGCGCATCCCCGCGATCGAAGCCGCGATCTGTCGCCTAAACCCCGCGCTCGTCGTGTCTGGCTTCGAGCTGGCCTACGAGCAGCGCCGGATCGGCTTCCGCACCACGCTGCCCTTTATGCCGCGCGGCGGACTCACTGCCGAAGAAATCCAGGCCTTCTTTCGCGTCACGGTGAAGACCGCAGCGGACTTTTTGCCGACGCTTTCGCGGATTGCCCAGGGACTTGCCAGCCCCGAAAACGTGCTCGCCGATGCGCAAGCCGACATGGCCCAGCGCCAAGGTGCCAGCGGAAACGGCGCACAAGGCCCTGGATCACTCGGAACCTACTAAGCCACGCGACGCACCCTGTGCCTTGCCAGATGGAATCGCTATGTCTTTGTCCGACACGCACCAGCGCCTCTTTGCAGCCCGCAAGAGCGCGTATCAGACGCTTGAGCCCTACGTTGGGTAGCGCGATGCGGAACACGCTTGTACTCACCCTTTCCTTGTCGGCGGCGCAGCTGCTTGGGCCGGTCCTGCCTGCGCGGGCGCAGTCGGGCTCGATCGAGCAAGAGTGGCGCGTCCTGACCGAAGCGCAGGCCGCCTACCTGCGCGGCAACACCTTGGCCGAGCGTGGCGACCTGCCCGCCGCCAACCGCGAGTGGGATCAAGCCATCAACGGCTTTCAGCAGGTCCTGCGCACCAACGCCATGCGAACCGATCTGTATGCGCCGCTCGCCGACATCCACATCCGGCGCGGACATCCGGCGGTTGCGTACGCGCTGCTCACCCAGCAGGTGCGCGGCGGCGTAAATGATCTGTCCGTAAAGATCCAGGTTGCGCGCGCGCTGCGGGCGATGAACCGTCGCGCCAAGGCCGTCAGCCAGGTCGAGGAGCTGCGCAAAGCCTATCCAAACGACGCCGAAGTCGCCGCCCTGCATGCCGAGCTGCTCGCCGAAGATGGCCAGGTCGATCAGGCACTGATGCTGCTGCTCCTGGTGCTGCCCAAGCTTCCGCTCGACGGGCGCTTTCCGGGCACCGATGGCGTGTCGATGCGCAAGCTGCACGCCCGGCTGCTCCTTGCCAAAAACCGAGGTGTCGAGGCCGTGGGCGGGCTGACCGAGCTGCTCAAGGCGCGTCCAAACGACGCCGAAGCGCTGCTGCTTTTGGGGCAGGCGCAGGTCGCACTTGGCAAGCACACCGACGCCATCACCACCTTGCGGCGCTACCTTGGCATCGTGCCCAAAGACGGACGAGCGCAGGCCTCGCTGGGGCAAGCGCTCGCCGAAAGTGGCCAGCTGCTCGCCGGGATTGAGCAGCTTGAACAAGCGGGCGAGACGGCGGACTCGCTGGCGATGCTCGGGCAGCTCTACCTGCGCAAGGTGCCGCCCGATACGCCCGCCGCGCTCACGGCCCTGGGCAAGGCCCTTTCGCTTTCGCCCGGCAACCTGCGTGTCTGTGCCGAGCTTTCGCAGCTGCGCGACCAGGCCGGTCAAGGCCCGCAAGCCGTCGCCGAGATCGAGCGCTGCACCGAGCCGCTGCTTGGACCCGATGGCCACCTGGGCACCGTGGACGGCTGGGCGCAAAAGGCGCTGCTTTTGCGGCTCGACCTTCAGCTGAAGAACAACAAGTTTGAGCCCGCGATGCAGACCTGGAAGGGCGTGCAGGCGCGCTATCCCGGCCTGTCGTCGCTTCAGACCAAGCTGGCGAGCGCACTGTGGCGGCGCGGGCTGTCGAAGCTGCCGACCACCTCACAGCCGTCGAGCGCCGGACTTGCGGATCTGCAAGAAGCGCACAAGCTCGCGCCCAGCTTGCAGACGGCCCAGGCGCTGGCGCTGGGACTTATCGCGGCGGAAAAGCCGCAAGACGCGCTGGCCACGCTGCAAAATTACTTAAAAGACGGGGCCACCGAGCCGCGCTTTCTCGGCGCGTACGGACGGGCGCTCCGCGATGCGGGACAAGCGCAAGACGCGCTGCTCGTGCTGCAAAAGGCCGAAGGGCTGACCTCGACCGCACCGGCCAACCAGCCGCTCAAGCTCGCGCTGCGCCAAGAGATCGCGCAGTGCTACCTGGTGCTCTCGCAGCCGCGCCTGGCGCAAAAAGCGGTCGCAGGGGCCAGCGATGATCTGTCGCAGCAGATTCGCGCCCAGGCCGGCATCGTCTCGGTGCGGATGCTGTTTGCCGCTGTCCCGCCCGGCACCCAGCCGAGCTTTCCGTCCGTGATGTTTGTCACCCAAGGCGTGCTGCGCGGCGGCCCGGCGGTCCTGCCGATTCAGCGCGCCGAAGCCAAGCTGTGGCAGGTGATCGCGCTCGCGGGGAGCGGTCAGATTGACATCGCGGCCAAGCTGGTTGCAGAGGTCGCGCAGCTCTTTGACGCGCCGACGCTCGAAGCGGTGATGGGCAAGGGCGGGCTGCCCCACCTGCAAGCGCGGGTGCTGCTGCGCCTGGGCGACCTGTATCAAGGCAGCACGCTCGCCCAGCAGGCGATGCCCTCGCTCACCCCCGAGCAGGCCCGCGCCCTGCACAGCACCATCGCCACGACGTTTAATAACAAAGCGGTGGAAGTGACGCACAAGGGCGACTTCGATCGCGCGAGCGGGCTTCTGCGCTCGGCCCTTCCCCAGGCGCAGGCGTCGAGCCCCCAGCACCTGCTGCGCGTCCTGTACAACCAGGCGGTGCTTCAGCTTCTGCGCGCCCGGCCCGACGATGCCAAGGCGCTGCTCGCCAAGCTGGACCCGGTGCAGCTTCCTGACGTGCTGGTCTTGCAAGGGGCGCTGTTGGAAAGCCAGGGCGATCCGCGCGGCGCGCTCGACCTGTACCGGCGCTACCTGCAAGCCGCCGCCGTCCCGCAGACCCCGCCGCTTTCCCAAGTCGCCGAGCTGCGCGAGTGGGTCGATGCGATGGCGCGCTTTTACGAAGGGGCCGCACCGGGGGCCGATCCCATTGCCGATCCAACCAAAGCGGGCAAGCGTCCGGTACGGAGGCAGCCATGATTCAGCGCGTTCTTACAGTGCTGTGCGTGCTGCTCGGCCTGACCCACGCTTCGCTGGCCGCCCCCGAGCGCGTGCTCGCCATCTATCTACCCGGCGTCTACTTTCCGCAGCTGGAGCGCAAGCTCGACCTGGGCAGTGAGCTGGCAACGCACCTGCAAAAGAAGCTCGGCGACAAGTACCACCTGAGCGCGCGCGTCTACGTGTCCGCCGAAGCGATGGACGCCGACGCGAACCGGATTGCCATGATCCTCACCGAGTCGCCCTATGTGGCGCAGAACCTGCCCAAGCTTCTGCCCCTGGCGGCGGCGGGCACGGGCAGCGACACCCGGCTCGCGGTGCTGGCCACGGCGGCGGTGCGCAGCCTGACCGACCTCAAGCGCGGCGGCCTGGTCTATGCGTCGCCGGTCGAGCCGCCCCAGGCCTTTTTGGAACACTTTGTCTTTGAAGGCGAGCTGGCGATCGGAAAAGACATGCTCCAGCCCGCCCGCGATGTCGCCTCGGCGCTTAGCCTTCTGTCGGTGCAAAAAGCCCAGGCGGTGCTGCTCTACGAAGACAACCTGGCGAGCATCCGGGCCCAGAACCTGCGAACGCTCTACCGCAGCGAGCTTCTGCCGCGCCCCACCGTGGTGCTGCCCGGTCGCACCGCCGATCCCGCCGAGCAGCAGAAGCTCAAAGACGCGCTCACGTCGTTTAAGGGGCTGGTTCATCCCGACCTACAGACGTTCCACCCGGTGACGGATGGGCCGTACCAAAAGCTGCGCGATCGGATGCAGCAAAAGTCCCGCCGTCAGCCCAAGCTGCTGGAGCTAACCGACGAGCCGACCCAGCTGCCGATGCCGCGCCTGGCCCAGCCGACCCCGCTGCAAGTCCCGCTCAAAGCGTTTGCGCCGGTCGATTAGCGAGCGGCCCCGCTGCGGCCTGCCGCGCTAGCGAGCCGGTCGACGCGGCCCGTCCGCTGCGCGCGTCCCCAAGGCAAACAAGATGCCGTCCTGAAACGAGCTACGGGTCAGCAGGCTGCCAAAGTCGACGCCCAGCTGAACCAGCGTCTGCGCGATGGCGGGACGCAGCCCGGTCAGCACCGCCGTTGCCCCCAGAAGCCGCAGCCCCTGCGCCGCCCGCACCAGCGTCTCTGCCCCGTAGCCGTCCAGATCGCGCACCCCGGTCACATCAATGATCACGATCCGCGCCCGGTGGCTGTTGGCCCCGTGGAGCAGCGTGTCCAGGATCTGCGTCGCGCGCTGCGGGTCAATGTGTCCGATGAGCGGCAGGGCAATCACATCGCTCGCGAGCGGAATGATCGGCGTGCTCAGCTCGGCCATCGCCTCGGACTGGCGCACAAGCCGCTCGTTTTGCTCGCGCAGCTTGTCAATCAGCGCGGATCGCTCACGCTCGGCGTCCGAGCGGGCCTGCTCGGCCTGCTGCTGCTCGGTGATGTCGACGATCACGCCTTCCCAGCTGGTCGATCCGTCGGGGTTGCGCTTGGGCACCGACTGCGCCCGAATCCACTTGATCCGGCCATCGCCGAACTTGAGCCGCCCCGCCCAGTTAAATGGCGACAGATCGATGATCGACTGCTCCACCACCTTTTGAAAGCCCGGCAGGTCGTCGGGGTGGATCACATCCATGCTGTAGCGCACGTCGGCCACCATCTCCGCAGGCGTCATGCCGTAGATGTTCCGGCAGCCCTGGCTGACAAAGCCAAAGCGCGCGACCCCAGTCGTCGACAGCGTCCACCGGTACAGCATCACCGGCGCGGCATCGAAGATCGATTGCAGCTCCGCAAAGTCGCGGCGGGCGGCAAGGAGCTGCTCTTGCAGGTCGCTGTCCTGCGGGGTCGACACAATCGGAGGCGTTGCTTGCTGGCTCAACGTTCGATCCTTTTCAGGCTTTAACTTCACAGTATACAGCGACAGACCTCGGTTTTTGCCTCGGCCCGGCTGCCCTGTCCGCCCTTTTCTGCGACGACCGCCCCCCACCTACAGCCCCCCAGCCCACGCAGCGTGTACGCGCACAATCGGTCGCCGGCAGGCTGCCAGCGCAGTGTGTGCGCGTTCGATCGGTACATGGCAGGCTGCCAGCGCAGTTTGTGCGCGCTCGATCGGTACATGGCAGGCTGCCAGCGCAGTTTGTGCGCGTTCGATCGGTACATGGCAGGCTGCCGCAGCAGTTTGTGCGCGTTCGATCGGTACATGGCAGGCTGCCATGCACGGATCTGCGCAACTTCGGGATCGCAGGCAGGCTGCCATGCACGGATCTGCGCAACTTCGGGATCGCGGACAGGCTGCCATGCACGGATCTGCGCGAAGTTTGAAAAAGTGGTCGGGACACTGCACAAGCTGGGAATAGTTTTTGTGGGGGG
>ERZ724507.211-NODE-211-length-26629-cov-4.149883_pt1 | contig 26629 bp, 23 predicted proteins | sample MGYA00376040_ERZ724507 | MGnify/ENA primary metagenome ERZ724507 (study PRJEB28724, sample SAMN07190883) | activated sludge metagenome | isolation source: activated sludge of sewage treatment plant in Hong Hong | place: Hong Kong | collected 2016-03-17 ...
CTAGTGGTATTCTTAGGTATGTGATTAACACTTATAGTTAGGCTTGAGATACTTATTGATTAGATGAGTTGATAGTTGATAGTTGGTAGTAGGTTATTAATTTGACTTCTTGAAAGACTGATCACTACATCAGCCTTATTCTGGGATCGACTAGCGTGTAGGAAATATCTGTCAGAATAAGGCCGATGATATAAAGAAACGAACCAATGAATACCATCGCACGAACGATGGCAAAATCTTGAGAGTTGATAGCCTCGATGGTATAGCTGCCGAGGCCGGGAATACCAAAAAATGACTCAGCGATAAGGCTGCCTAGAAATAAGAGCGGAATCGTGACGACTGCGCCCGTTAGAATTGGAATGAGGGCATTTTTAAGCACGTGTTTAAATAGGACAGTACTTTCAGGTAAGCCTTTGGCACGTGCGGTACGAACATATTCTTTGTTCATTTCCTCCAGAAAGATTGTTCGATACCAGCGAGTATTAGCGCCTATACTACTGATTACCCCAATTACTACAGGTAATAACAAAAATTTACTCGCGTCGAGTCCAGTACCATAGCCTGAAATAGGGACTAGATGCCAGATTTTGCTGATTAAGAATTGGCCGCCAATGATATAAAAAAGGCTTGAAATCGACATCAGTGCGACGCATAGTACGACACCCCAGAAGTCGATATAAGTCATGCGAAAGAAAACCATCATCAAGGCAAGTGAGATGTAGACCCATATTCCCAACAAAAATACCGGTAATGCAATGGCTAAGCTAGGAACCATGCGAGATTTAATTTCATGGCTGATGTCGCGGCCATCATCGGCTTGACCAAAATCAAACACAAACATGGCAACTGATTTTTCGAAGAAAATGGTCTGTGTTAGCTTTGAAAAGCCTTCAGCCGTTTGGTTATAAATCAGTGGCTTATCATAACCTCGATCCTGCTTCCACTTTTCGATCGCGTCATCGGTGACATACTTGACCCCAAGGTGCATTCTTGCCATGTCGTCGGGTGTATTGACCATAAAAAACAAAACGAATGTAATGAGATTCACGCCAATCAAAATTGGAATCGCATAACAGATACGGCGAATAATATAATTAAGCATTGTTTACTTTTTTAACCTACAAGTTGCTTGGCCTCAGTTTTACGTTCTTTTTGGCGGTATGCAATGAACCCTGGTAGTAAGCTCAGCATGAGTATAATTACAGCGAGGCCAATGGGCCAAAGCACCGGCTGATTCCACTCGCTTTGCTTGCGCTCTCGTAATTCAGCATTAATGCGCAAGTATTTCATATTGTTATAAGACATCTTATTGGGTTTTACATTTTGAAACCATGCGTGATAAAGCGCATAGTCTTTGGGGTGATACCCCCATAACCAGGGGGCATCGTAGCGTAGAATTTCCACCATCTGATCGATAATTGCTTGCCGTTCGGGGCCATTATCCATTTTCTCCATGCGTTCAAATAACTGGTTATATTCTGGATTATCGTAATTGGCAGCATTATTACCGCTATGGTTGCCGGCCTTACTTTGAGGCCCATACAGCAGAAAGAAAAAATTTTCGGGATCAGGATAATCAGCATTCCAACCCCATTCGAAGATTTGTGCGTTTCCTTTGCGCATTTTGTCTTGGAATCGATTGTAATCTGTGCTTCTTACAACCAATTGGATATTGATTTTTTTGAATTGCTTGCGCATCCAATCAAGTATGGATTTATCATCGGCGCTCCGTGAAGTAGCATCAAAATAGAGAACAAGTGGGGCGCCGGTTTTAATGTCAATTCCATCAGGGTATCCAGCCTCAGCAAGTAGTTTTTTGGCTTCTTCAATGGATCTTCGCTTAATACGACCATCAATCCACTGGTGAACGATATCGTTCATACCTTCTTTACCTTCTCGATAGCCCATGATGCCGGGAGGGATAGGCCCCTGGGCGGGTATTCCTCTCCCATTGGCAAAAATGGAAACATACTCCTCATAGTCAACCGCAATTGAAATGGCTTGCCGTAATTTTCTAGCAGCGGCCTTTTCTTGATCTGTTCGACCTCCTACAACAGGATCAAGCATATTAAAACCCATGTAGTAGGTTGATGCGGCCACTGCGGTTTCCAGCCGAATACCTTGTTGTTGCATCTCTTCCGTTACCGTTGCTTCGCCATGGCTTGTTAGCTGAACTGCCTGATCAAAACTATCCGAACCAATCCCGGACGCATCATAATAGCCTTGTAAAAATTTATTCCAGCGCGGTATATTTTCTTTTTCACGACTAAAGATGACTCTGTCGATGAAGGGTAAAGGTTTTCCTGCATCAGCGAGTAAACCACTTTCCTCATCTTCAGGCATACCGTCTGCTGGATAATATTCACCCTGAAAGTAGGGATTACGTTCGAGTACCATGATGCGATTAGGGTCGTTCTCTACAAGCATATAAGCACCGGTTCCAACTGGATACCAATCGAGCGTGATATTTTTTTCAGCTAACCCTGGCTGAGAATAAAACCGTTCTGCTTCCCAAGGAATGGGCGCAAAAAAAGGCATAGCTAGCCAATAGATGAATTGAGGGTATTTTCCTTTGATTTTGATTCGGTAGGTAGAGGCATCAACGATTTCCACTCCTTCTAATGGAAAATCGCGTAGATCCAAGTGTGTGTCTTTAGGTAATGTATCTGCTATTTTTCTCAGTGTTTCAGCATACTCCTTGAGTCCTACAATATATTCCGACATTAAGCCAAAAATGGGGGAATGTAATTTAGGATGCGCCAATCGTTTGATTTGGTAAGCATAGTCTTCTGCTAGCAATTCGCGGGAGCCCAATGCGGTAAAGTCGCTCAGTTTAAAGATTGACTCAGTTTCTTTTTGCGTTAATGCATGATAGCGAAGGTTTCCCTGATCGTTTCTAGCAAATGCTGGATGGGGTTGATAGCGAATATCAGGTTTTATCGAAATTTCGTAAATCGAATAGGCGATATTTGTAATATCTTTTTCCGCGTGTGATTCATTGCCTATTTCATCAATGTATTTGACGAGAGGCATTCCATGGGTTGTTTGTGGAATCAGCGTAAAAGGGCGTTTTAGGTAGTGATATTGTAGTGGGGGTTGATAAATCTGTGCGGTGAGTAAAATTTCATTGGAACTGTAAGATTGAACGGGATCCAGATGCTTAGGTCGTTCAGCAAACGCGTTGTAGAGAATATTCTTACTTGCGTCTTCACTGGGGTAGGGGCTATTCCAAATTGGTCGACTACAGGCAGATAGTATCCCAACAACGATTACGATCCCAAGCCAAATAATTTTGCTGTTATCAAACCTAAAACAACGATCACACTGTTTCTTGATTTCTTTTTCCATTAGGGTTTGATTCTCGTTCCCAGTAGATCTAGAAACTTTGCGAGCCAATCTGGATGGGCAGGCCATCCAGGTGCCGTTACCAAATTTTGATCTTGATGCGCTTTGTCCATAGGAATATCGATATATTTCCCACCCGCGCATTTGACGTCTGGCTCCAAGGTGGGATAGGCAGAGCATGTTCTACCTCGCACACTATCGGCCGCTACTAATAATTGTGCACCATGGCAAATAGCCGCGATTGGCTTACCCTGCTGAGCAAAATGCTGCACAATCTTGATTACTTTGGGGTTCAGTCGGATATATTCGGGTGAGCGTCCTCCCGGAATGATCAATGCGTCGTATTGCTCCACTTTGATTTTGGAGAAGCTCGCATTCAATCGAAACAAGTGGCCTGGTTTCTCCGAGTAAGTTTGATCACCTTCGAAATCATGAACTGCTGTTCGAACGGTATCTCCCGATTTTTTGTCTGGGCATACCGTATGCACTATGTGTCCAATTATTTGTAGCGCTTGGAAAGGAACCATCGCTTCATAATCTTCCACATAGTCTCCCACTAGCATCAAAATTTTCTTTTTACTCATAACAAACGCCTGTATTTATTACGCAATGAGGTTATCGATGAAAAATTTAGGAATTCAAATTAATTTTGCTGTGCCTGAATGGGGTACTCGTTATTTTTCCATGCTGGCATTCCTTCACGATAATAATAAATTGTCTTCCAGCCCCAATTGACTGCTTTCTGCGCAGCTATCGAACTGCCCATGCAATAGATCCCATTGCAATAAATTACTACCGGACTTTCTTTATCTACAATCGCGCGTAATCTTAGTTCATCGAAATCACTTTTGATTGACAAATGATACGCGCCAGGAATATGCCCCGCAATGAAGTCTTCGTATTTACGCACATCAATGAAAGGAATTTTTTGATCAAAGAATAATTTTGCAGTTAAGGTATCGATTGTCTGAGCACCTTGAACATGCTCAGGGGCAGTCGAGTCAGCAACGCAGGAATCAATGAATAAGTAAAAAATAGCGAAATAGCAAAACCACTTTTTTACATGATGCATGTTAAGCTTCCTATAAGGTGTTATTTGTATTAACAAAACTGAGATTATCAAATTGTTGATGAAAATCTGCCAAGAAATTCACCGTGAGGATAGATTAATCCAGGTTGCGTGCTAAAGTTATTCTACTGATAGGGAGTTTATTAAATCAATGACTAACAAAGTTTGTGTTTAAATTGACTGACGTATTGTTGAAAATCTTTACCAAGTATCTTTTCACGCAATACCATAATATGTTTTTATAGATAATGGGTCAGCTCTTTGGGGTGATCGATCAAGTGATCAGCGCCCCAAGACTCAGGGGGACCATCGTTACCGAGGTAACCGTAACGGGCGACAATGGGTTTGATTCCAGCCGCAAGGCTCGCTTTCACGTCACGTATATCATCACCTAAATAAATACAATTTGCAGGTTTAGCGTTGATTTGGTTGCAGGCATGCAGTAGTGGTTCTGGGTGCGGTTTGGTATGCGGTGTATCATCTCCACTGATAATACAGGCAGCGCGGTTTATGAGGCCAAGCGATTGCACGATGGGTTTGGTAAATCGAGAGGGTTTGTTGGTTACAATACCCCATGGAATATTGCTTGAATCAAGATGATCTAAAATATCTGCAATACCCGGAAATAAGCAAGTATCGTGACAAAGACGTTCGGTGTAGAACTGTAGAAATTCTTCGCGCATGAGTTCATATTCGGGATGAGTCGGCACTAGATTGAAACCAAGGTAGAGTAAACCGCGGGATCCAGCAGAAGCTTGTGTACGGATGATGCTAATCGGGAGCGACGGTAAGCCACGGTTTATGCGTTGTCGATTGAGAGCATGACCTAAATCAGGTGCTGTATCAGCAATTGTTCCATCAAAATCAAATAGGATAGCGTCGACCATGTGCTGTTGGCAGTGTTTGGTAAGATTCAAAGCATGAATTAGGCTTGGAAAGCCATGATATAGTTAACACTCGTGTCAGATTCCAGCGCATAAATTTTTGTGATGGGATTATAGGTCATGCCAATTATTCTGGCCTCAGTCAATCCAGCGTCACGAGCCATATGAGCAAGCTCAGAAGGTTTGATAAATTTAGCGTACTCGTGTGTTCCGCGTGGCAATAACTTCAGAATATATTCAGCCCCAATAATTGCAAAAAGATAGGCTTTGGGGTTGCGATTGAGGGTAGAAAAGAATACCCAACCACTAGGTTTTACAAGTTGAGCACAGGACTTAATGACACTGGCTGGATCGGGCACATGTTCAATCATTTCCATGCAGGTTACGACGTCAAAATGCCGAGGATGCTCGGTAGCAAGCATCTCTACAGTAATTTTACGATAATCGACCTGATGGCCACTTTCTAATAGGTGTAATTTGGCTACTTTTAAAGCTTTATCACTTAAATCAATTCCGGATACATTTGCACCTAGAGCGGCGATAGATTCTGATAAGATTCCGCCACCGCATCCGACATCCACTACAGATTTTCCACTAATACCACCACTGACTTGATCGATATAATTCAGCCTGAGTGGGTTGATTTCATGCAATGGTTTGAATTCACTATTGGGATCCCACCAGTGGTGAGCGAGTTGGCTAAATTTTTCAAGCTCTAATGGATCTGCATTGATACCATTATTATCCATTTTTCTCCTTTTATTGTTTACTTGTGATGCGGTTTTGCCAATATTGCGTGCGCTCGATAATTTCTGCTTCGTTCAGAGTAACAAGTTCTCCTTCATTCAGCAAGAGTTGACCGTTTACCCATACATGGCTGACGTGTTCTCGGCTAGCAACGTAAATTAGGTGGGAAAGCGGATTGAAACAAGGGGATAGTTCTAAGCCAGAAAAATCGATTGCAGTAATGTCTGCAGCTTTACCAACCGATAATGAGCCAGTTAGCGCTTCAATACCCAGAGTAATCGCACCATTTAACGTCGCCATTCGTAATACTTGATGAGCGGGCAGTGCCTGAGCGCCGTGAGTGACTTTTCCGAGTAACGATGTGAGGCGCATTTCTTCAAACATATCGAGTCGATTATTACTAGCAGCTCCATCTGTTCCAATTGCGACATTGATCGACGCGTTGACTAAGTCAACGATCGGCGCAATACCGCTCGCAAGCTTCATATTAGAAGAAGGGCAGTGAACTACATTGCAATTGTGCAGTTTCAATAAGTTGATTTCTTCATTGGTTAAATGAACCATATGCACGCCAATCAGATTAGGCCCAAGTAAATTAAGCTTTTGTAAACGCTCGATAGGACGAATTCCAAAATCATGGAGACTGCTTGCAATTTCCTCGCTGGTTTCATGCAGGTGCATGTGGATTGGCAGATCCAGTTGATTGGCAAACGTGAAGATATTAGACAGTGTGCTATCACTAACGGTATAAGGCGCATGCGGCGCTAAACAGAAAGAGAGAGTAGGATATTCTAAGTATTGCTCACGGAGCATGAGTCCTTTGGCGAGATAATCATTTGCATCCGTCGCATATGCAGTGGGAAATTCAATACTGATAAGTCCAATCGCCGCACGCATACCGGTTTGAGCGGCCGCTTCCACCGCCTTTTCAGGGAAGAAATACATGTCATTGAAGCAAGTAATGCCTCCTTTCAGCATTTCTGCACACGCTAAAGTTGTTCCTGCTAGAACAAAATCCGTATCAACCCATTGTTTTTCAACGGGCCATATGCAGTTTTTTAACCAATCCATTAACGGTAGATCATCAGCCATGCCGCGCATTAAGGTCATCGCAGCATGTGTGTGTGTGTTAATCAGACCTGGAATTATGAGATGGTGATTTAAAACAAAGTGTTGTTCAGGTGAAAATTGCGATAGCGCCTCAACGGTTGGAAGAATAGCGATGATCTTGCCATCTTGGATCGCAATGGCGTGATCAATTAAGGTTGTATGGGGGGGATCAACTGGGATAATCCAGCGTGCTTCGAGTAATGTATCAATCCTCAAGGCTGTAGATGTCACGTTTATACTTACTCATAAAAAAGCCCTGCACAAGGCAGGGCTTAAGCTACTCACTATTTTACTTGAGTTTATTTCTGTTCAATGGTTTCGTAGCGATCGCTTCGTGTGCCTGCGACTTCGATCTCAACGCGACGATCGGGTTGTAGGCAATCAATTAATGCTTTGGTGCGTTTTTCACCACGGCAGGTGTCGCCAGTTACTGGATCAGATTCACCTTTTCCATCAGTAAAGACACGATCTGCGCTGATACCTTTAGATACGAGATAGCCTTTAACAGCTTCAGCACGTCTTATTGATAAACGTTTGTTGTATTCATCGGATCCGAGCCGATCGGTATGTCCAACTGCGATCACGAGATCGTAGCTAATCATGTTCAACTTGCCTACAAATTCATCTAGCGATGCTTTGCCTTGTGGTTTAAGAACCGCTTTATCAAAATCGAATAATGCGTCTGCTGAAAGTGTAATTTTTTCAGGAGATGTTAAAGGTGCCGGAGCAGGCGTAGCTGCTTGCTTTTCTACTGGTGGTGTATCATCAGGATCGCATTCTGGAATTGCCATTTCTTCTGTCCAGAAACCAGTGCGCCAGCATAAACCTGTGGAATTCCGAGATACGGCACCACGATCATTGACGTTATAGCCTTGTGTTTTTTCGGTTTCGCTTTCACCTTGTCTATTGTGTGCATCGGCTGCTACCATATTTGAAAGCATCAGTAGGGGTAAAACAGATACTCCTATTAGATATAATTTGGCTGATATAATCTTTTTCATGCTATCGTCCTTTTTCGAAAAAATTCTGTAATTTTGCTTCAAAACCAATTGGTTTAACGAAACCACTGAACACCGACATGAACATGAACCCATGATACATATCTCTGAACCGATTCGTCACGCTACTTGGGCCGGATTATGCGTACATGTTTTGCTTTTTGTCAAACCAGGTTGTTGTTGATATACAACACTCTGTCTTGCGATTAAGACAGAGTGATTGAATACACAACTAATATCTCCGACAATTATCCGGTATCTAAAGATTAGGTTAATGCGAAAACAGCAAGAGCTTTTCTAGCTAATCCTGATGATCTGCTGCGAATAGTTTTAACTTAACGACGATGACTTTCTTACGATTTAAAGTTCAGGTGTTGTTGCGCTTTATCCAACACTGAATGTTGATGGCTTGATTACTGAAGAGTATCTAATCCTGTGAACGAAACCGCTTGTACACTCATTGCTCATGACTTAAGCCGACAATTCGGTCAATATGCTGCTGTGCAAGGTATTGAAATAGAATTGAAGCAAGGCGAAGTGCTTGGGCTGCTTGGCCCGAATGGTGCTGGAAAAAGTACAACGATGCAGATGCTTTCAGGAAATCTTGCGCCAACCAGGGGTTCGATCCAGATTTGTGGCATTGATCTACTTGATCATCCAGAAGAAGCCAAACAAAATATTGGGTACTTACCAGAAATACCACCACTCTATAAAGAGCTTACTGTCGATGAATATCTACGGTTTGTAGCTAAACTTCACCGTGTTGAATCGTCACAGATACTTGATGCATTGGTGCGTGTTAAAGATCGCTGTGGACTCAACCAAGTAGGGAAAAAACTTATTGGGATTTTATCAAAAGGTTTTCAGCAGCGAGTTGCTATCGCCCAGGCGATCATCCATCAACCGAAAGTGATTATTCTGGATGAACCTTCGGTGGGTCTGGATCCTAACCAAATAAGAGAAATTCGTGAGCTAATCCGAGAGCTGGGTAAAACAGCAAGTATTATTCTTTCTACGCACATCTTGTCAGAAGTTGAAACAATCTGTGATCGTGTACAAATTTTAAATAAAGGGGGCGTCGTTTATAGTGCTGCGCTTTCAGATCTTAAACAAAAGAGCATCAATCTCGAGCAGATTTTTGAGCAATTCACGCTAAAAAAAGAGCTGGTTGGAGATTATTAAAGTGATTTTAACGATAGCTGCCAAGGAGATAAAGGTATTATTTGTTTCTCCTCTCGCGTGGGTTTTTCTTGCTGCGATTCAGCTCATACTTACATGGGTATTTCTAGGGCGCTTGGATGCTTTTATAGAGCTACAATCGCAGCTCATGCTGATTGCCAACCCGCCCGGAGCGACTGAAGTGATAATCGTTCCTGTCTACGCAGTAGCATCCATCGTGTTATTGATGGCAACACCTTTGTTAACGATGCGCTTGATGGCTGAAGAATGGCGAAATCACACAATGCCCCTGTTGATGGCGGCGCCTGTTACGGTGACTGCGATTGTTCTGGGTAAATTTGCTGGGTTAATGATCTTTTTCCTGATCATTATTTCTCTTGTTGGATTGCTTCCCTTCTCACTTTTTTTAGGTGGGACGATGGATTTAGGTTTGATATTGAGTAATACGATGGGTTTATTACTCTTAGCAGCAAGTTTTGTTTCCCTGGGACTGTACGTTTCCAGTTTAACAACTCATCCAGCCATTGCTGCAGCAGGAACGCTTGGTTTACTGATGATGCTATGGATAATTGATATTGTCTCAACCGATTTAGGAAATCTTCTGCCGAATCTATCATTGCTTAAGCATTATGAGCAATTCAATCGAGGCATGATTGATTCATTTAGTGTTATTTTCTTTATGCTATTCATTATTAGTTTCTTGGTACTGACTATCCGCCGCTTGGATGGGAGTCGACTGCATGGATAATCAACAGTTATAACCAAAGAATGACAACGATTACCCAGAAACTACGCTTTAATCTGCTCGTGCAGAATGGGCTATTTGTCCTATTGCTTTTGATAATAATAGCGCTAGCTGGATATGCAGCAATGCAATTTCGCTATCAATGGGATGTTAGTCAAAACAATCGAAATAGTCTTAGTCAAGCGAGTCTTGATGTCATAAATAAAATGAATGGTCCTATTGGGATCACGGTGTATGCAACGCCTCAAGATGTGCAATTGGGTGATATTAGAAAAATCATTAGCAATTTTTTAATGATTTATCAGCGAGTAAAGCCGGATCTGGTGTTTGAATTTATCGATCCCATTGAGCAACCTGATCTAGCTCAAGAAGCAGGAATCAGGATGAATGGTGAGATTATCATTACATTCGATCATCGCAGTGAACATTTAACCGCTATCAATGAGCAGGCTTTTACAAATGCCTTAATGCGTTTGGTGCGCTCGGAGGAAAAGCGGGTTATGGTTCTATCAGGACATGGCGAACGTAAACTAGACGGTATCGCTAATCGCGATATGGGCGATTTCGGAAAAAAATTAATAGAAACGGGATTCAAAGGAGAATCACTCAATCTGGCGAGTTCAGATATTCCGCTTGAGACTAATTTATTAGTGATTGCATCACCTCAGACTGATTTGCTGGAAGGAGAGGTAGAAAAAATTATCACTTACCTGGATCAGGGGGGAAGTTTATTGTGGTTAGTCGATCAAGAATCATTATTTGGTTTACAACCCCTTGCTGAAAAATTGGGGATTACTTTTACGCCAGGCATCGTAGTTGATCCGCAAGCAAAGCGATTAAAAGCGCCTGTTACATTTGCATTGGGAACGATTTATGGACAGCATGCGATTACGGAGAATTTTGATTACATCACAGTATTTCCTTTTGCGAGACAGATTATTCTGAATGAAAACGAGGAGTGGTATGGTGTTTCATTAGTTGAAGTTGCCCCGCAAGGCTGGGTTGAGACAGAAGTATTAGGAGACGAAGTTAGCTATGATGAAACACATGATGTGCCTGGTCCTGTTAGCGTTGCGGTGGCACTTGATCGCACACTGGATGATCGGGAGCAACGAGTTGTGGTAATTGGGAGTAGCCATTTTCTTGCAAATACTTATCTAGGAAATGGGGGCAATATTGATTTTGGCGTTAATATCATCAACTGGTTGGCTGGAGATGATGATTTGATTCTGATTCAACCGCGCGCCACGATTGATAGTCAACTGGTTTTGAGTGAGGCGAGCTTGACATTGATCGCAGTCGGATTTCTGATTGTGCTTCCTTTATTTTTGCTCGTTACTGGTTTTGTGATTTGGTGGCAGCGGAGAGCTAGTTAGTATTTGCCATGGCATCACGTGTTTGGCTTAATTTGATTATGTTTGCAACTGCTGTAGGACTTGCAGTTTTTCTCTATATTAAGCCATCGTTCCAACCGCAAACAACTTACCCAATTTCGTCGCTATCGAAAGAAGCTGTTCAGCTTATTCAAATAAGTTCACAACATGGAACCATCGAATTAAAGCGGTCGAATGGTGATTGGCTCATGACTGAGCCCCTTCAAGCTAGAGCTGATAAAACAAAAGTGGAGCGTATCTTAGATTTGTTAACAACTACAAGTGATTATCGACTACCACCGGAAAATTTGAGTCGCTATGGTTTGGCGGCACCTATCGCTCAATTACAAGTGAATCACGAATTATTTGCTTTTGGTCAAATAGCGCCAGTGTCTAATCATCAATATGTGATGACGCAGTCGGGTATTTTTTTGATTTCGCCACGCCACGCAATGTTACTAACGGTAGCACCAACAGAGCTAATTGATCGTCAGTTATTAGGTGAAGCGGAAATTCCACAACAATTTATTTTTAAAGCAATGCATTTGCAGCAAACGGAAAAATGGCTCCTATCTTCTGATGCAAGTGATGTCCATCTGAGTCAGGATGAAATTAACCAGTGGGTTCATTCTTGGCAGTTGGCTCAGGCCTCTTATATAACTCAAAATGAACATGAAGTCGACGAGACTCAAGAAACGTTAACGATCGTATTGCAATCAGGGAAACCGATCCATTTTTTGATCATGCAACGCGATCCTGAATTGGTATTGTTGCGCAAGGACCAGTTTATTAATTATCACTTCTTGGGTCACTCAGGCAACCAGCTACTATCCCCTTATTCTGGGATTAGGCATGAAGAAAGAATGGTTGAGTAATGCCTGAGTTACCAGAGGTAGAAATTACTCGACGAGGCATAACTCCAGCGCTTATCAATCAAAATATAACAAATGTAACGATAAGACATGCAAATTTACGCTGGCCTATTTCAGATAGACTTGATCAGCTTTTAGTTGGACAAAGAATTGAGGCGATAACGCGTCGCGCCAAGTACCTTTTACTCAGATGTACGCGTGGATTCTTGATTATTCATCTGGGAATGTCGGGTAGCTTACGCATTTCGTTTGATTCAGCTAGTGTTGAGAAACATGATCATTTTGATCTTAAAGTGAGTAGTGGCGCTGTGTTGCGTTACCGAGATCCTCGCCGTTTTGGGGCAATCTTATGGAGCGATGCAGAGAAAATAGCGCAGCATCCACTATTGGTTAATCTCGGAGTAGAACCGTTGAGTGATGCTTTTGATGGCAAGATGCTATATGAACGTTCTCGCCATCGGAATCTCAGTGTTAAAGTATTTCTGATGAATCATCAGATCGTGGTTGGTATTGGGAATATCTACGCAAATGAAGCATTATTTCATGCGGGGATAAATCCGACTGTTTTAGCAAAACGTATTAATCTAAAACGTTATGAGAAATTAGCAGACGCGATTAAAACGACACTCAATGCTGCTATCGAAGCCGGTGGCAGTAGCCTACGTGATTTTGTGAATAGTGAAGGGAAACCAGGTTATTTTCAGCAGCATTACTGGGTTTATGGCCGAGACAATCAACCGTGTAAGCGCTGTGGGCAATTAATTACTAAAATCAAGCAGGGACAGCGGTCTAGTTTTTACTGTCGTCATTGCCAGAAGTAAACGAATCAAATTTATAAATTGAATCGCTTATCAATCAAAGAGGTAAGTAATTGAGCCATGTGGGATGCTTGTGATGGGTCGTTGGTTAATTATTATCGGAGCATTATTATTTTTTCTGGGTGTGATTGTTCAATTTGCACCTTGGTTAATCAGTTGGTTTGGAAAATTGCCAGGGGATATCAGAATTGAATCCGAAAGAGGAAAAATTTTTATTCCAATTACTTCCATGTTAATTATCAGCATCGTAATTACTTTGCTTATAAATTTATTCAAACGCTAGATGAATTGAGGCAATTTTCTTCTTTAATCGACTTAATCTTTGTTTAATTATGAAATAGACTACCCAGGCCATGAATAAACGATATAAACATCATAGGTGAGACATGAAAATTACCTTTATTGGCGGTGGCAATATGGCAAGTGCATTGATAGGTGGATTGCTCCAGCAAAACTTCCCAATGACACAAATCCATGTCGTCGAAATCAATGCCGAGACAGCTAACAGAATTAATCAGCAATTTGGCGTTGGTACAACAACAGACTTGATTGAAGGTATTTCAGGCAGCAATGTGATCGTATTGGCAATTAAACCACAACAGCTACATGGGGTTGCTCAGGCGCTAAAACCGTTGTTAACCAGCCAGTTGGTTATTTCGATTGCGGCAGGTGTTCGAACTCGGGACTTGTCACGATGGTTGGGCAATTATCAGTATATTGTGAGAGCCATGCCGAATACACCCGCTTTAGTAAGAGCTGGAATGACGGGTTTATATGCAATACCCAGCGTTTCAGTCGCGTTGAGGGATGATGCAACTACAATTTTGGGCGCAGTAGGCTCTGTTTTGTGGTTAGAAGAGGAAGATCAATTGGATGCAGTAACTGCAGTTTCTGGAAGTGGCCCAGCTTATCTGTTCTATTTTATGGAAGCAATGGAGCAAGCGGGCGTCGAATTAGGTTTAACGCTTGACCAAGCTCGGGAATTGACGATTCACACATTTATTGGCGCCAGCCAGCTTGCATATCAAAGTCATGAGGATGTTGCGGTGTTGCGATCACGCGTCACTTCTAAAGGAGGGACGACGGAGCAAGCATTGCTCAGTATGAGCCAAGATGATGTTAAGAATGAAATTATTCGAGCAGCGTTTGCTGCCTATAAACGCGCTCAGCAGCTCGGTGATGAACTAGGTCAGGTAGATGGTTGAAATTTTGGGTATGAACCTCTTTGGAGATTGAACAATGTCTAGTCAAATATTGATATTCCTGTTGGAGACGATACTTGGTCTTTTTTCTCTGGCGTGCTTACTAAGATTTTATTTGCAATTATTTCGAGTTCACTACGATAACCCGCTATCAAAATTTTTGATTGCTGTGACGAATTTTATCGTTCTACCTACCCGTCGGGTCATTCCAAGTTGGAAGGGATTTGATCTATCCACATTTTTTTTAGCGTGGATAGGACAGTTTCTTATCATGGTCAGTACTAGTTTTATTCAAGGCTATGAATTAGAGACGGTATCAGGCAATACGATGATAGGGTTTGGCTTGTTATCGCTGTTAGAGCTTGTTCGCCTGACACTTTACATCGTGATGGCCATGGTTATCGTGCAAGCAATTCTTTCTTGGATTAACCCTTATAGCCCAATTGCACCTTTGCTTACGAGCTTTACACGTCCAATTTTAGGCATTTTCCAACGATTTATTCCGCCGATTGCCAATGTCGATTTATCCCCGTTGTTTGTATTGGTGGCAGTGCAATTGTTGCTAATGGTTTTGACTGGATTGCAGCAGGAAATAGCGGTCTTGTTTTAATGAATTGGTACCGCCGAGAAAATAATGGCAAACTAATTTTATCTCTTTACATCCAGCCAGGCGCAAAAAATACGCAATTTGCAGGCTTGCATGGCGATGCCCTTAAGATCAGTCTTGCAGCACCGCCTATAGAAGGTAAGGCAAATAAAGCGCTCATTAAGTTTTTAGCGAATTGTTTTCAAGTTTCTGCCAATCAAGTAAGCATAAAACGAGGAGAGCACTCTCGCTATAAACTTGTCGAAATCGAACAAGCCACGATTGATCCTGGTTTATTGCTCGAGGGAGAATCTAGCTAGTACTAACGTAATGCGGTAGTGAGAACCTGTTTTTGTTGGAAGGTCATATGAATCGTGCGACAATTTGCCACATTTCCCGGATTCATCATCTTTACTAAAATTGGTTGAACCAGGTTGGTATTCTTCTTCATTAATACAGCAAAGAGTTATGCTATGCGACTTGTCTTTAAAGACTTTTTTCGCTATTGCTCGACAATCATCATTGTTTTCAATTTGTCATGGATCATTAGCGCGTGCCAAACTTTTGATCAATCATCTCAACAGTCTCGATTCATTGAGAATCCTGCAGCAATAGGATCTCAATTCCCTTATCTTTCTTCCTTGCCGGATGGTTCAATGCTCATGAGTTGGATCGAAGGAAAAGGAAATCACCAGGTTTTAAAATTTGCTATCTATCGCCAGGATCGTTGGGTGCGTATCGGTCAAGCTGTACAAGGCTCGGGGTGGTATGTGAATTGGGCTGATTATCCCGCGGTTGTTGCAATCGATGATTCATTCTGGGTAGCTCACTGGCGCGTTAAATCTAAAACTGAGCAGATTTATGACTACGATGTGTTTTTCTCGATTTCTGTCGATGCCGGTGTAACATGGAGTGTGCCGCAGAAGCCATATCAAGATGATACGGCTGCAGCCCATGGATTTGTTTCTGTTTTTCCTGCGCTAGGTCAGGCTGGTATAGTCTGGTTGGATGGGAGAGACGTTGCAAAAAAAATCTCTGATCGCTTTTCGTTGCGCTATGCCTTAATTCATCGGAATGGGCAAATTGACTCAGATCGAGTGATTGATGACAATACGTGCACATGCTGCTGGACTGCTTCGGCAGTGACTTCGAAAGGGCCCGTTGTAGTTTGGCGAAGTCGGCGTGGCGATGAAATTCGAGATCATCATTTTGTGCAGTTGATCGATGGCATATGGTCAGATCCGCAACCCGTCAGCCAGGAGGGGTGGTCTATTGCAGGATGCCCAGTTAATGGCCCCTCTATCGCTACAAACGGAAAATACGTGGCTGCAAGTTGGTTTACCGCTGAAGGAAATCGTCCGCGTGTACGCAGTGCTTTTGCCAATGATTCCAGCTTGCAATTCAATCAAGCGTTGGATATTGATGATGAAAAACCGATCGGCAGAACACGCGTTATAGCGCTTACTGATGAGACAGCCATTGTGATTTGGATAACGGCAATGGATAAGGTAACTCGGAAGGCGAGCGTGGCAGCTCGAAGCATTGGTATGAATGGAAATATGGGACAGATCAAACGCTTAAGTGAAATCAATCCAGGTCGTGATAGCGGAGTGCCTCAAATAGTCAAGAATCGATCCTCAGTTATCATTGCATGGACTCAAACTGAGCCTCCTTCCGGGGTAAAATTACTTTTTGTTCCTTTGGAAATATTTGATTAGCAGACCCGTTGATTAGGTTATTTCAATGAATGCTGACCAGCTTTGCAATGCTATGGAAAGGTAAAATTCAGGTTTCTTAATTTTGAGATTGCAATTTAGGGCATTGCTACAAAGAATTGTTGAATAAGCCTAACCGACCAAAATCTAGATATAAATAGAATCAATCAAGATTTCATCACGCAAATAAAAGATGGCTGTAATATTGCAAGTAATCCAGTTACACTTTGTATTTGTGACTAAAAAGAATTCATTAAAATCAGAGAAAAAATTGGATTAATGGCAGAAAGTTTTGGGGAATAACGAACGCTGATCAAGCAGAGAGGAGAAAATAGAATGAAATATAAAGGAATAGAAGAGTTCAGAAATTATGTTTCTGAACGTAATCCAGGCCAACCTGAATATATGCAGGCTGTTACAGAAGTAATAGAGAGTTTATGGCCTTTTATTACCAATAATCCTCGGTATGCTGAGCATGGCTTGTTAGACAGAATTGTCGAACCTGAACGAATCATTATCTTTCGAGTTGCCTGGGTGGATGATCATGGTGAAGTAAAGGTCAATCGGGGTTATCGTATTCAGCATAGTTCAGCAATTGGTCCTTATAAAGGGGGGATTCGTTTTCATCCTTCTGTTAATCTTTCAATCCTTAAATTTTTGGCTTTTGAGCAAACTTTTAAGAATGCTTTAACGACATTACCTATGGGTGGCGGGAAAGGGGGGTCTGATTTTGATCCTAAAGGGAGAAGCCCGGGTGAGGTGATGCGTTTTTGCCAAGCATTCGTCAGCGAGCTATTTCGTCATGTAGGTTCTGATACCGATGTGCCAGCAGGTGATATCGGGGTTGGGGGTCGTGAGGTAGGCTTTATGGCGGGCATGGTTAAGAAATTAACGAATCGTGCAGATTGTGTATTTACAGGGAAGGGAATTAGCTTCGGTGGCTCCCTGGTACGACCCGAAGCAACGGGTTATGGTACAGTTTATTTTGTTGAAGAAATGCTGAAACATGTCGGTCAATCGTTGAATGGGCTGCGTGTTGCTGTTTCAGGATCTGGTAATGTCGCGCAATTTGCAGTTGAGAAAGCGATGGCATTTGGCGCGAAAGTGATTACCGTTTCAGATTCGAGTGGCACCATCGTCGATGAAGCTGGCTTCACGCCCGAGAAATTGGCGATTTTGGCCGAAGTAAAAAATCATCTTTATGGTCGTGTAAGCGACTATGCTGAGCGTGTCGGCGCAAAATTTATTCCGGGCGAACGACCTTGGCGGGTTCCTGTTGATGTTGCTTTGCCTTGTGCAACTCAGAATGAAGTGAGTGAAGATGATGCGGCGACGCTGATCAAGAATGGCGTGATTTGTGTAGCTGAAGGTGCGAATATGCCTTGTACAGCAGGCGCTGTAAAACGTTTTGAACATGCAAAGGTATTGTTTGCACCCGGTAAAGCAAGTAATGCAGGAGGGGTTGCGACATCTGGGTTAGAAATGAGTCAGCAAGCGATGCGACTTTTCTGGTCACATGAAGAAGTTGATGCACGCTTACAAGAAATCATGAGAGCGATTCATAATTCCTGCTTGCGCTATGGTGAGCAATCTGATGGAAGAATTAACTATGTCGATGGTGCAAACATAGCAGGTTTTGTAAAAGTAGCGGATGCAATGCTTGCGCAAGGGGTAATATAATTTTATTGAAATAGAGATTTAATTTTTCAGGTATTTTGGGATTTGAGCCTCTGACAGTAAGTCTGAGCTTTGTATTCGGGATTTACTGACTATTGCTGAGTCATGAGAAAAATAATATTTTGTTTAATGCTGGTGGTCAGTACGATTGTAACGGCTGCCAGCTTAGAAGATGATTTTCTGAAGCTACGTGAAGCTTTTCGAGTGGGTGATGCAGCCAAGCTTGCATTATACGCCCCACGCTTTCAGCGCCATGCACTGGCACCCTATGCCGAGTACTATCAAATCCGTTTGTATCTTGAAACGACGAGCGTTGATTCAATTCAGGCATTCCTTCAACGTCATCAAGGTAGCTTGATTGGCGATAAGCTAAGAGGTGATTGGTTAAGGGTTTTAGGTAAGCGCCAGCAATGGACTTTGTTTGCTGAAGAATATCCAAAACTCATCAATAAAGATGAGGGATTGATTTGTTACGCACTGCAGCTCCGCTTAGCTAGTAAAGACAAAGAGGTGATTGAGGAGGCTCGCTCACTTTGGTTTACAGAAAAGGATATGCCGGATAGCTGTACGCCTGTTTTTAGTCAGCTCATTGCCAATCAGAAGTTATCGCATGAAGATATTTGGTTTCGAATTCGCTTGGCGCTAGAAGCTGGCAATACAGGTGTTGCAAGGCAAGTGAGTCGCTACTTACCAGGTAATCATGAATTGAATGCACAAAAATTGAATGAAGCTTCAAAGAATCCGCTCCGCTATTTGGAGAAATTTCAAGGAAGCTATTCTAATCGTGCAGATCGGGAAATTGTTTTGTTTGCGTTAGGTCGATTGCTGCGTAGTGAGATAAATCAAGCTTATGTACATTGGCTTAAGATCCGTAACCATTTTCCACCAACGGATCAATCTTTTTTTATGAGTAGTCTGGCCTATCGTGCGGCGCTTAAACAAGATGATCGTGCATTAGATTGGTTTATTCAAGCTGTAGACAAGCATCCCTATCCACTGTCGGAAGCCAAACATGCATGGATGGGGCGTGTTGCGCTTCGTAAGGGCAACTGGAATCACGTTTTGCAAATTATCGATAATATGCCCGATAACATGCAAAAAATGGATGTGTGGCGATACTGGAAAGCAAGAGCATTACTTAAAAACGGGGAATTAGGTGAAGCAAATGCGATTTTGGCACCGCTAAGCAATGAACATAGCTACTATGGTCAAATGGCAAAAGAGGAGTTAGGGGTCATGATGAGTTCCCCCGCTGCTAATTATCATCCTAGCTCGCAAGAAATACATGCCATGCAACAAAACCCGGGAATACAGCGTGCATTGGCTTTATATCAATTTAACCAGCGGATAGAGGCAGCCCGTGAATGGGTTTGGACGATTCGCAATTTTACAGATGAGCAGTTGATTGCAGCAGCTGAAGTGGCATTTCGCCATGGGATTTATGACCGTGCAATTAATACAGCCATACAAACCGTCTCACAGCACAATTTTAATTTGCGCTATCTTGCACCTTATCGTGATCAGATGAGAGAAGTATTGAAACACCAAGAATTAGATGAGGCGTTTGTGTATGGATTAATTCGCCAAGAGAGTCGCTTTCTCGCTGATGTGAAATCGACAGCGGGAGCAATGGGGCTGATGCAACTAATGCCGGCTACTGCAAAGTGGGTTGCTGGAAAATTGGGAATGCAACAGTTTCAGAACCATCTCGTGACGGATATTAATACCAATCTGCGCTTAGGAACATATTATTTGAAACACGTCTTGTCCCTATTTGATAACCAACCTTTGCTAGCGGCTGCCGCTTATAATGCTGGCCCTGGCCGTGCAAAACAGTGGCGCGATCCTGAAAAACCCTTAGAAGGGGCCATCTATGCAGAAACCATTCCATTTAATGAAACACGCGACTATGTGAAGGTGGTTTTAAATAATTCCGTCTACTACGCAAATAATTTTGGGCACCAAAATATTCCCCCACTCAGACAACGATTAGGTGTGGTCGCACCGAAGCCTCAATAAACTTCAGTAGAATCTATGGAAGTTTTTCTCGTTGGTGGCTCAATTAGAGACGAATTGCTTGGGTTACCGGTGAAAGATCACGACTATGTAGTCGTGGGTTCAAATCCAGAGAAAATGGTACAAAACGGCTTCCGGCCCGTTGGAAAAGATTTCCCAGTTTTTCTCCATCCCGTGACGCATGAGCAATATGCTCTAGCAAGAACTGAACGTAAAGTATCCCGAGGGTACAAAGGATTCGAAGTTTATGCTTCACCTGATGTTACTTTACAGGAAGACTTGGCGCGACGAGATTTAACCATTAATGCGATAGCCAAAGATCAGACTGGAAAAATAATCGATCCATTCAATGGGATTGCTGATCTTGAAGCAGGAATCTTGAGACATATTAGTCCTGCTTTCGTTGAAGATCCGGTAAGAATTTTGCGCGTGGCTCGCTTTGCAGCACGCTTCGGTTTTCATATCGCACCTGAAACGATGGAGCTGATGAAGGAAATGGTACACACGGGTGAGGTCGATGCGCTTGTTCCTGAGCGTCTATGGCAGGAAATTGCGCGGGGGCTGATGGAAAAACGACCTTCGCAGATGTTCTATGCATTGAGAGCCTGCAATGCCTTATCGCGGGTTCTGCCTGAAGTCGATGTGTTATTTGGTGTACCGCAACCTGCTCAGCATCATCCTGAAATCGATACGGGCGTGCATATCATGATCGCCATTGATTATGCAGCACAAAATAATTATTCATTGGCAGTTCGATTTGCTACCTTAACGCATGATCTTGGTAAGGGTACTACACCACCCAGCGAATGGCCAAGGCATGTAGGACATGAAACACGAAGTGTGACACTCGTAAAAGATTTATGTGAGCGCATACGTATCCCGAAAGAAGAACGTGATTTAGCGCTTATCGTTGCACGCTATCATGGAGATGTGCATCGAGCGGAAGAATTAAGACCTGCAACGATTGCTGATATTTTACAAGCGACCGATGCCTATCGAAAGCCAGATCGCTTTGCAGCATTCCTGCAAGCGTGTGCTTGTGATTTTCATGGGAGACCGGGTTATGCTGAAAAACCTTATTCGCAATCAGTTCGACTGAATAAAGCTTTTGATGCGGCAAGAAGCGTGGATGCGGGTGTTATTGCAGCGAATCTGAAGCAAAAAGATATCGATTTGCTTGATTTGCCGTCAATGATTAATCGCTCGATTCGAGAAGCACGAATTGCTGCAATCGTGAATAGCCAGTAGATCATTTGGGCGTGTTGGTGAGTAGATCAGCTTGGCCATTGGAGAGAATAAACACGCGGTCTGCAGCATTGATGACTGCAGGCTGATGTGATACCGCAACAATCGTATAATCTTCTGCTAACTTCTTGAGTGTTTCACAGATGAGTTGCTCACTTTGAGGATCAAGTGCACTAGTAGGTTCATCCAGCAGCAATAGTAATGGTTGATGAGCCAGTGCGCGTGCAATCGCGATTCGTTGGCGTTGGCCTCCTGAGAGCATACCACCGCGCTCCCCAACAACGGTTTGAATGCCTTCGGGGAAACTACTGATAAAATCCCAAGCGCCTGCTTGTTTTAATGCTCGTTCTGCATCCTCGGTTGTAAGCGTAGGTGCCCCAACGAGCGTGTTGTTTAATATTGTGTCATGGAGCAGAACTGTGTCTTGCGATACGTAGCCGATTAAATGGCGCCACTGGCGTAAATCGATATTATGTAAAGGCACGCCATCAATGAGTATTTCTCCTGATTTGGGTTCCGCAAGCCCACAGAGCAAATCGAGTAGCGTGCTTTTGCCGACCCCAGAAGAACCAATGACCGCAGTAAATGACTTAACCGGGATTTCGATATTAAGATCTTGAAAAATTGGCTTACGATCATAATCAAATGCAACATGTCGTAGGCTGATACCTTGTTGTAAGGTCGGTGTGATCGTGCCGGTGGCCCTTTCTGCCGCTGCACGCGCATCTTCTGCTGCGGTTCTAAGTGCCCAGTATGCACTTTCTTGAACTGTGAGCTGCTGGTAACGTCGTTGTGTTTTGTTAAGTAAGCCCAGTATGCGTGTTAACAAAAACACCATCACCATGACTTCGGGCAATGAAAGATTCCAGACAACTAGCGCGATGTAGAGTCCGCTCGCAGTTAGCGCCGCTAAAATGGGTTCTTGCAATGCTAGTAAGGCTGCTCGACTGATTACCTCTTTGCGAGTTGCTTTTTCGAGTTGTATTGACTGCTCATGCAAAATGGCATCCGCTACATTATCGCGTGCCATGGCTTTTAGTGATTTTACAGAACTAAGTACATCGGAAAGGTAGCTTAATAAATGACGTAGCAGATGTGTTTGCTTGGTTCCTGCTCGCCTTGTTGCGCGAACCAGCCGATGGAGTGCGATGAACAGTACGATCCCAATTAATAATGATCCAAATGTTGCTTGCCATGAAATGAAGAGCGCCACAATCGCGTGAACGATTACCTGGATAGCGAGTGCGAGCACATTGACGCTATGTTCGAAACCATTTGCTGCACGATAGGCTTCTGTAGCCACTGAATTTGCAAGTGACCCGACGGGTTGACGGAGGTAATATTGCCAGCGGCTCGCTAATAAGGCCTCGATCAAATCTAGCCGAAGGGCAGTTGCGACGTGGGCAACGGTATAACCGACTTGGCGATTGGTGAGCAATAGAATAACGCCTTTGATAAGCATGCCGCCTACGATGATTAATAGTATCGCATCGATTGTTGGAGCAATACCAATCCGCTCTAGCGCTTGGACCATGAAGCGCCCAATTTTTGAATCATCCGTTTCGCCAACTGCAATCGATATCAATGGCAGCAGCGCTGTTAAACTCAACGCTTCTGCAACGCCAGCAAACAACAATGCGACGAGCACAAATGTACTTCGTCGCGGGAAGACCATGATATAAGTGATGAGTGTGCGCATATTCGATTAGAAATTATTTCTTAGACGTTAGCTCGCTATTGGATTATTGGTTTTCAAATCGTAAAAGAGTCTAAGAATTATGGGCACAGTCGGTCAAAATATAGTAATGATTATGCCCGCTTATACATAAAATGATGGCAGCAGCACTCAGGGGGTAACACTAGGCTTCGGTGCTGGCGCAATCGAGGCTGGTCCAGAAGGTGCTGCTGATTCACTTTTTGATTCTATTGGAGCAGACTGAGGGGTATTGTTAGTCTCAGTTCTTGAATTATCAGGTAATGTTTCTGTTTGGGGTGGTGTTGATGTTGGTGAAGTTTCCTGAGTACCTGATGCTTCTTGGGTTACTTCTGCTTTATTGGATGAGAAACGTTTTCTCAGCTCATCAATCGTACCTTGATTAAGGTGTCCACTATGTAAAAGATAAGCAATACTTCCTAATAAGACCAGAATGAATAGATAAGTCTTCCACGGGCTTTTTTTCTCTGCATAGGGATCGACCAAGGAACGTTGTGCACCAGCTGGTAATGTTGCCATGTGAGTCAATGAAGTGCCAAACGGAATATTAATAATTGCTCGTGTATTAACAGCCCAACCATTTCCATCGAGTAATGGTGCTAGGTTGCGTTTTCTAAGCTTCAGAAAAGCGATTAATACGGAAGGACCAGATATTAAGAGGATCAAACCAAGAATCGCGAGCGGCATTTGCCACCATACGAGACTGAGGAAACCAGTCAGAACCGATGCAATTGCAGTCCCAATCGCACCGATAGCAAGACCAATTGCAGCAAAGATCCCTGCAAATTTTCCAACGTCAAAGGGGGGTGTTGGAGGTTTGCCAGCTTCTGCCTTTTGTGAAGCATCTGCTATGCCGGAAGCCGCCTGGTCTTGAACCGATTTCTCCCGTGCGCTAGCCATTTTCTCGATTTGCTCACCAATCATTTTTCCGATGCGTTTGTAAGGGTACCAGAAGGCTTGACGAACACTAATGGGATGTTCAATGATCCTGACGATGGTTGCATCCCAGTCCTGTCCTTTTCGATCGTAAAAAATACCATTACGGCCAACCATTAAATTATCGGCATCACCATTAGTGAAAGCTGCTGCAATATACATCTTCTCGCTACCACCTCTCCGTTGACATTCACAGTAGGCTAGATAAGTACCGCTTAGATTAGCCATACTGCTATGTTTGTTGATGTCGCTAACGCGGAGACAAAAATCACAGTTACGACCATCTAAATAAAGCGAGCCTACCTGAAAAATTGCCTTATTTTGCGCTGTGTAAAAATCACGAAACGAAACAAAATTATTTAAAAGTTGAAAAAGATTGCGATGATAGCGAATCAGTTTTTCAACTGAATTAATTGCATCAGATGCGCTCGCAAGGGATTGGTCTTTTTGCAGCAATGCACTGACTTTATCCTGGTAGCTTCCAGCCAGAATTGAACGGATTCGTTTAATCCCAAGAACTTCTACTGCAGCGCCCTGCTTGATATTTAACCAGGCTTGGTGCGCAGCAAATTTGTCACAAAGCGCTTGCCATTCATCTATGCTCAGTTGCTCTTTATCTGCTAATAAGGGCTGAATAACTTGTTTTTTTAGTGAGCTAATGGCATTAGCCCAAGCCGGATTGATACCTTCGTTAAGTGGAAGCGGTTTTTTTGCTTCGATTCTGGCAATCGGTAATGCAGCGAGCTGCTCCGTTGTGCTGGAGAGATTGGTATTTGTAAGCGCTTCATAATTTAATAAAGAAGGGTTCAATGGATCGCTTGCTTTTTGATCAAATTCAGCAAGCTTACAACGTGTGAAATAGTCATCTATTTTTGTTTTGACCGCATCAAAAGCCATTTTTGCAGCTTCGGTATTTTCCCCTAAAGGTAATACGTTGGCAGCATCTCGTTCCGCGTTTTGCCACCATTCTGAGTATGCCTTGGCTTCTGTAAAGAATTGCTCAATGTGTTCTGCTGAAATACCTGGGAGTCCAGAGCGATCTTGCACAGATCCGACGCACTTCATGATGTCTTCAATGACAGTTTGGGTTTCAGTGTCACCTGCAGCCGTGGCAGGAATAATACCGTCGCCATTGAATTTAGTGCTGGCAAAAATTTTATTGAGATCTGCAGTGTCTTCGACGGTAATTGTTACTTCGTCTTTTTTACCAATATTGAGTAAAATTTGTTTAGCCGATGCCAGTAGTGCAGCGCCTTCAGGAGTGCTATCGTCAATCGCGTTAAGTTGTAGGGCATCCGCTCCTTGTGTGAGATCTTCAGGATTTTTAAGAACAGAAGCTGCCCATTCGACTGCAGCAATAATTTCTGGAACACGGATATGTCCATCACCATCAGTGTCAATGAATTCAAGCGTTTTACTGTCAAATTCTAGATTGTTCGTTGGACAACTCAAGGCAGCCCATAACTTGGGATCAAGTGTTCTAAGGAATTTAATATCCGCCCCTGTTTCTAAACGAACTTGATCAAAGCCACCGGATCGGAAAAAGCGCCATTTATGAGCTATATTCATTATGCTTTCCTTATATGTGAGAATTTTTTTAACTTTCTTAGAATTTGACCGGAAGGACTATTATACCCTCGAAAACGGTCGTTGCTGGACCCGTCATCCATACAGGCTGATTCTCACCAACCCAGCTTATCTTTAATTTACCTCCCTGGGTATCAACTTCCACATTAGAATTCAATAAGCCTCTCTGTATTCCTGCTACAACCGCAGCACAAGCGCCCGTCCCGCATGCAAGTGTTTCACCAGCTCCTCGCTCGAAGACACGTAATTTGATCGATTGGCGATCAATAATTTGCATATAACCGACATTGACTCGTTTTGGGAAACGCGCATGTGACTCAATTAGCGGACCTTCAGTCAAAACTGGCGCTTGCTCTAGATTGGGTACAATTTGCACAGCATGCGGGTTTCCCATGGAAACAGCGCTGATTTCGATCTGTTTATGATTAATCTCGAGAGAATAAGTTAGTGCACGTTTTTCAGCAGTAAATGGAATATCAGCAGGATCAAAGCGGGGTATACCCATGTTGACAGTGACTTCACCACTTTCTTCTAGTTTCGGTATGATAGTACCACTCGCGGTTTCAACACGAATTTCATTTTTAACCGTCAATGCATGGTCGTGAACAAAGCGAACAAAGCAGCGTGCCCCATTTCCACATTGCTCAACTTCATTTCCATCTGCGTTGAATATGCGATAACGGAAGTCAGCATCATTTTGAGATGTTTCAACTAATAGAACTTGATCGCAACCAATACCAAAATGCCGGTCAGCCAAAAATCGAATATCGGTGGCGGTGAGTGTAATTTTCTGATTGATAGCGTCAATGAC
>ERZ724507.213-NODE-213-length-26413-cov-4.928788_pt1 | contig 26413 bp, 15 predicted proteins | sample MGYA00376040_ERZ724507 | MGnify/ENA primary metagenome ERZ724507 (study PRJEB28724, sample SAMN07190883) | activated sludge metagenome | isolation source: activated sludge of sewage treatment plant in Hong Hong | place: Hong Kong | collected 2016-03-17 ...
CATCTCGAAACAATGATCTTTCCCAACAAGGAAAAAATCGGTTTCAGGTACAGAAAATGGTTTACCTCCCTATATCTTTTTATTCTGAATATCAAGGTCAAAAAGTCCGGTGAAATTGCAGCGCACAACGCGCTCATTGTATGTAACCACAGGATGATGATCGATCCGGTGATCGTCCTGGATTATTGCCCCGGTTACATCGTAAGCAAGGCGGAAGTTGCTTCCTATCCCATCCTGGGACATGGTGCCAGGAATGCCGGTGTCATCTTTGTCCGGCGTGACCAAAAGGAATCCAGAAATGCCATCAAGGAGAAAATTGGTGAATTGCTTTCAGAAGGTAAGAATGTCGTCCTTTTTCCGGAAGGCACAGTAAATACGGATAGACTGACAGCAAGATTCTCTGTAGGGTCGTTTGAAGAAGCTGCAAAATATGGCAGGCCGGTTATTCCGGTCGCTTTGGATTATAAAGATACCTCCGTGTATTGGGGAGCCAACATCTCTCTGATTCAACACTTTTTGCAGGTCTTCAGAAAACCTCGTCTTGAGACCCGTCTTGTCATCGGATCTCCAATTAAGGGTAATGATGGCTTTGAATTGATGGAAAGTGCAAAGAATTTTATCGACAATCAGCTTGAAGTTATTCGCCGGGACTGGGAGACAAGCCAGATTTAACTTAGGTATAATCCGATGGGAAAGATTATTTTTATAGTATGATGCATGACAGGAAGTATACGGCACTCATAGTTGTGGCTTTGGTAGGAATCCTGCTTTTCCTGCACAGAGGTCATTTTAACCTTGAACTAAGAGGTACACATGTCTGGCGTCAATCCATTACGGCCCTTCATATCCGTAATTTCGTCAGATATGACAACAATATCCTGAATCCCAGAGTTGCCTCGTTCAACGGTGGGCGCGACAACATCAGCCGTTATGAATTTCCATTGATGCAATGGACCATCGCTCAGGTCGAAAGAGTGACAGGTGAGTCTGTTGCTGTTGTCAAATTCTACCAGTTTCTGATAGCGATATCCTTCCTGATCGGATTCATGTTTTTGTTGAAAAGGGCAGGATTTGACCGTAGGTTCTGTTGGATGGGAATCTGGGCAGTGGCTTTCTCTCCGGTCATTTATTATTATTCCGTATCACCTATCCCGGATATGCTGGCCCTGTCTTTTGCAACATGGGCATTATACCATGCAATTGGTTTTTTCAGGTCAGAACAAAATAAGTATTGGCCCATATTCAATATCGGACTGCTTATTTCCCTTGCCACGCTGGTTAAGCTGCCTTACATTCTCTTTATGGGGCCCGCTGTATACCTGATTATTGCCAAATACCGGATGCGTTGGAAAAGCTATTTTGTCCCCTTCTTTATTCTGGCAGCATGCATGATTCCGGCGTTTTTGTGGTATGCCTGGGTCATCCCTCAATGGACAGTAGGGATCACCAAAGGTATGTTTGATAATCAGATATCGATGGATCATGCCTTGCAAATCATTTCTTATCATCTGAAGGTGATGTTTCCATACAGATTGCTCAATGTTGTCTTTGTTCCCTTTTTCCTGCTATCCGTAATTCCGATGTTCCGGTCTATTCGGAGGGATGCGGTGCTCCAAAGCATGTTACTGGGCTTCCTGGCCTATCTGGCTTATTTTTTGTTTGAGCTCAACATGATCGATGTTGTCCATGATTATTATATGATGCCATTTGTTCCATTCCTTTTTTGGGGTGTCATGACAGGTATTAGATTTTGCTGGCAGCTAAGATATATGGCAGCAAAGGTTATTGTTGGGATAGCACTTATTGTTGCCCCTTTTACCTGTCTTGAGAATACGCAAAAAGACTGGGAGATCACCCATTTTCATGATATTTATGAGAAACAGGCCGAATTCATAGGTGCAGCCCCGCCGAATGAGAAAGTCATTATGCTGAAGGATTTTTCAGGCTTTATCCTCCCTTACCTGATCGATCACCACGGTCATATCTTCAATTTTGATACCCTTCCCCGAAGTTGGGTCAAAAATATGATCAGTGAATACGATGTGCATTATTTGTACTCCAACTCCCGAACGTCCGATTCAATCAACAGGGATTTCATCCGGGATACGGTATTTAAACATGGTGAGTTTAAAGTGTTCAGGCTGAAAGATAAGACCGCAGTGGACACGATACCTGCTGAATAGCTTTTTATGGCTTATATGGCCTTTGGCAGGAGTAAATAATGGTTGCAGATGCGTTTTCGGCGATAGCCCCAATCTATATCCGATCATTCCCTACCTATTGATGACTTTCCGTATTTTATGATTAGGGCAATCCTGACAGCACTGATACCTCCTTCATTCTATCCAAAGCGGTTTTTGTTTTCGCAGTGATTCATCCGGCTGATAAGCTGATTATAGCATATTTTTTCCAAATTATAATTTTATGACGAATAATTCGTCTTTAATTACGATATTTACGTCATAAATTTATCAATAGTGTTTCTCAATACCCATTCTTGGTTTAGCCTCAGATATGGCACACTGTCACCGGAGCGGCTGGCTGATACTGCCCGGTCGCTGGGCATCCGGGCTATGGCATTGACCGATATCAACAATACATCCTGTGCCTGGCAATATATCGAGGCCTGTCGTCGCAACGATGTCCGGCCGATTCTTGGTATTGAATTTCGCCGGGACGACGGTCGTATGCTATATGTTGGCATAGCCCGTAACAATACCGGTTGGGCCAATCTTTGCCGCATGCTTTCGGAAGTGTCGCTCGATGGAAAGAGCCTACCTGCATGTGCGCCGGAGTTGGATTCCGTGTATTTCATTTACCGCAATCAGCCAAAGGATATACGTACGTTCCGTGATGACGAGTTTTACGGCATTCGTCCTGATGAGGCACGGGCACTGTACTCTTCGCCCCTGCGTAAGCATATGGACAGGTTGGTTGCATTTACGCCCATTACCTTTGCCGATGAGGATGGCTACAAGATACACAAGCTGCTCCGCTGTATCGACCGCAATATTCTTCTTGGGCAGTTACGCCAACAGGATTGTGCGGGTTCTGATGAGGTATTTATGACTGAGGCGGCATTGCGTGATGCCTTTGCCTTGTTTCCGGACATCATCCGCAATACCGAAATGCTGACCGACTCCTGTTCCATCGACATGACGGCCTCAAAAATCAATAACCGGCAATGTTTTACCGACAGCAAGGACGATGATTACAGGCTGCTTGCCAAGCTTGCAGTCAATGGTTGTATCCGTCGCTACGGACGTCACAATGAGCAGGCCAACAAGCGCGTCGATTCTGAGCTCAGGGTCATCCGGGAGCTTGATTACAGTGCCTACTTCCTCATTACCTGGGATATCGTGCGGTATGGTCGGAGTGTCGGTTACTTTCATGTGGGCCGGGGCAGTGGAGCCAATTCCATTGTGGCTTTTTGCCTTGGCATCACCGATGTGGATCCGCTGGAGCTGGATCTGTATTTCGAGCGCTTCATCAACCCGCATAGAACCTCCCCGCCGGACTTTGATATCGATTTTTCGTGGGACGAAAGGGATGATGTGACGGACTATATCTTCAAACGCTACGGCAGAGAACATACCGCACTGCTTGCCACCTACAATACCTTCAAGGGCAAATCCATCATCCGTGAGCTGGGCAAGGTAGTCGGTCTGCCGAAGAGCGATATTGACGTCATCGTGGATCATCCGCTCGATACCGACCGCCATCATCCTTTTGGCAAGCATCTCTTTCGCTATGGTAAGATGATGGAGGGCATGCCCAACTATTTGTCGATCCATGCCGGCGGTATCCTCATCAGCGAACGGCCGCTTTACGAGCACACGGCGCTGAAACTCATGCCCAAGGGCTTTCCGGTCACACATTTCGATATGTACGGAGCGGAAGACCTGCACTTTCATAAGTATGATATCCTCAGCCAACGCGGATTGGGGCACATCAAGGATGCCATTGACATCATCGCCCGCAATAGGGGCCGCATCGTGGACATCCACGACATATACCGCATCAAGCACGATGAGGCTGTCCGGGCACAACTCCGAAGTGGCCACTGCACCGGTTGTTTTTACATCGAATCGCCTGCCATGCGTGGCCTGATCAGTAAGCTGAAGTGCGATAATTATGTGCATCTTGTGGCTGCCAGCTCCATCATACGGCCGGGTGTGGCCAAGTCGGGCATGATGAGGGAGTATATCCAGCGGGCACATCACCCCGATAAGGTGCAATATCTTCATGCTGTCTTCGAGCAGCATCTGGCAGAGACATTTGGTGTGATGGTGTATCAGGAGGATGTGATGAAGATCGTCCATCACTTTGCCGGCCTTGGCCTGGACGAATCCGATGTCCTGAGACGCATCATGACAGGTAAGAAAAAGAATTCGGACACCTTCCGCGACCTGCAGGCCAGGTATTTTGACAATTGCAGGGCACGCGGCTATTCTGATGCGTTGACCAATGAAGTATGGCGTCAGATCGAGAGCTTCAGCGGCTATTCGTTCTGCAAGGCTCATTCGGCAAGTTTTGCTGTCGAATCTTTCCAAAGCCTCTATCTCAAGACTTATTATCCGATGGAGTTTATGGTCGCGGTTATCAACAATTTCGGTGGGTTCTACAGCACTGAGTTGTACGTACACGAAGCCAGAGTGAGCGGCGCCACTATCCATCCACCCTGTGTCAATCATAGCGACCGACTGACCAATATCCATGGAACAGACATCCATATCGGCCTGGGCCTGATCCGTGATCTGGAATATACCACCATTCGCAATATTCTGAAAGCGCGGGCAGAGGATGGTCCGTTTCGTGGGCTGGAAGACTTTGTCAGCCGTGTGGCCATCGATGCCACGCAACTCACCCTGCTCATCCGCATCGGCGCCTTCCGCTTTACAGGGTTGAACAAGTATGAGCTGATGTGGGAGAAAAACACTGTGTATAACGCCAGACATCGCGAGACGGTGGGCATGCCGGTGTTGTTTGAGCCGGAGCATGAACAATTTTCCTTGCCTGTGATGACGGAGGTGGATTATGAGCAGGCTTTTGACGAGATTGAACTGCTCGGATTTCCGTTGACATCGCCTTTTGAACTGGTCGAGGATGAGCTTCCCGCACGTATTCCTGCACAGGACATGATGCGTCATGCCGGTCGCAGGGTTACTATGGTTGGGTATTATGTTACCCGTAAGCCGGTGCGTACCGTAAGCAAGACACTGATGTATTTCTATACCTGGGTGGACGAGGCTGGCGATTTTTTTGATACCGTACACTTCCCGCCAGCCGTCAACCGCTCGCCTTTCAAAGGCTCCGGCTGTTATATCATCCGGGGAAAGGTGGTGCCCGACTTCGGATTCCCGAGCCTGGAGGTCGACAGCATGGAAAAGATGCCGTGGATCAAGGATGGGCGGTATTGAGCGGAGATGGCAATAATCGATTGAAGTTGGATACCGAGGTCCGGTCCGGATGGGATTTTTATATAGAAAATAGTCAATGAAAGAATAAATGATTGGGTATGACCATGGTGCCCAAAAAATAAAAAAATGTAATTTTGAGGAATATTTGCATCGGACAATTTATGGATACATAACATCCTCTATATCTTTGGCCACAAAAATTAAAAATCATGATACGTACACTTTTATTCTTTTTTATTACATGTATTTCGGTAGCTGTATTTGCCCAACCACCGGCAGGAGACGCCAATGTAGGTGACTATTATGGCAAGAAGATCAAGGCGAAAGGCGCGATGGATGTTGCCGTGCTGCCCGCCAAACTTAGGCCTGATGCCCCAATCAAGGTCAAAGTAAAAGGAACGGTACTGGATGCATGTGCCGAGAAAGGCTGCTGGATGGTGATGAAGATCGATGATACTAATACGGTAAGAGTGAGGATGCAGGATTATGCCTTCTTCGTACCAATAGCCATCATCGGCAAGACCGTGGTAGCCGAGGGAGAGGCTGAAATGTCCGTTCTGTCCGTCAAGGAACAGAAGCACTTTGCCGAAGATGCCAAGAAATCCCAGGAAGAAATTGATGCGATTACTATGCCGAAAAAGGAAATCAGTCTGATGGCTTCGGGCATTCTTGTTGTGGAGTAATTCGGGAAATGCCGGATAGTACTCTCCCGAAGTTGATTCTCCGGGAAGTTATTTCATTTTTTTACGTTTAAAACTTTTACCTGCTTAATGGGTTGAATAACTATTCATTAAGAATTTTTAGGGTAATTGAGATTATCTTTTTGCCGTTATTGCATGCGGAAACCTGAAAATTAGATTTTCTTATCGAAAAATTATATAAAATGAAACATGCGTTCAAAGCTTTTTTACTTTTGATGATATTCTTTATTGTCGGTTCAGTCAATGCACAAAACAGAAGTGGTGATGATGGACAGGCTTCCATGCGAGCGGCAAAAATCAAGAGCGCCAAAAAAAAGGATCAATCAACCCAACAAAAATCCAATCCCGCACATGCGTCTTTGTTCGATAACCTGGATACGAATAAAGATGGCAAAGTGAGCCGGGAAGAAGCCAATAAAAGTAATCTGGTAATCATAAAGGAGAAATTTGATAACCTGGATACCAATAAGGATGGCTTTCTTTCAAAAGCCGAGGTCCAAAATGCCAGATACAATGTCAATAAGGGACAGCAGCGTACGACATCAAAAGTAAAAAGCAGCACTACCAATACCGCAGCCAAAAAGCAATGATGATAACCGGTTGGTGGTGATTGTCTGTAACCAATAAGGATCTGTCGCACCGGAAAAGGTGCCGTTTTGTAGTGAATGCGACGGCACCTTTTTTTCTTGCTCACTTTTTAGGAGTGTTGAATCTGTCTGTTGGTGTTCAATTCAAAATTGAAAATTGCCGGAATCGATATACGAAGACGTCTCTTTTCCTTAACTTCGCCCGTCAATCAGACTATTTATTATGTTGCAACGAATCCGGGTCAGAAATTATGCCATCATCGATGAGGTCAGTATTGAATTCGACCCGCATTTCAATATTATTACCGGTGAGACAGGTGCCGGAAAGTCCATCTTACTGGGTGCGCTGGGATTGATTTTGGGCAATCGTGCCGACAGCAAGACCTTCTTCAATACTGAAGAGAAATGCATTGTCGAGGCAGAATTCAGCATAGGAAGCTACAGCCTCCATCCCTGGTTTGAGGCCAATGATCTGGATTATGAGGATCTGACGTTGATCCGCAGAGAGATTCAACCGGCAGGTAAAAACCGCACCTTTATCAACGATACACCTGTGACCTTGCAACAATTGCAGGAATTTACCCAGCAACTGATCGATATACACCAACAATTCAGCCTCTATGACATACAGAAACCGGCTTATCAGTTGATGCTCTTTGATGCATACAGCGGCAACAAGGTGTTGATGGGGCAATATTCTGAACTTTACCGGAAATATATTGCCCTCGGACGTACATTGAAAGAATTGCAGGAAGAACGGCAAAAATCGTTACGAGAGGCAGATTATCTTGCTTTTCAGCTGGAGGAATTGAATAGTGTGGATTTTGTCAATATGGATCAAGACGCACTGGAAGAAGAACTCAACATGATCGACCATGCGGGTACCATCAAATCAACCGCCGGCGCAGCCTATGTTGCACTTTATGATGACGACAACAATATCATTTCAGCGATAGAGGACATTCTCAACAGTTTTGGTCCAATCACGGCAGTCTCTCCCAGAATCAAGGAGGTGGTTGACAGACTTCAGTCCTCCAGGATAGAGTTGAGAGAGTTGGCAGAGGATATCAACCGACTGGCTGAAAGTACGGAGATTGATGAAGAGAGAGCTGCAGAGATCAGGGAGTCGCTGGATCAGTTGTATAAATTGCAAAGCAAGCACCAGGTAGGGGATATAGCTGGTCTTGTTGCCTTGAAGGAGGAAATAGATGGCAAGCTGAATAATTACTCCAAGGTGGATGATGATATTGTACGGATAGAACAAGAGATGAGTCATCATGAAGAAGTATTGAACAGGATGGCAGAAAGTCTTTCAGAATCAAGGAAAAGCCATATTCCCGACTTCATCGACACACTTAAGGGACTGTTGTCGGATCTGGGTATGCCTCATGCCACATTTGTAATTGAAATGGAACCATCCACGGCTCTTACACCATCAGGAAAAGATGCCATTCGATTTCTTTTTGCAGCCAATAAGGGTGGTCAGCCTGCGGCCATCAAGGATGTTGCCTCAGGAGGGGAGATATCCAGACTTACCCTTTCGATCAAGTCTATGGTGGCCGCAGCAATTCCGTTGCCTTCCCTGATATTTGATGAGATCGATACCGGACTCGGTGGTGAAATTGCACTGAAAATGGCTGAAATCATGCGCGAAATGGCGCGTGAGCATCAACTGATAGCCATCACACATTCACCGCAGTTGGCTTCAAAAGCAGATAAACATTTTTTCGTTTATAAAGAAATAGAAGACAATAATACATTTACTCGCATTAAGGAATTATCTTTGGATGAGAGAATTGAGAATATAGCTATCATGCTTTCGACCAAACCACCTACCAAGGCAGCGGTCGAGAATGCAAGAGAGCTTCTGGAAAGAAAGTGATTAATCAAAATATTAAAAGAGAAAGAATTATGGCAAATGGACTGTTGAAAGGTAAGAAAGGCATCATCTTCGGAGCGCTGGACGAAAAATCACTCGCCTGGAAAGTTGCAGAAAGGGCTTATGAAGAGGGCGCTTCCCTCGTATTGACGAATGCGCCGGTTGCATTGAGATTCGGACAAATCAATGCCCTGGCAGAGAAGACCGGAGCTCCCGTTATCCCTGCCGATGCCACATCCAGTGAAGAGCTGGCTAAGTTGATCGATGACAGTATAAACCATTTCGGTGGCAAAGTTGATTTTGTATTACATTCCATTGGTATGTCCCTCAATATGAGGAAGGAAAAGCATTATACGGATCTCAATTACGATTTTATGCATAAGACTCTGGATATATCCGCCATTTCCTTTCACCGGATTCTCCATGAACTGTATGCTAAGAACGCTGTAGCCGATTGGGGTTCCATCGTTGCACTGACCTATATCGCTGCACAACGTATTTTTCCGGATTACAACGAAATGGCCGATGCAAAGGCTCTTCTGGAGTCTATTTCCCGCAATTTCGGCTATCATTTCGGCACCAGAAACAAAGTACGGGTCAATACCATTTCCCAGTCGCCAACCATGACGACAGCAGGCGGTGGAGTAAAGGGATTTACTGACTTTTTCTCTTATGCCGATACCATGTCTCCCCTTGGAAATGCGGGTGGTGATGCTTTTGCCGATTATTGCATTACCCTGTTCAGCGACCTGACCAGGTATGTAACCATGCAGAATCTTTTTCACGATGGTGGGTTCTCCAGTATGGGTATCAACCCTAAGTTGTTGGGAGTTGAGTAATCCGCCGATTTTTTTGAAAAAAAGGTTATCAAAATATCTGTTTTTAGAGTTTAATCATTAAATGCAGATGTTGATCCATTTATTGTTGAGAGACTGTATTCTGTAATTTTAAATCAATCATCACCTCCTAATTTGTTTAACCAAAAAATGGTTTCAAATGAAATCGATGAGTAAATTTTTAATTGCTTTTATTTTTTTTCTTTTCACCGGCGCTTCGTTAACTGCACAGGACTTTTTTAGCATTACGACTGAAAGCAAGGCTGACTTTATTGACAAGAACAAGGAGTATATCAAGCCGGAGCGGAAAGTATTCTTCAATTACGATTACAATTCGCTTCGTAGTATACTTAGGACGGCACCGCAGGAAAGTTATTTTGATAGAGGATTACCCGGCTTAAAGCTCCATCTGCCCAATCCTGAAGGCGGCCTTACAGAGTTCGATATTTACGAATCCCCAATCCTCAGCGAACCGGAATACTCCCAATTTCCAAATATCCGGACCTACATAGCAGTGAATCAAGCGAATAAAATAGAGCATGGCAGGATAGATATAACGGAGCATGGCTTTCATGGCTTGATATTTACAGATGGTGATGTGTATCTTATTGAACCGGCCTCGTTAGGCAACCGGCAATCTTGTATTACCTATTATAAGAAGGACAATAAGATTCGACCCGACTTTGAGTGTATGACTGAAGGTTCCGGTTTTAATGACGTAGATCTGGAGACCCGGACACCACTTAGTTGCAACAGTAGCATGACATTGGTGTCATACAGGACTGCTGTAGCCTGTACATGGGAATATAGTAATTTTCATGGTGGCACTGTAGCTCTTACTCTTTCCGCCATAACGACTACTGTAAATCGTGTGAGTGCTGTATATGAAAAAGATATGGGTGCAAGGCTGATTCTTATTCCCCAAAACTCCTCTATCCTATATACCACAGAGGGTGGATATACCGCTTCAACAGATCCTTACACCAATGATGATGGGGGCTTAATGCTTGGTGAGAATCAGACTGTTCTCAGAAGCGTAATCGGCGCACCCAATTATGACATTGGCCACGTGGTTAGTACCGGAGGGGGTGGAGTAGCTTGGTTAGCTGTTGTTTGTTTTAATACACCGGGAACCAATAACAGTAACAATGCAAATCTTAAGGCTCTAGGTGTTACAGGTGCCTCTACGCCGGTAGGGGATTATTTTGATATAGATTATGTCGCCCACGAAATAGGCCATCAATTCGGAGCCAATCATGCCTTCAATGGTAATACCGGTAGTTGTAGTGGTAATCGTAATGGTTCAACGGCTTATGAACCCGGTAGTGGTTCTACGATTATGAGTTATGCAGGTATTTGTGGAGCTCAGAATATTCAGCCTCATTCAGATCCTTACTTTCACTGGGTATCTATGGGCGAGGCTTTGACGCATATCAATACAACAACTTCATGCCGAACTGCTGTTTCGGGTACCAATAACACAACCCCGCAGATTACAAGTTTTACAACGGGGAAAACCATACCGGCCAATACTCCTTTTTATCTTGACGCCTCGGCCACAGATGCCGATGGGGATGCGATAACCTACTGTTGGGAAGAAAATGATTTGGGCACTGCCGGTAATATTAATGCTTCATCTACTACTGCACCCATCTTCCGTTCATTCAATCCCGTCAGCTCAGGGAGAAGGTATTTTCCGCGACTGCATGATGTATTGAACAATACCACGACATATGGCGAGGTGTTGCCTTCCGTGGCCCGGACACTTAAGTTTACTATCACAGCAAGGGATAATCATGCTACAGGCGGAGGTATCTGTCGCCAAAGCTCAACCATTACAGTAGTTGCCAGTTCAGGATTTAAGGTGACTGCTCCCAATGTGGCTACAACCTGGAGCAGTCCAGGTACGGGCACCATCACATGGGATGTAGCGGGTACGGCATCCTCGCCAATTAGCTGTGCCAATGTCGATGTTCAGGTTTCTTTTGATAATGGTCTCTCCTGGACGTCTATCGGTGTAGGAGTGCCCAATAATGGCAGTTTTATCTGGACCATCCCATCGGGTATCAATTCTAGTGATGTCCGTTTTCGGGTAAGGTGTTCAGATAATATTTTCTATGCAGTCAACACGGTACCCATCACCATTGGAAATCCTGTCAATACCTGTTATACCTACACTAATAATTCTACCTTGACCATACCCCTTACACCGAGTACAGTCACATCCTCAATCATTATAAGTAACCGCGCCGCTGACGAAATCGTGAAGGATATCAATATCACCAATCTGAATGTAACTCACTCCAATCTTCGGGATCTTCGCTTCAAGCTCAAATCGTCCAATGGTGCGTCCAATATTCTTATGGACAGTAAATGTTCAGGGTACGCTAATATCAATATAGGGTTTGACGATGAGGCTGTATCCGGTACTTTGCCTTGTCCTCCAACCAATGGAGGTGCCTACAAGCCTCAGGAATTCCTGAATGTTCATGACGGGATGCCGGCCAATGGTCAATGGGATCTGGAGATAGATGACTGGTATTCGGGCAATGGGGGATCACTCAATAGTTGGTCTGTCCAAATATGTGTTGAAAAAAAGACCCCACTGCCGTTGCATTTGTTGTAATTTGCTGCAGAAGCTGTTAAAATCGGCGTTTACATTGGATGGACTACGTCCAATGAAAGGGAGGTGGAAGTATTTACTGTGGAAAGGATGGCTCACGATGGAAGCTTTCGGTCTATCGGTCATATTCCCGCAAAAAATATTGACGCCATCTCCAATTATGGCTTAGTGGATGAGTATCCGGACAAAGGAATCAATTATTACCGATTGAAGATGATTGGAAAGAATGGAAAGGTAAGTTATTCAGAGATTAAGAGCGTAAGATTTGAGGGAAGGTCAAGCGTGACAATATTTCCCAATCCGACAAATGGGATACTGTCAATAAAAAGAATTGGAAACGAAGGAGAGATTCATTCCATAAACATACTTGACCTGTCCGGTCGTGAAGTAATGTCACTTCCTATGCGCCTTCATCTATATGAATTAAAAGATATCGATGTGTCCTCCCTGATTCCCGGCATGTATCTGGTGCAGGTTAATATGAATACGGGAGTGGAGACCATACCATTCATTAAATCTTAGATCTTAACCTTGTTAAGCTGAGCATACCATATGGATGGATGATGATGGCTCAGATAGAGGAAAGGTGCAGATCTCATTGGCAGAGGGGCTTTGGACATTAACCTTCCTGATTGAAGGTGGCGTCCATTTTGATGAATGCTGCAAGAAGCAATTGCCCGGTCGAATGTATTATCCGTTTATCAAGGGGTTGCAGAAGAGATGTTACAGTTGATGTGTTTATATGCAATAGCTGAGATAATATTCATCAAGGATCGATAGTAGCATCCGGTTATGTTATGAACAATTTGTCTTTGGGCCAAGGTAAATGGTTGTTCTCATTCATTTTGGCATGATGACTTATTGACCTGGAATTTCAATAAGGATATCATTGAAAAGCAATGGAATTCCGGTAAAACAATTTACCGAATTAATAGAAATCCAATGGTACAGTGATTTACCAATACAAAAGTGCAGGCTCTCGTTTTGGAGTTTATAATAAATCATTTAGTCGGAACTCCCACTGGATGGGGTATATTATATCTTCAATGAGATAATTTCCAAAAATATCTTTTGATTTTTGATTCTTTTAACAGATATTTATATATTTATTGCTTACAAGGTAAAATAATCGGCAATTATATGATAATATCTGTACTCAGAGAATCAAAGGACGGAGAAAGAAGGGTCGCATTGACACCTGATGTGATCAAATTACTGATAAAAAAGGGTTTTCAAGTCAAAGTAGAATCCGGTGCCGGGTCGAATTCGTTTTTTTCCGATGATGAATATGTCCGCGCAGGAGCCGTAATCGCATCTACCAGGCAAGAAGCTTGTAGTCAGGACATCATTCTAAAGGTCAATGCTCCCTCCACTGAAGAAGTTTCTATGATGAAAACCGGCGCATGTTGTATTTCCCTCCTTTATGGATATACTCAGCCTGTGTTACTGGATGCTTTCAATGCGAGATCCATTACATCCTTTGGTATGGATGCAATCCCGCGGATTTCAAGAGCTCAAAAAATGGATGCGCTCAGCTCTCAGGCAAATTTAGCAGGTTATAAGTCGGTAATCCTTGGATGTGATGCCTTGAGTAAGATTTTTCCTTTATTGATGACTGCGGCGGGGACTATTACCCCATCTAAGGTCTTGATCTTCGGGGCCGGTGTGGCGGGGCTCCAGGCAGTAGCCACTGCTCGAAGACTTGGAGCCATCGTCGAAGTGACCGATGTGAGGCCTGAAACCAAGGAGCAGGTAGAGTCTTTGGGGGGAAGATTTCTTAGTGTCGAGAGTGATGCGGAGGTTAAGACAGAAGGCGGCTATGCCAGGGAAGTTTCCGCGGAATTTCTTCAAAAGCAACAGCAACTTATAGAAGAAAGAATAAAGGAGGCGGATCTGGTTATTACCACAGCATTAGTCATAGGGAAGAAGTCTCCGATATTGGTGACTGAAAAGATGGTCGATTCAATGAAAAAAGGGTCTGTCATCATCGATATGGCAGTGGAGTGGGGCGGTAATTGTGAATTATCAGAAATGAATAAAACCAAGGTATACAAGGGTGTCACAATCATTGGTGAGGCCAACCTGCCTTCCATGCTTCCAATTAATGCCAGTCAACTCTATGCGACCAATATCAGCACACTTTTGATGCATCTGGCTTCACCCGAAGGGTTGAATTTCGATCGGGAAGAAGAGATAGCCAAAGGTTGTCTGATAACCATCGATGGCAGCACTGTTCATGAATTTACGAATAAAATCTTAAACGCTTCAAGCAACAAATAGAATAATATGAGTATCGATGTATTACTACCATTGATGTACATTTTGGTGTTAGGGACTTTTTTGGGCTTCGAATTGATTTCCAAGGTGCCGCCAACATTACATACGCCTTTGATGTCAGCTTCCAATGCAATCTCCGGCATAACCGTTGTCGGCGCTATCCTCGCCTGTAATGAGCTGGGATTTACCAGCCTAAGCAAATGGCTCGGCCTGGCTGCGATGGTCCTTGCTACGGTCAATGTCGTCGGTGGTTATGCTGTGTCTGATCGTATGCTTAAAATGTTCAAAAAGAAATAACCTCACCATTCCCTTCCTGATATGAATATTTATCTACATTTAGCCTATCTGACCGCTTCGATACTTTTTGTCATCGGTATCAAGATGTTGAATAAAACGAAAACAGCGAGAAATGGGAATCTCGTTTCCGCTGTGGGTATGTTGATAGCCATTTTAGCAACAGTTTCACAGGTTCAGTCGATAACTTATATTGATATTTTTGTTGCTTTTTTAATCGGGTCGGCGATAGGTCTGATATTTGCCTATAAAGTTAAGATGACCCAGATGCCTGAGATGGTAGCTATCTTCAACGGTTTTGGTGGTCTGGCATCCGTGGCGGTTGCTCTATCTGATTATTGGTTGCATACACAGCAGCAAAGTATTGAATTGAGCAGTATCACAGTGGTTTCCATAATCCTGAGTATTTTTATTGGAGGGATTACTTTTACCGGTTCCATGATTGCATTTCTCAAGCTCAATGGTAGTATCAGTGGTCGGGCAATAGTCTTCAAGGGTCAGAATCCACTCAATTTGATGCTCCTCATCATTGGCATTATTCTTTCTGTTTTGATAGTGATGTACACCTCCGACCCATCCTACATATTACTTCTGACGATTCTTTCTCTGGTACTGGGCGTATTGGTTGTGATTCCCATAGGAGGTGCCGATATGCCTGTGGTTATTTCACTGCTCAACTCGTATTCGGGAATGGCGGCTTGTGCGACTGGATTTGTTCTCAACAACAATGTCCTCATCATTGCAGGTGCCCTTGTCGGAGCTTCAGGTATTGTCCTTACGGATATCATGTGCAAGGCAATGAATCGATCATTAATCAATGTTCTTTTAGGCGGATTTGGACAGACATCGTCATCTGTGCAGGCAGGAAGCAGTCAGGATATAGTGATTAAAGAGGTGGGCGTGGAGGAAGCTGCCCAGATCTTCGATTCAGTAAGTTCGCTGATTATTATTCCGGGATATGGAATGGCCGTGGCACAGGCTCAGCATGCCATCAGAGAGCTCTATGAATTGTGTGAAAAGAAAGGTGTCAGTGTGCGCTTTGCCATACATCCGGTTGCCGGTCGCATGCCTGGCCACATGAATGTTTTGCTCGCCGAAGCCAATATCCCGTATGACAAATTGGTGGAAATGGAAGCCATCAATGATGATTTTACCAATACTGACCTTGTATTTGTCGTTGGGGCTAATGATGTAGTCAATCCTGCTGCGAAGAATTCACCGGGTAGCCCAATCTATGGTATGCCGGTACTGAATGCGGAATTGGCCAGAACGGTGATTGTATCCAAGAGGGGGATGAATCCGGGTTACGCCGGCATCGAGAATGAATTGTTTGGCGCGGACAATTGCCTGATGCTCTTTGGTGATGCCAAGCAGACCATAACTAAGTTGGTTGCAGAGTTGAAGGAATTATAGCAACGTAAGGTTATCTTCTGAATCGTCCCATTTTTGGCATGCCCATATTGCCCATTTTACCTATGGACATATTGTGCATCATGTTTTTCATCTGATCAAACTGTTTGATAAACATATTGATTTCGTTGATGTCTTTACCGGCCCCCTTGGCTATACGTCGTTTACGGCTTGGGTTGAGCAATTCAGGATTGGCACGTTCCTGAGGAGTCATACTTTGTATGATGCACTCCACCTTGCTGAAGGCTTTTTCATCGATGTCCAGGTTGGCAGTCAGTTTGCTCATGCCGGGAATCATGTTCATCAGACTTTTGATGTCACCCATCTTTTTTATCTGATTGATCTGAGAGAGGAAGTCGTTGAAGTCAAACTTATTCTTCTTGATTTTCTTCTCGATTCGGGCTGCTTCTTCCTCATCAAACTGCTGCTGAGCACGTTCAACAAATGAAACGATATCTCCCATGCCCAGAATTCGTTGAGCCATCCTGTCCGGATAGAAGATGTCGAGATCTTCCATTTTCTCACCGGTGGAGATGAATTTAATTGGCTTCCCAACAGTATATTTAACCGAAAGGGCGGCACCACCGCGTGTATCACCGTCAAGTTTGGTAAGGACGACGCCATCGAAATTGAGCTTGTCGTTGAAAGCTTTAGCCGTGTTGACAGCATCCTGTCCTGTCATGGAATCCACCACAAACAAAGTCTCAGACGGATTGACTGCTTTTTTAATCGCTTCGATTTCATTCATCATAGCCTCATCTATGGCGAGACGGCCGGCTGTATCGATGATGACAACATCAAAACCATTGTCCTTGGCATATTGGATGGCATTAGTGGCGATTTGAACAGGATTTTTATTCTCCGGTTCCTTGTAAATATCTACACCAACCTGCTGACTGAGCACGGTCAGCTGATCAATCGCAGCAGGTCTATACACGTCACCCGCTGTTACAAGTACTTTTTTACTACGTTTAGTTTTTAAATAAAGGGAAAGTTTACCGGTAAAAGTGGTCTTTCCCGAACCTTGCAATCCCGAAATAAGGATAATGGCCGGATTGCCGGAAAGTGAAATACCTTCGGATGCCCCGCCCATCAACTCGATCAATTCGTCCATGACGATTTTGACCATGAGCTCACCCGGTTTAACGGCTTTCAGGACGTTTTTTTCACCCATAGCCTGATCTTTGACCTTATCGGTAAATTCCTTGGCTATCTTATAATTGACATCGGCAGCAACCAATGCACGACGAATTTCCTTGATGGAGGTTGCGACATTAAGCTCGGTTAACTTGCCTTCACCCTTTAGTGATTTGAAGGCACCTTCCAGTTTTTCATTTAAACTTTCAAACATGTCTGTCTTTCAATTTTGAGGTGCAAATATAGTTAAAAAATAGAGAGGGGAAAGTATATAGAAATAATGATTCGATAATCCGAACAGGAGAATCCATGGCCAAATGTAGTGTAAAGTTCAGCTAGGCAGGTTATTAATACAAGGCATATGCAACTTTGTTTAAAACTTGAAGGTCAAGGTTTAAATAAAAAAAATCAAGAAGCCGGAAGTATTGAACAAAAAACGAACGAAATGTCAATTTGCCGGGTAAAAGCAAACCGGTTATTTTTTATCCAGCATTTCCGATAACATTACTTGTAAATCCACTAATGCTTTCTTTTCCATTTCCAATTGCATCACGGTTTTGTGACCATGCAGGGAAACATTATTATAGTTCATGGTTGCTATCGATATTGTTTCAAGCAATAATTCGATAGAAGGGTAAATTTCCACTATTACTTTCAATTCCTTTCTGATAATTCCATTTACAAGTATTTCCTCTCCGAGCTCATATACCTGTTCAATAATTACTCTTTTTTCTTCGGTAATGACCGGCTTTTTGTAGTAAATATTCATTTTTATATCGCTTATTTTGGTTCGAAATATTTAAAAATACACCCTATCTCAGGTCCAAAAAAATATTCCTCATTATTTTTCAATCCAATAATTGTGTCCCCAATTTTACAAGAAGCCCAAAGGTCTTTAGACTTATGGGTTATCTCAATAGACTTATCGCCAGTCTTTACTGTGATGGTATATTTCGAAGTACTGGAAAAAGGATTCATTGCCCTTCCTTGTTTGACCACCTTCCCTTCTATTCCAATTCCGTTTGTAAAACAAGTCTGCCTTCGCTCCAACGTCTTTTTCGATTTTGATAGCATGGAGTATCCAACTATTATCACAGCAAAAATACCAATATATGGAAAAAGCATTCTTATTTTCATTATAGCTATTACTAAGAAAAATATACCTCCAATCAAAAAGAAATATCCAAAAAAATTCAAGCCTTGGAGTCCTTCGCTTAGATTTGCATTTAATGTCTTCAAATCTCTGGGTACATTTTCCGAAATAAAAACCCACCTAAACATAATTTCTAAATTTTAAAACAAACTTTTTAAGCCATCCCATGCATCGGAAGCTATTGATTTAGTACCACTCCATGCATCAGAGGCAGTACTTGTAGCACTATCCCATGCATCGGAAGCGGTACTCTTCGCGCCATCCCACGCATCAGAGGCCAATCCTTTTGCTCCATCCCAGGCATCAGAGGCAGTACTTGTCACGCCGTCCCATGCATCAGAGGCAGTGTTTGTTATTCCGTCCCATGCATCAGAAGCGGTACTTGTCACGCTATCCCAGGCATCAGAAGCTAGCCCTTTTGCTCCGTCCCATGCATCAGAGGCAGTATCTGATACCAGATTCCAAGTATCAGCCAATGTCGCATTTCTTGTTGTTAATCCAAATTTATTTGCGAGGCCTTCTGTAAGATTACCGCCAGGCAATAAATTAGCTAGTGCTGGTCCAACCCCGGGTATAAATCCAATTCCTAAGTCTCGAAGAGGATCCTCAGTTTTCATATCGACTGAAAGCGGTCCAAAATCAAAGCCAAACCCATATTCACGAAGGCCATCTTTGTCCTTATCACCCCAATGGCCACGTAATGCTGCACCAACTCCTTCGCTTAGTCCAAGTTTATACGTTTTATCCGAGTCTCCGGTGTCGGTTGTTCCTGCAGTAATTGCTCCTTCAGCAATATTGGCCTGTGCGCCTATTGAAAATCCTGTGTCAGGGTTTAGGGATAGATCAGCACCAGCTGTACCCAATCCAACATCAAGGTTTAATATGTTTCTTTTATCCATAGCTCCCGGGTAAAAAGAATTAATTATTGCAGGAATATCATAAGAACCCTTACCTGCTCCTGCAGATGCACCTAAGCCATATCTTGTGCCGCCATCAGGGTCATCCCAAGCGCCTAAGTTTATATCAGCAGCCCCATAAGTATTTGTGTTGCCCGGTGCGGCAAGCCTACCCAATCCAAATCCACCTGAGTAGCCTATTGGATACTTGCCATCAGCGCTTGGTTTGAATCCGGAATATAACCAAGGTGTTGAATAGCCATCACCTTCAGGTTTGCTGCCAACGCCAGCCGGTATATGTGTCGGAGTATTGTTTGGGACTCCAATTCCTCCTATCCTGAATGGATCAAAGGGTAAGTCCCAGCCCGGGTGGTTTGTTGGATTTGCCGAGACATTTTTTGCTTCAGGTATTGAATTAATAATCCTTCGTAATCCACTCAATATACCTCCCATGCCTGGAGATGTCAGAGGCTGTCCGATGCCGGCATCTCTCAACGCGTCTCCTTGTCCATCGGATAGTCCCGACAACCTTCGGCCTGCAGCGGCTCCCAAGCCACCTAATCCGGGTGTTATCAGGGGTTGCCCGATACCGGAATCCTTCAAAGTGCCACTAAGTCCACCTGTTATTCCTGGCAAAATACGACCTAATCTACCCAATATACCTCCCAATCCACCTAATATACCTCCCATGCCGGGAGTTGTCAGTGGTTGTCCGATGCCGCCTTTACCTAATAATCCTCCTAATCCACCTAAAATGCCTCCGGAAGGACCCAATAAACCCGGTAATAGACCTCCGAGTCCACCAGATATTCCGCCATTTAAGCCGAGTCCTCCAAATATTTTTGGCAATAGCCCTCCTATTCCGCCAGCCACACCCATTCCGCCTTTTGGTCCTGGCAACATTCTGCCTATACCGCCACCCAAACCACCTAATCCGGGCGCTGTAAGTGGCTGTCCGATGCCACCTTTACCTAATAATCCTCCTAATCCTCCTAAAATGCCTCCGAAAGGACCTAATAAACCCGGTAATAGACCTCCGAGTCCACCAAATATTCCGCCATTTAAGCCGAGTCCTCCAAGTATTTTTGGCAATAGCCCTCCTATTCCGTCAGCCACGCCCATTCCACCTTTTGGTCCTGGCAACATTCTGCCTATACCGCCACCCAAACCACCTAATCCGGGCGCTGTCAGTGGTTGCCCGATGCCGGAATTCTTCAAAGCGTCACTAAGCCCACCTGTTATTCCTGACAACATTCTACTTATACCTCCTACTATACCACCTAATCCGGGTGCTGTCAGGGGTTGTCCTATGCCTGCATCCCTCAAAGCGCCACCAATGCCACCGGTCACACCAGACAAGGCTCTACCTATACCGCCAACTATACCTCCCACGCCGGGTGCTGTCAGTGGTTGTCCGATGCCGGAATCCTTCAAAGCGTCACCAATGCCACCGGTTGTACTAGACAAGAGTCTATCTAAACGGTCAAATAAATCTCCCACGCCGGGTGCTGTCAGGGGTTGTCCGATGCCGGAATCCTTCAAAGCGCCACCATTGCCACCGGTTGTACCAGACAAGAGTCTATCTAAACGGTCAAATAAATCTCCCACGCCGGGTGCTGTCAATGGTTGTCCTATGCCTGCATCCCTCAAAGCGCCACCAATGCCACCGGTTACACCAGACAAGGCTCTACCTATACCGCCAACTATACCACCCACGCCGGGTGCTGTCAGGGGTTGTCCTATGCCTGCATCCCTCAAAGCGCCACCAACGCCACTGGCTGCACGAGACAAGGCTCTACCTAAACCGCTAGCTATACCACCTAATCCGGGTGCTGTCAGTGGTTGCCCGATGCCGGAATCCTTCAAAGCGCCACCAATACCTCCCATTACCCCAGAGGCTAAACCCCTTGCACCGTCCCAAACATCAGAAGCTACCCCCCTGGCGCCACTCCAAACATCAGAAGCTACACCCCTCATGCCACCGATAACATCAGAGGTAACACCTCTTGCACCGTCCCAAACATCGGAAGCTACTCCCCTGGCGCCACTCCAAACATCAGAAGCCACTCCTCTCATGCCACCGATAACATCAGAAGTAACACCTCTGGCGCCATCCCAAACATCGGAGGCGACTCCAGTAACACCATCCCATAAGTTCGATGCGGCATTCCATCCAGCATTCAAGGTATTGGATATGCTGTCAACGCCCCTGGATGCCCAATTGCCGCCACCAACTTCAACAGCCGATCTAATAAAGTTATTTTCATAATCTCTGCCTGCATTCATTAATCCGGGTACTGCTAACCCGGGATGAATCATCCCTAGCAGAATAGATGGGTTATCCATGACTGCATTTACTCCAAATGTTCCTAATGTCGCAGTAGCTTGAGCAATTGGATTTCTATCGGCCCAATAGGCAGTTCCGGAAGTCTGACCGGCTAAGGGATTAGTTGCATCTAATTCCCAGGATCTTTTGAGGTAGTTATATCCGGGGCCCACGCCATGAGCATTTAATAAATAGCCGGCAGCATCATGAACAGTGCCATGAAGGACGGTCGGGTTGTTGGCATCGCCAGAAACAGAATCATTGCCAGGACCGACCAAACCACCTGTTGGGCTGATCAAAGCTCCAAAAACAGGATCTATCCCAAAAACATCGCCCAAAGTACTGCCAAATCTCAGTTGAGAAAGTGACCCGGTGAAGTCAGGGTGTCTATCTAAATCCAGATCGGGAGATGGGTCATTAGCGTCATTGGCAGCACCGTTTGGATTGGCATATTGACGACCAGCTGTCCTGATAGCTATGGCACGATTGTATTGCTCGTTGACAGTAGAAACGTCTAATCCTCTGATTTCAGCAATTGTCCTGAGTGATTGTTCCACCTCAGCACCCTCAGTCGCACCTGAATAGAGAACAGTCATGGCTTGCGCCAACCTTGGATCACCTGCACCTGTGAAGGAAGTTCTTGGCAATTCCTGTCGCATCCGACTTTCGTCAAATGTTGGGTTATTGATTTTAATTCCGGTTTTAGTCCTTATTCTTTCCTGCTCATTGCCAAATAAACTCATTTGGGCAGGAGGTGCGTCAGGATTTGCTTTCATTTGTGCTGCCTGGCGTCCCATTTCATCTGCCTCCGCTTCCAGACCTTCGTCATCATTTACAGGAAGACCCTTAGCTTGGGTAGTGGGCTGGACACGTCCCTGGCGCTGTTGTACGACATGTGTCAATTCGTGTCCAATCAATTCCTTTCCTGATTTCGAAGTTGGATCAAACTGGCCGGGAGCAAAGTGGATATCTTCACCTTGGGTATAAGCTAGTGCTCCTACATTATGAGCATTGGTAGAATTTTGATGGATATTAACTCCTGAAAAATCGGCACCCATCATTTGTTCCATATTGCCCAGAACATCCTTCGGTAGGCTGTTTGAATGAGAAGTATTCTGTACAGAGGAAGTATCATCTTCCTTACTGTCATTTTGCGTTGGCTCTACGGTTTTAAGCTGGAAAGCCGGGGCAGAATAACTGCTGATTTTTGTTTTATTGGGTTTTAGCTGAAGGGGAGTTGTATAATTTGAATTGGCCTTTAGTTGAATACCGGAATCTGTTCTTACTATATTCGGAAATAAGTGGTTGGTAATTCTGTCATCAGGCGGTGCTGCGGATGAGAAATTTAAAGAATGGTTTTCCTGCGCTTCAGTTTCGTTATTTATTTCTTCTTCGAAATCATTTTTCTCTGCCGATTTTGCTTGAAATGGTACTGCAGGAAAGAATTTACCCAAAACATTTGACTCAATGACTGTATCATTATCTGTAAGTACATTATTGGATTTGTACTTCAACTTTTCCTTGGGTTCAGACATGATGTTGTTTTAAATTGATTGGGTGTGTAAAAATAGTGATAAATCCGGATAATTCAAAAAAAAACGACTTAATATAGATTGGAAAAAATAATTCAAAAGTCATCTTGATGTCAAGACCGATGACAATATTGGTAAGCCAGGCCATTTTGCGTATTTGGGTTTTCAAGATAAGAAAATCCACATCCTCATTGCGGGCCTAGATATTAAGCTATGAATATACTTCTGGATAAGCCCGAAACACAGAGAATGATTAATTTTTTATGTCTTGTAGAAGTTTTACCTTGGTTTTAGACCTCCAAATCGGCTAAAATTGTGGATTACTTTCGCCGGAATATTCAGTTATTGGGAAATTTAAAAATACTATTCAAGTTTCAAGGGTGCCTTGATGCTGGTAAATAGTAAAAAACCAGAAGGTCATCTTCTATTTTGTTTAAATATGAGATACGTATCTTGGTTTTTTAGTTTGAATATCAATTTTGCAAAGTCTCGGTTTACAAATTTTGAAAATATGGTGGGGTGTCTTTAATTCAGCTAGAAAACTTTAAATTGTTTGTACCTCAATATCCATTGGCTTATAAAGCAGGATTAAGTTAGCAAGAAATGAGATTTTTTTTACTTTGAATAGATTTTCAAAGTTAAAAAAAATGAAACTTACATAATCAAATCGACTGATTATACTATTTTGGAAAAAATAAAAAAGGCAAAATTTATTTTCTTTTTTCTCTCTCCACAAACCATTCAACTGCCAGCCGGTAACCATCCAGTCCCAGTCCGCTGATGATGCCTACACATTTTGCCGTGAGATGTGAATCATGACGCACCGGTTCACGTGCTGATATGTTGGAAATATGTACCTCGATGACTGGAGCCTTCACCGCTGCCACTGCGTCGGCAATGGCGAGGGAGGTATGTGTATAAGCACCTGCATTTAGGATTATGCCATCTACAAGAAAGCCTGTCTCCTGGATGTCATTGATGAGTTCGCCTTCGACATTGGACTGATAATAGAGGAAATCTACATTGGGGTAGCATTGTTGCAATTCAGTCAGAAAATCATTAAAATTCTTGTCTCCATAAATTTCCTTTTCCCGGATACCGATCAGGTTGAGATTCGGTCCGTTGATGATGGCTATACGCATATCAATTGGCCATTTCTGAAAGGAAGACAATACGCATCAGCTCTATTTCCTCCCAGGTTATGTCAAGCTCTTTCAGTTTTTTGGAGGCATCTTCCAGGTTGTCAGTTTCGCTGTTCATGAAATAATCAAAGATATCTTCCTTGACGTATTCATCGATGAGATCTTCGGTATAATAATTCAGGTCTAGCTTGGTCCCGGAGGTTACAATGCCATACAATTCCTGGTAGAACTCGTCCCGGTCGAGGTTGTTGGCACGAGCGATATCTTCCAGCGGTATTTTCTTATCTATGCTTTGGATGATGTTTACTTTTATCTTGGATTTGTTAGCCACCTGCTTGACAAGGAAGTCCATCGGTCTTTCGATGTCATTTTCTTCGACGTATTTGGCTATCACATCAATAAATGGCTTGCCGTATCGCTCAGCCTTACCTCGGCTGACACCGGTTATCCCGGCCATATCGTCAATAGATATCGGATATTGTGTTGCCATATCTTCGATCGAAGGGTCAGTAAATATCACGAAGGGAGGTACATTATGACGTTTGGATTCTTTCTTTCTGACATCCATCAGCAGCTTGACCAGGGTTTCATCCAAAGCTGCAGTTCCTCCGTTGCCTTCATCATCAGGGGTTGTATCTTCCGGAAATACCTGATTCAGTGGAATTTTTATCGAAGTTGGCGTTTTCATGAATTCCTGGCCTGTTTCGGAAATTTTTATCAAACCGTAATTCTCAATATCCTTGTACATTAGGTTGCGCAATAAGGCTTGCCTGAAGATGGAGTTCCAGAAATTGTCGTCATAATCCTTTCCGCAACCAAATGAATCGTACTCTGTAAATTTGTATAATTTGAGTTGTTGGGTAGCGTTTCCCGTGAGGAAGTCTACTAAAACCTTGATATTATATTCCTCGTTTAGCTCTTTGGTAATCTCAAGTGCCAGCTGCATTTCTTCGGTAACATCCTTGAGTTCCTTAGGATTCCGACAGTTGTCACACATTTTGTGACAGTCGGAAGCATCAAACTCTTCGCCAAAATAGTGCAGGAGAAATTTACGTCGGCAGGCGGAACTTTCTGCGTAAGCTTCTACCTCCTGAAGCAAGAGTGCCCCCATTTCCCTTTCTGCAACCGGTTTGTCTCTTAGGAATTTTTCCAGCTTTGTCAGGTCCTTGACAGAAAAATAAGCGATGCAGTTTCCTTCCAGCCCATCCCTGCCTGCTCGTCCGGTTTCCTGATAGTAATTTTCAATGCTTTTGGGTATGTCATAATGAATGACGAATCGTACATCCGGTTTGTCAATCCCCATACCGAAAGCGATGGTTGCACAGATTACTTCCACATTTTCCATCAGGAAGTCATCCTGAGTGCGGGCGCGTGATTTGGCATCCAGGCCGGCGTGATATGGGGCCGCCTTGATACCGTTGACATTGAGCACTTCAGCAAGGTCTTCAGTGGTCTTCCGGTTTTGAACATAAATAATACCTGAAATCTTTTTTTGAGACTTGATGAACTGCAGCATGCTTTTCATCGTTTGCTCCTTAGATACCTTGGGCCTTATTTCATAGTACAAGTTGTCTCTGTTAAAAGAAGATACGAAGGTATTCTCATGATCCATATCGAGGATCTTGATAATATCCGAACGAACTTTAGGAGTTGCGGTAGCTGTCAGGGCGATGACGGGGATGTGTTGGCCGATGGCCTCTATCATAGTTCTGATACGGCGGTATTCAGGTCGGAAATCATGTCCCCATTCGGAGATACAGTGTGCCTCATCAACAGCGACGAAGGATATTTTTGAATTATGGAAGTATTCTAAATTTTCTTCTTTGGTGAGAGTCTCCGGAGCGATGTATAAGAGTTTTGTTTTGCCTTCATCGATATCCTGTTTGACCTGTTTGATCTGACCTTTATTCAGTGAACTATTGAGAAAATGAGCGACATTATCCCGGCTGCTATAACCCCTAATGCTGTCCACCTGATTTTTCATCAGAGCTATCAATGGTGATATGATGATGGCTGTTCCTTCCATTAATAAGGCAGGAAGCTGATAGCAAAGAGATTTACCGCCTCCGGTAGGCATGAGGACAAAAGTGTCATTGCCTGCCAGCAGACTTTCTATGATTTCCTTCTGTTGTGCCTTGAATTTATTGAAACCGAAGTACTTCTGTAATGCTGCGGTTAAATAACCTTCTTTAACTTCCAT
>ERZ724507.218-NODE-218-length-26236-cov-7.188954_pt1 | contig 26236 bp, 26 predicted proteins | sample MGYA00376040_ERZ724507 | MGnify/ENA primary metagenome ERZ724507 (study PRJEB28724, sample SAMN07190883) | activated sludge metagenome | isolation source: activated sludge of sewage treatment plant in Hong Hong | place: Hong Kong | collected 2016-03-17 ...
GAGCAGACGCAATTTCCTCAAGGGTTGCCTGGCCGGCGGCGGCGCCGCTGCGGCGGCTCTCGTGCCGGCGCCGGCCAGCGCCCGCGGCAATCTGGAACGTCCGCCCGAAGCCCTCGGGCTGCTTTATGACGCCACGCTCTGTGTCGGCTGTCAGGCCTGTGTCGCCGCGTGCAAGGAAGCGAACAAGAATCCGGCCGAATTCCGGGCCATGGATCACCTCTGGGATACCCCGCTCGACACGACGGGTCACACCTTCAACGTCATCAAGGTCTACACCAACGGCACCGGGGCGACCAAGGATGTCGAGACCGACGGCTTCGCCTTCATGAAGACCTCCTGTCTGCACTGCGCCGATCCCTCGTGCGTGTCGGCCTGCCCGGTGTCGGCGATGCAGAAGGATCCGGTGACCGGCATCGTCTCCTATGACGCCGATGCCTGTTTCGGCTGCCGCTATTGCGTCGCCGCCTGCGCGTTCGGGATTCCCAAGTTCCAGTACGACTCGCCGACCGGCAGGATCGGCAAATGCGAACTCTGCCACCACCGGCACAAGGATGGCCACTACTCGGCGTGCGCCGAAGTTTGCCCGACCGGCGCCACCCTCTTCGGCCGCACCAGCGACCTGCTGGCGGAAGCCAGGCGGCGGCTGGCGCTCAAGCCCGGCGAGACGACGCTCATACCGCGCGGCCGCCTGCCCTATGGCGACCCTGAGGCGGAAAAGGCCAACACCTGGAGGAGGGAGCCGGATCAGCGCTACGAAGCGCGGGTCGGAAACTACCTGCAGCATGTCTATGGCGAAACCGAATACGGCGGCACGCAGGTGCTCAAGTTGTCGGCGGTGACTTTCGAGAAGGTCGGCATGCCCGACCTGCCGCCGAGATCCTCCGCCTCGATCTCGGAGACCATTCAGCACACGCTGTATCAGGGCATGATCATGCCGGTCGCCGTGCTGGGCGCCCTGACCTGGGTCGCCAAGCGCAACGTCGTTCCGGACGATGACAAAGCGAAGGGAGATCAGCCATGAGCGCCCATTCACCCGCGGCCCCGGTCGGCGGGAAACTGCTCAACCTCACCACGCTCGTCAGCGGCGTGCTCATCGTCGCGGCATTGGGCGTGCTGTTGGCGCGTTTCATCTTCGGCCTGGGCTTCGTGACCAACCTCAACGATGGCTACCCGTGGGGTATCTGGGTGGCCGTCGACGTGGTCATTGGTTCGGCCCTTGCCTGCGGCGGCTTCTCGGTCGCCATGCTGGTCTATGTCTTCAACAGGGGACAGTATCACCCGCTGGTCCGGCCGGCGCTGCTGGCCAGCCTGTTCGGCTATACGCTGGCCGGGGTGGGGGTGATGTTCGACCTCGGCCGCTGGTGGAATTTCTGGCACGTCTTCTCGCCCGTCCACGCCAATCCGAATTCGGTGATGTTCGAGGTGGCGGTGTGCATCAGCGCCTACATCCTGGTGATGTGGATCGAGTTTTCGCCGGTTTTCCTCGAAAAACTGGGCCGCCATGACCTCAAGCAGAAGCTCAACAAGGTGCTGTTCTTCTTCATCGCCCTCGGCACCTTGCTGCCGATGATGCACCAATCGTCGCTCGGCACGCTGCTGGTGCTGATGGGTGGCCAGATCAATCCGCTCTGGCAGACCCCAATCCTGCCGCTCCTTTACCTGCTGACGGCGATCACCATGGGTTACGGGGTCGTCCTCTTCGAATCCTGCCTCGCCTCGTCGGCCTACCGGCGCGAAATCGAGGTGCATCTGCTGGAACCGCTGAGCAAGGTGATGCTCGGCATTCTCGCCTTCTATCTGGCCGTGCGCATCGGCGACCTCGTGGTGCGCGGCGCGCTAGGCAACGCCTTCAGCTTCACGACGTCAGCCATCTTCTTCTGGTTCGAAATGATCCTGTTCTTCGTGCCCTTCGTGCTGATCGGCTCGCTCCGCGCCCGCCGCAATCCGGCCCGCCTCTTCCAGGCGGGTGTCGCGATCATGCTCGCCGGCGCACTGCTGCGGTTCAACGGTTTCCTGATCGGTTACGAAACCGGACCGGGCTGGAGCTACTTCCCGTCTGCGGCCGAATTGATCGTCACCGTCGGCATGCTGGCCATCCACGTGGTCGGCTACATCATCATCACCCGGCGCTTCCCGGTCTTGCCACGGGAAGAAGCGGCCGCGGCCCACTGAATTTCAGGGAGGAATAGAAAATGTCCAAGAGAGTCACGATCGACCCGGTGTCCCGCATCGAAGGCCATCTGCGCGTCGACGTCGAAGTGGACGGCGGGAGGGTGAAGAAGGCCTGGGCTTCCGGCCAGATGTTCCGCGGTGTCGAGACCATCATGATCGGGCGCGACCCGCGCGATGCCTGGGCGATCACCCAGCGTATCTGCGGCGTGTGCACAACGGTTCACGCCATGGCCTCGGTGCGCGCGGTGGAAAACGCGCTGCAACTGGAAATCCCGGTCAACGCCCAGTACATCCGCAACATGATCATGCTGGCGCACGCCGTGCATGACCATATCGTGCATTTCTACCACCTGTCGGCGCTCGACTGGGTCGACGTCGTGTCGGCGCTCAAGGCGGACCCGGACAAGGCGGCCGCACTGGCGCAGAGCCTGTCAAGCTGGGGGGGGAACAGCAAGCAGGAGTTCCGCAGTGTGCAGGAGAAGCTGAAGGGTTACGTCGGGACCGGCCAGCTCGGCATCTTCACCAACGGCTACTGGGGGCATCCGGCGATGAAGCTGGCGCCGGAGGTCAACCTGCTGGCCGTTGTCCATTATCTGCAGGCGCTCGAAGTGCAGCGCCACGCTTCCAAGATCGTCGCCATCCTCGGCTCGAAGTCGCCGCATATCCAGAATGTCGCCGTCGGCGGCGTCTCCAATCCGCTGTCGCTCAATTCACAATCGGTGCTGACGCTCGAGCGCCTGATGGCGGTCAGGAAGTGGATCGAGTCGCTCGACGACTTCGTCAAGAACGTCTATCTCATCGACGTCGCGGCGATTGGCGCGTTCTATGCCGACTGGACGAAATATGGCAGCGGCGTCACCGATTACCTCAGCGTGCCGGACCTCCCGCTCGATGGCAAGGGCACCGGGTTCGCGCTGCCCGGCGGTCACATCGACGGCGGAAAACTGGAAAACTTCAAGCCGATCAACACCTTCGGCGACAAGTATTTCGTCGACGGCGTTTCCGAGGCGGTCAAGCACTCGTGGTACGACTACAAGGCGGGCGACCACAAGTCGCTGCACCCCTACGTCGGCGAGACGACGCCGAAATACACCGACTTCCAGGATGACGGCAAGTATTCCTGGCTGAAGTCGCCCACCTTCTACGGCAAGCCGATGCAGGTCGGCCCGCTGTCGCGCGTGCTGTGCATGCTCGCGGCCGGCCATGAGCCGACCAAGAAGTACGCCACCGCGGCGCTCGATCTGGTATCCAGCGTGGCCGGCGCCAAGGTCGGGCTTGACGCCATGCATTCCACCATCGGTCGCCATGCGGCGCGGGCCGTCGGTTGCGCGGTGCAATGCGACGAACTGGCGAAGCAATGGGATCTGCTGGTGGCCAACATGGCCAGGGGCGACCTCAAGACTTTCAACCGGCCGGAGTTTCCCAAGGGCGAGCAGCGCGGCGTCGGCTTCCACGAAGCGCCGCGCGGTGTCCTTTCGCACTGGGTGGTCATCGATTCGGGCAAGATCAAGAATTACCAGTGCGTCGTGCCGACCACCTGGAACGCGGCGCCGCGCAACGAGAACGACCAGCCCGGCGCCTACGAGGCCAGCCTGATCGGCAACCCGGTCGCCGACCCCGAGAAGCCGCTCGAGGTGCTGCGCACTGTGCACTCCTTCGACCCCTGCCTCGCCTGCGCGGTGCACGTGGTCGACCAGGAGAACAAGCCGGTGGTCACCGTATCGGCTGTTTGATCTGGCGCAATTCATTCAATCCCGGGAGGCGCGACACTGATCGCGCCTTCTTCTTGGTGACGACCATGCGCATCGTGGTTCTCGGTCTCGGCAACATCCTGCTCTCCGACGAGGGGGTCGGCGTGCGCGTGGTCGAAGCGCTGGCTGCGGGTTGGCAGACGCCTGCCGAAGTCGATCTGGTCGATGGCGGAACCTGCGCCATGGAAATGCTCGAGCAACTCGAAGACCTCGATACCCTGATCGTCGTCGACTGTGTGCGCGGCAACCGGGCTCCGGCAACGCCTGTCGTGCTCAAGGGCGCCGATGTGCCCGTTTTCTTCAAGACCAAATTGTCGCCGCATCAGGTCGGCCTTTGCGACGTCCTGGCCAGTCTCGAATTTACCGGTCGCGCCCCGAAGGAAACCGTCATCATCGGAATCGAGCCGGCATCGCTGGCGCTTGGCATGGAACTGAGCCCCGCCGTGTCGGCGCGGTTGCCCGAACTGCTGGCGCTGACGGTTGCCGAGTTGCGCGCCCGTGGCCTGACGATGGCGGAGCGCGCCTGATGTGCCTGTCGATTCCCATGCGGGTAGTGGCCCTCGAGGGTGACGGGGATCTTGCCTGGGTCGAACGCGCCGGTCGCCGCGAACTGGTCAACATGATGCTCATCGGACCCCAGCCGCTCGGCGCCTGGGTGCTGACGTCGCTCGGACTGGCCAAGGAGGTCGTCGAGGCCGGGCAACTGGCGTTGATCGAGGAAGCGCTCGCCGCTCTGGCCGCGTCGCTGGAAGGCGATTACGACGCGAGCCGCTATTTCGCCGATCTTCAGCCGCGGTGAGTGAGCGCATCCGCCAACCGGCCATGGCGCCACCGCCGATCCGTCCGGCGCAGGCGAGGGAAGCCGAGCCGGGCGCCCTTCTCGACGCCCACTACCGCCACCTGTGGATGACGCAGATGCACGACATGCCCTTCGTCAATCCGGCGCTGGGCGTCGAGGCGATCGGCTTCAGGCGTCACGATGGCGACTGGCTGGGCGTGATGATCACCCCGTGGTTCCTCAATCTCTTCCTGATCTACGGCGGCGGCGATCTGTGGGGCGACATCCCGGCCGGCGAGCGCCGCTATGTCGAGTTGCCCTGCGGTACCTTGCAGTTCATCGCCGACGACGACCCGGACCTTGGCCCCTACCAGTACTGCCCGCTGATCGCGCCGGTCAGCGCCCTGCCGGACATGGCGACAGCGCGCCAGGCGGCCTTCGAGGCGCTGGCGACGGTGCTGGCGCCGCCGCCGGAAGCGGCGGCCGATCCTTCGGCGAAATCGCGCGAGGCCGTCGTTGAAAGGCCGAAACCCGTGTCAAGACGCGCTTTTTTGAGTACGCTTGTCGGGCGGCGGTGACTCTGCCGCGCGGGCGGGGAGTTCAGGAGGTTCGCTATGTGTCTGGCAATTCCGGCGCGTGTCGTCGAACTTGGTACAGACGACCACGCCGTGGTCGACCTGGCTGGCGTGCGCAAGGAAATTTCGCTGGCGCTGGTCGACAACATCGCGGTCGGCGACTACGTCATCGTGCACGTCGGCTACGCGCTGAACAAGCTCGATCCGGAGGAGGCGGCGAGAACCTTGGCGCTGTTTGCAGAAATCGGACAGGTCGACGCCGAGGCGACCGTTCGCGGATGAAGTTCATCGACGAATTCCGTGACGGCGAGCTTGCACAGGGACTGGCCCTGGCCATCCGGCGTGAAGCGGGAACGGATCGGCGCTACCATTTCATGGAATTCTGCGGCGGCCATACGCACGCCATTTCCCGCTACGGCGTCAGCGACCTGCTGCCCGAAAACGTCCGGATGATCCACGGCCCCGGCTGCCCGGTCTGCGTGCTGCCCATTGGCCGCGTCGATCAGACCATCCGGCTGGCGCTCGACGCTGGCGTCACACTGTGTACCTATGGCGACTGCCTGCGCGTGCCCGCTTCCGACGGGCTGTCGCTGCTCAAGGCCAGGGCGAGGGGTGGCGACATCCGCATGGTGTATTCGAGCGCCGATGCCGTGGCGCTGGCGGAGAAGAATCCCGACAGGCAGGTCGTCTTTTTCGCCATCGGCTTCGAAACGACGACGCCGCCGACGGCAGTGGCGATCAAACGGGCGGCCGCGCTCGGGTTGGGCAACTTCTCCGTGCTCTGCTGTCATGTGCTGACTCCGTCGGCCATTTCCAGCATTCTCGAATCGCCGGAAGTGCGCCAGTGGGGCAGCGTGCCGCTTGACGGCTTCATCGGTCCGGCGCACGTGTCCACGATCATCGGCAGCCGTCCCTACGAGTTTTTCGCCGAGGAGTACCGCAAGCCAGTGGTCATTGCCGGCTTCGAGCCGCTGGACGTGATGCAGGCGATCCGCATGCTGATCCGCCAGGTCAACGAAGGGCGGGCCGAAGTCGAAAACGAGTTCTCGCGCGCCGTCGACCGCGACGGCAACCGCAAGGCGCAGCAACTGGTCGCCGAGGTGTTCGAACTGCGCAAGCAGTTCGAGTGGCGCGGCCTGAATGTGCTGCCCTACTCGGCACTGCGCATTCGCGGCGAGTTCGCCGATTTTGACGCCGAAAAGCGCTTTTCGCTCACCTACAGCCCGGTGCCCGATCACAAGGCCTGCGCTTGCGGCGCCATCCTGCGCGGCGTCAGGCGGCCGCAGGACTGCAAGTTGTTCGGGACGGTATGCACACCGGAAAACCCGATCGGCTCGTGCATGGTCAGCTCGGAAGGTGCCTGCGCCGCCCACTACACCTACGGACGCTACCAGGATGCCTGAGGGGCGGGAAGGCTACGTCCGGGCGCTGGACATCAGGAACGGCCAGGTTGACATGGCGCACGGTTCGGGCGGCCGGGCGATGGCTCAGTTGATCGAGGAACTGTTTGTCAGGCATCTCGGCAACGAATACCTGTCCCAGGGCGACGATGGCGCGCTGCTGCCGGCCCCCGACGGCGGGCGACTGGTGCTGGCCACCGATTCGCATGTCGTCTCGCCTCTATTCTTTCTGGGCGGGGACATCGGCTGCCTCGCCGTCCATGGCACGATCAACGACGTGGCCGTGATGGGCGCCAAGCCATTGTGGCTTTCGGCCGGCTTCATCATCGAAGAGGGGTTCAAGCTCGCCGATCTGGCGCTTATCGTGCAGAGCATGGCGGCGGCGGCGAAGGCCGCCGGGGTGCCGGTCGTCGCCGGCGATACCAAGGTGGTCGAGCGCGGCAAGGGCGACGGCGTCTTCATCACGACCACCGGCGTCGGTGTCGTCGCGGAAGGGATGGAACTTTCGGGGCGCGCCGCCAGGCCCGGTGATTCGATCCTGGTTTCGGGAACCCTGGGCGACCACGGAATGGCGATCATGGCGGTGCGCGAGAGTCTGGGATTCGCTGCACCCATCGTTTCCGACACCGCGGCGCTGCATGGCCTGATAGCGGCGATGCGCGCCAGCGGCGCCGAGATTCACGTCCTGCGCGACCCGACCCGGGGCGGGCTGGCGACGACCTTGAACGAGATCGCCCGCCAGTCCGGGGTGGGAATGATGCTGCAGGAAAAGGCGTTGCCGGTGAATCCGGCGGTTGCCGCGGCCTGCGAGTTCCTCGGGCTGGATCCGCTCTATGTCGCCAACGAGGGAAAATTGGTGGCCATCTGCAGCGAACGTGACGCAAACATGCTCTTGTCAGCGATGCGTGCCCACCCCCTCGGGAGACAGGCAGCGATTATCGGTTCGGTGCGCGCCGATCCCCACCATTTCGTCCAGATGACCACGGGCTTCGGCGGCCGGCGCATCGTCGATTGGCTGAGCGGCGACCAGTTGCCGCGGATCTGCTGAAGTCGCCGATGCGCATCCTGTTGCTGACGCACAGCTTCAACAGCCTCGCGCAGCGGCTGTATTGCGAATTGGCCGAGATCGGCCACGAACTGAGCATCGAGTTCGATATCGGCGACGAAGTCAGCGCCGAGGCAGTGGCGCTCTTCGCTCCCGACCTGATCGTCGCGCCTTTCCTCAAACGCGCGATTCCCGAGACGATCTGGGCGAAGCATGTTTGTCTGGTCGTCCATCCGGGCATCGTCGGCGATCGCGGTCCGTCGGCGCTCGATTGGGCAATCCAGCAGGGACTGCGCGAATGGGGCGTCACCGTCCTGCAGGCTGAGGCCGTGCTGGATGCCGGTCCGGTCTGGGCCGCGGCGACGTTTCCGTTGCGTGCGGGAAGGAAATCGTCGATCTACCGCAACGAAGTGACCGAGGCAGCCGTTCTCGCCGTGCGTGCTGCGGTCGACCGCTTCGAAGCGGGCAATTTCACGCCGGAACGGGTGCCGGGACAGGCGCATCCGCCGATGAAGCAGGCCGACCGCGTGTTCGACTGGACCCGGGACTCCACGGCTGCCATTCTTGCCCGCGTCAATGCCGCCGACGGCTTCCCCGGGGTCGCCGGCGAGCTGTTCGGCCAGGCCGTCCATTTTTTTGATGCCTGGCCCGATGCCGCGCTGACCGGCGAGCCGGGGAGCCTGATCGGGCGTCGCGCAACCGCGATCTGTCGGGCGACCGTCGATGGCGCGATCTGGATCGGGCACCTCAGGCGTCCCGGCGGCATCAAGTTGCCGGCGACGCTGGCCTGCCCGGGGGCGGCGGACTTGCCCGAACTGCCGCTTGCCGGCTGGTGGAAATCGCCAGGCGCCACCTGGCAGGACATTTCCTACGAAGAAGTCGCGGGCGTCGGATTCCTCGGCTTCGAGTTCTACAACGGGGCGATGAGCACCGCCCAGTGCCGGCGCCTGACCGCGGCCTTCGAATGGGCGGCGGCGCGGCCGACCCGGGTCATCGTCTTGCGCGGCGGCAGCGATTTCTGGTCGAACGGCATCCATCTGTGCACCATCGAGGCGGCGGAAAGTCCCGCCGACGAATCGTGGGCCAACATCAACGCCATCGACGATCTGGCCGAGGCGATCCTGCGCTGCGCAACGCAGTTGACCGTGGCCGCGGTCGGCGGCAATACCGCGGCCGGCGGCTGCTTCCTCGCCCGCGCCGCCGACTTCGTCTGGGTGCGCGACGGCGTGATTCTCAATCCGCACTACAAGAACATGGGCAACCTGTTCGGCTCCGAGTTCTGGACCTATCTGCTGCCGCCGCGCGTCGGCGCGGAAGGGGCGCGCGCCATCATGCGCCATCGCCTGCCGATGACGGCGCGGGAGGCGGTCCGGCTGGGCTTCTACGACGCCTGTCTGCCCGGTCCGGGATTTGCCGTCGATGTCGCGCGGCGGGCGGTCGAGCTGGCGGCCGATCCTGGCTTTCCCGAGCGCCTGGCGGAGAAGCTGGCAAGACGCGAGGCCGATGAGGCGAGCAAGCCGCTGGCGGCGTATCGAGCCGGCGAACTCGCCGAAATGCGCCGCAATTTCTATGGCTTCGATCCCTCGTACCATGTGGCGCGCTATCATTTCGTGGCGCGCACGCCGCACTCGTGGACGCCGCGTCACCTTGCCCGCCACCGCGATCTCGACTGGAAGACGCCGGAATGAACCCATCCCGCCCGTGCCGGCTACCGGCCATTCTCGTCATCGACGACGAAGTGCGTTCGCAGGAGGCGCTGCGGCGCACGCTGGAGGAGGATTTCGAGGTTTTCTCCGCCTCCAGTGCCGCCGCGGGCATGGAAATCCTGGAAAACGAGCAGTCGACCGCAGCCATCCGCATCGTCCTCTGCGACCAGCGCATGCCGGGCATGACCGGAGTGGAATTTCTCAGGCAGGTCCGCGAGCGCTGGCCGGACGTGATCCGCATCATTCTCTCCGGTTACACCGAAGCCGAAGACATCATAGCCGGCGTGAACGAGGCGGGCATCTGGCAATACCTGCTCAAGCCCTGGCAACCCGAGCAACTGCTGCTGACCCTGCAACGCGCGGCGGAGGTCTGGCGGTTGCAGCAGGACAACCAGCGGCTGTCGCTCGAATTGCGCACTGCCGCGCCGGCCTTGCGGCAGCGGGTCGAGAGCAAACAGGAAAAGGCGCGCAGCCGCTTCGGCCTGGCGGCGCTGGCGCGCGGACCGGGCAGCCCGCTCGACAATGTATGCGGCATGATCGGGCGCGTCGCGCCTTACGACCTGTCGGTGATGATCACCGGCGAGTCGGGAACCGGCAAGGAGATGGTCGCCCGCGCCATCCACTACGAAAGCCAGCGGGCCGACCGGCCTTTCATTACCGAGAACTGCGGCGCGCTGCCCGATACCCTCCTTGAGTCCGAACTCTTCGGCTACAAGCGCGGCGCCTTTACCGGCGCCGTCGAGGACCGCGTCGGCCTGTTCCAGCAGGCCGACGGCGGCACCCTGTTCCTCGACGAGATCGGGGAAACCAGCCCGGCGTTCCAGGTCAAGCTGTTGCGTGTCCTGCAGGAAGGCGAATTCCGGCCGCTCGGCAGCAATCGTGCCGTGACAGTCGATGTGCGCGTCATCGCGGCGACCAATCGCAACCTTGACGAAGACCTGCGCAGCGGGCGCTTTCGCGAGGATCTCTACTTCCGGCTGGCGACGATCGCCATTCATGTGCCGCCGCTGCGCGAGCGGCCGATGGACTTGCCGCTGCTCGCCGACCGTGTGCTCGAAGCCAGTTGCAGCGCCCTCGGCAAGACCGTGACCGGCTTCGGGACCGACGCGCTGGCGGCGCTGGCCATTTATGACTGGCCGGGCAACGTGCGCGAATTACAGAATGAGATTTTGCGCATGGTGGCGCTGGCCAATGGCCCGAGGCTGGGGGCGGAACTGCTCTCGCCGCGCGTCCTGCGCACGCCGGCAAACACCGGCGCCGACCCTGCGGAAGCCTGGGCCGACAGGCTCACCGGCAGTCTCAAGGAGCGCCAGGAGCAGCTTGAAAGCCGGGTTCTGAAATCGGCCATGCAGCGCCATCGCGGCAACAAGTCGCGGGTCGCCCGCGAACTCGGCCTGTCGCGTGTCGGCCTGCGCGCCAAGCTGGCGCGCTACGGGCTCGAGGCGGGCGAATGAAGGTCCTCTGGCTGCAAAGCGGCGGCTGCGGCGGGTGTACCCAGTCGCTCCTGTGCGCCGAGCCGCGACCCTCGTTCGACGAACTGCGCGATGCCGGCATCGAATTCGTCTGGCATCCGGCGCTGACGCTGGAAAGCGGCGCCGAGGCGCTGCAACTGCTTGGCGACTGCGCCGACGGGACGACGCCGTTCGACGTTCTCTGTGTCGAGGGTGCGATGCTGCACGGCCCCAAGGGCACTGGAAAGTTTCACCTGATGGCGGGCAGCGGCCGTCCACTGACCGAGTGGGTCGAGCGTCTCGCCCGGCGCGCGCGCTGGGTATTCGCGATCGGCTCGTGCACCGCCTTCGGCGGCTTCTCGGCCACTACCCCCGGCAATCCGCTCGAGGCCCGCGGTCTGCAATACGACGGCGATGAGCCCGGCGGGCTGCTGGGCGAGGCTTTCGTCGCGGGTGGCGGCCTGCCGGTGATCAACATTGCCGGCTGTCCGGCGCACCCCGGCTGGATCGTCGATACCCTGCAGAAACTGGCGCTCGACGGTCTGACGGCGGGCGACCTCGACGAATGCGGCCGGCCGCTCCTTTACGCCGAACAACTGGTGCACCACGGCTGCTCGCGCAACGAGTATTACGAATTCAAGGCCAGCGCCCGGCAGCACTCGGATCTCGGCTGCCTGATGGAGAACCTCGGCTGCAAGGGCACCCAGGCGCATGCCGACTGCAATGTCCGCACGTGGAACGGCGGGGGTTCCTGCCTGCGCGGCGGCTTCGCCTGCATCGCCTGTACCGAGCCAGGTTTCGAAGCGCCCGGCCACCCGTTCCAGGAGACGCCGAAGGTCGCCGGCATCCCGATCGGGCTGCCGACGGACATGCCGAAGGCCTGGTTCGTCGCGCTTTCCGTGCTCTCCAAGTCGGCGACGCCGAAGCGGGTGCGCGACAACGCGGTGGCCGATCACCCCGTGGTGCGCCCGGCCGTCAGGAAGCCGAGCAAGTGAGGCGCATTGTCCTCGGGCCTTTCAATCGCGTCGAAGGCGACCTCGAGATCGCTCTCGATGTCGACGCCGGCCAGGTCGTGGCGGCGCGCGTCAACGCACCGCTGTTTCGCGGTTTCGAGCAGATATTGACCGGTCGCGCGGCGCAGGATGCGCTGGTTGTCGTGCCGCGCATCTGCGGCATCTGTTCGGTGGCGCAGTCGGCCGCCGCCGCCGCGGCGCTGGCTGACCTGTGCGCTGTCGAGATGCCGGAGAATGGCCGCCTTGCTCGGCATCTGGTGCAGGCGACGGAAAACCTTGCCGACCACCTGACGCATTTCTATCTCTTCTTCATGCCCGATTTTGCCCGCGCCGACTACGTCGACCGCAACTGGCACGCCGCGCTGGCTCCCCGCTTTGCCGCGGTCACCGGCAGCGCCGCCGCGGCGGTACTGGTCGCGCGCGCCAATTTTCTGAAGCTGTTCGGGTTTCTCGCCGGCAAGTGGCCGCATACGCTGGCTCTGCAGCCGGGCGGCAGCACCCGGGCGGTCGGCAGCGCCGAAGTGGTTCGCATCCTGGCGCTCCTGCGCGGTTTCCGCGCCTTTCTCGAAGGCGTGCTCCTCGGCGATACGCTGGAGTCCTTCGCGGCGCTGGCAAGCGAGGCGGAACTGCGCGCCTGGGGGGAGGGGCGCGGCGGCGATTTCCCGGCCTTCCTGCAAGCCGCCTACGACCTGTCGCTGGAAAAGGTCGGCCGCGCCAGCGATGCTTTCCTCTCCTATGGCGCCTACGGGATGTTCGACAGTGGCGTCCTGCACGTGGCGGGCGCGGTCGACGCCATGGAAGCCGGGAAAATCGTTGAGGACACCCATCATGCCTGGCTGGTCGAAGGTCCCGCGCGACATCCGGCGGAGGGCGAAACCTACGTCGATGCCGACAAGGCGAGGGCCTACACCTGGTGCAAGGCGCCGCGCTATGGCGACCGCATAGTCGAAACCGGCGCGCTGGCCCGCCAGGTCGTTGCCGGGCAAGCGCTGGCCCGCGATCTGGTCGCGCTTCATGGCGCCAGCGTCACCGCCCGCGTCGTCGCCCGCATGATCGAGCTGTCGAGCGTGGTGCCGGCGATGGAGCGCTGGGTACGCGCCATCGTTCCCGGCGAGGCGTTCTGCCACGCGGCGGCGCTTCCCGATTCCGGTCAGGGTGTCGGACTCGTCGAAGCGGCGCGCGGCAGCCTCGGTCATTGGCTGAGCGTCGACCGTGGCCGCATCGAGCGCTACCAGATCATTGCGCCGACCACCTGGAATTTCTCGCCGCGCGACGCCGATGGCCGGCCCGGTCCGCTGGAGCAGGCGCTGGTCGGCCTGCCTGCCGGCGCAGGCGCGCCGCCGACCATTCAGCACGTCGTCCGCTCGTTCGATCCGTGCATGGTGTGCACGGTGCATTGAACCTAGAAACCGCAGTTGACCGCTTGTATTCCCATGAACAGCCCCATGAACACTGACTCCTGTCCCTCCGCCAAGCATCACCTGACCGGTGAGAGCGCTACGCACCCGCTGCCACGTCCGGTCGGGCGCCTGGCTTTGTCGCTCCGCCTTGCAGGCATTAGCCTGCCGCGTTGTCGCTTCGCGCCAGCTACCCGCCCAAACGCACCGGCGGGCGTGCCCAACTGCGGTTTCTAGGTTGAAAGGCAGGCATGGAACGCTTCACCATCTCACTGGACGATTCTCTCGCCCGCGAGTTCGACGAACTGATCGCGGCCCGCGGCTACGGTAATCGCTCGGAAGCGGTGCGCGACCTGATCCGCGGCGCCATCGCGAGCGACAGCCGGAATGGTCCGCCCTCCGGCCATTGTGTCGCGGCGCTGTCCTGCGTCTTCAACCACCACGAGCGCGAGCTTGCCGAGCGCGGCGTGCGTCATGGCCGGTTGAATCTGATTGCCCTCGAGGCCGAACACCTATCACGCGCACGATGACCAGGGTGAAGAGCATGTCCACTACCGCCCTGCCCGCTGACAACCCGCTCGATCCGAACTCGGCCGCCCTTGGCGAGCAGGCCTGGATCGAGGTCATCCAGAAGATGGACGAGGTCTACAACGACCTGCTTCAGTACGAGGTGGCGCTCGAGGACAAGAACGCCGCGCTCGAGGAGTCGCAGCAGTTCATCGAGAGCGTGCTGGGCGCGATGTCGGACATCCTCATCGCCTGCGACCGCCAGGGGCTCATCGTCGAAGTCAACCCTTCGCTGTGCCACTTTGCCGGGAAGACCGCGGCCGAACTGGAGGGGCAGCCGCTCTACGACCTGTTCGCCGACAACAGCGAGCGGACCAGGGCGCGGGAAGTCTTTGCGCGCTTCGGCAAGGATGGCGTGCATGATCAGGAATTCTTCCTGCGCGCCGGCGACGGGTCGACGGTTCCGGTATCGATGAACTGTACGCCGCGCATGTCCCAGACCGGCAAGCTGATGGGGATGGTGGTCACCGGCCGTCCGGTGGGCGAACTGCGCAAGGCGTATCAGGCTCTGCGGCAGGCGCACGATGACCTGAAGCGCACCCAGGGCCAGTTGCTGCACGCCGAGAAGATGATCTCGCTCGGCCGCCTGGTGGCGGGAGTGGCCCACGAATTGAACAACCCGATCAGTTTCGTGCTGGGCAATGTCTTGTCGCTCAAGCGTTATGCGCAACGTCTCGAGACCTACCTGAATGCGGTTCATGCCACCGCTGCCGCCGATGATGCGGCCTTGCGCGAGGTGCGCCGGGGCTTGCGCATCGAGCGCATCCTGGCCGACATGCCGGCGCTGATCGACGGCATGATCGAAGGCGCGGAGCGCACCCGCGACATTGTCGACGCGCTGAAACGATTCGCGGCAGTCGACAAGATGTTGCCGGAGCAGGTGAATATCAACGAGGTCATCGAACGCTCGGTACGCTGGGTGGTGCAAAGCGCCTCGGCGAAGGTCGCGGTCGACGTCGATTTGCCACCCGATTTGCGGTGCACCGGCTCTTCCGGCCAGTTGCAGCAGGTGGCGATGAATCTGGTGCAGAACGCCTGCGATGCCCTGGCCTCCCGGGACGATGGGCGGCTCCGCATTTCGGGGAAGGTGGCGGACGGCATGGTGAGACTGAGCTTTGCCGACAACGGCCCGGGGATCTCCGACGCCGATCTGGGCCGCCTGTTCGAGCCCTTCTTCACCACCAAGCCGGTCGGGCAGGGGACCGGGCTGGGCCTGTCGATCAGCTACACCATCGTCGAACGCCATGGCGGCAAGCTGATCGCGCGCAATCAGGCGAGCGGCGGGGCGGAATTCATCCTCACCTTGCCCGTGCAAGGCCGGTGATCGGCAGGTGATCGATCGGCGGTGCGGCCGGGCGCGGTAAAATGGCCGCGCCGGGTTGCGCTTGCGGGTCATTTGTATGACGATCTGGATACTCTTCATACCGATGCCATGGAAACCCTGCCCACCGACTGGCTGTCGTTGCTGATATTGACCTTCGTGCTCGGCATGAAGCACGGCTTCGATGCCGACCATCTGGCTACCATCGACGGCCTGACCCGTTACAACGCCAGCGGCAATCCACGTCTTGCCCGCTATTGCGGCACCCTCTTCTCCCTCGGTCACGGCGCGGTGGTGATGGCGATCGCGCTCGGGGTTTCGGCCATTGCCGGGCAGTGGGAAGTGCCGGAGTGGTTCGCTACGCTGGGCTCGCTGATTTCCATCAGCTTCCTGGTTGCGCTCGGGAGTCTCAATCTTGTCGCGGCCCTGCGCGCCGGGCCGGACCAAATGGTGCGGCCGGTCGGCCTCAAGGGCAGCCTGCTCGGCAAGCTCGGTCAGGTTTCCCATCCGCTGCTGGTCGCTCTGGTCGGCGCGCTGTTCGCCCTTTCCTTCGACACCCTTTCGCAGGCGGCCTTTTTCGCGCTGACCGCCACGCAGTTCGGCGGCTGGCAGGATGCACTGGTGCTGGCGCTGCTGTTCATGCTCGGCATGCTGCTGACCGACGGCATCAACGGTCTGTGGATCGCCCGCCTGATTGCCCGTGCCGACCAGGTGGCGCTGGTCGCCTCGCGGGTGATGGCGCTGGCGGTTTCCGGCATCAGCCTGCTGGTCGCCGGCTTTGGCATCATGCGAATGCTGTCGCCGGCGGTCAGTCATTGGAGCGAAGGCAAGGAACTGGGTTTTGGTGTTCTGCTGGTGGCGATCATCGCCCTCAGTTTCCTCGTTGCGGTCCGGCTGACGCGCCGTCCGGCAAAGGCCTGACGGGGAGCGGGACTTCGGGATGAAGTTTGAACCTGGAAACCGCAGTTGACCGCTTGTATTCCCATGAACAGCCCCATGAACACTGACTCCTGTCCCTCCGCCAAGCATCACCTGACCGGTGAGAGCGCTACGCACCCGCTGCCACGTCCGGTCGGGCGCCTGGCTTTGTCGCTCCGCCTTGCAGGCATTAGCCTGCCGCGTTGTCGCTTCGCGCCAGCCACCCGCCCAAACGCACCAGCGGGCGCGTCCAACTGCGGTTTCCAGGTTGAAACGAGGTTGGTCTATTCCTCCCTGCTTGCGGCAGGGGGAGGTGTCGCGGCACAGGATGAGACGCGCTTGTCGGCCGCTGAGGTTCGCGCCCAGGTGGAGAATCTGGACGGCCTGACGGTCTCGCACCGCTTATGAACGTTCAGGCGGCGTGGCGCAAATGCATATCGACGTGAATGTCCGCGAACGGGCAGCGCACGCCGCCGTTCGCCGTCCGCTCGAAAATGGCGAGATTCACCAGTGCGCCGGCATCCTCGTGCACGCGCTTGACGTCGCGCCCGACGCGCCGCGCCAGCTCGCGCACCGGCAATTCACCGGCTGCCTGCAGGGTGTGGATCAACGTCCAGCGTCTTTCGGTCAACTGGCCGAAGAAAGCGGCCGGCGAGTCGAAATTCAGGGTTTCGCCGAGGTAGCCGGTTGCCGAATGCGCCGTCCGGGCAGCCTCGCGCAGGGTATTTCGCCAGTCCGCCTGCAGGGTGATGCTCAGGCGGCGCCCGCCTTGCGTTGCCGTCATCGGGTATTCCTCGTTTTCCATTGTTCCACCTCGGCAAAAAAGTCATCGAGCAAGCGGTCGACCGTGACGAACACATAAGCGGCCTCGACATCCCCCACATGTTTGTGGTCGCCCTTGCCGCGTTCATTGTCGAAACCGACGACGCGCTGCCCGTTTTCAAGATAGACCAGGCGATACTTGAACGGATGTTCAGCGGGCGGGACCGGTTCCGGCACGCGCCAGACCACGAACTCGACGCCGCTGCCATCGGCCGACACGTTGCGGTAACGGGTAATCAGGCTGGCCTTCATGTTGGCAAATTTGACAACATTGCCGTTCTGTTGTCAACGATGCCAACAGGCTGGAAAGCCGAGGTCAGGGCGATGCATGCGCCTTGGCCAGCGCCAGGATCACCTCGCGGGCGACTTTCTTTTGCGCGGCAGGCAGACCGATGAAGGCTTCCAGCACCTCGCGCTCGGGGCCGGCGATGGCGTCTTCCCAGCGTTTTTTCCTTGCCTGGACGGAAACGGCAGCCTCGCCGCCGAAGCGCAGAATTTGCGGCTCGACTTTCAGCCATTAGGCTACCCTTTCCGGCGCGTAACGGTGGGCTGGAACGGGCATTTATTGAATGGGCGCAGGCCGACGCGGACGTTAAGGCCTTTTGCAAGATCAGCGAAACGCGCCACGACTTTGTGCGGCTGCGTTATGTGAAGGAAGACGGCTTGCCGGCGTTTTACTCGCCGGATTTTCTCGTGCGCACGGTCGACGCCGTTTTTCTGGTGGAAACCAAGGCCCAGGAGCAGGTCAATAACCCGAACGTGCAGCGCAAGCTGAAAGCCGCCACTGCCTGGTGCGAGCGCATCAACGGCCTCCCGGAGGTGGATGGACAGATGCGCTGTCGCTGGCACTATGTTCTGCTTGGCGAACGCCTCTTTGCCGAATGGCGAAGCAAGGGCGCTCGCTTGCCGGCCTTGCTCGACTTTGCTCGCGTGCGCCCGCTGGCGAGCGCCGCGGCGCAGGGGAGGCTGGGATTTTGAGCGTCGGCGGCAGCTTTCGCTTGGCGGTACGTCAAGGAAGCGCTGATTGATCCTCGATTTCTCATTCCGGCGTCCCGCGGAGACTTCCTTCGGTCGCATGCCGGAATCCAGAAGAGCCAAGGTACTGGATCCCGGTTTTCGCCGGAATGACAAATAGATCAGTGTTTCCTTGACACGGTCCCGGTAATCCAGAATTACATTGATCCATAATTACATTCCCGAACGACCGTGCTTTGGGTTACCCTAACAAGTTTCGCCCAATAGCAGAAACTCGGAGGAGAGTTCGTGGAAAAGGATCTGCGCGAAGCCGCACTTGAATATCATCGCCTGCCGGCGCCGGGCAAGATCTCGGTCCGTCCCACCAAGAGCCTGACCAATCAGCGTGATCTCGCGCTCGCCTACTCGCCGGGTGTCGCCGCCGCCTGCGACGCGATCGCCGAGAATCCCGTAACAGCGGCCGATTACACTTCGCGCGCCAACCTCGTCGGCGTGGTCACCAATGGCACCGCCGTCCTTGGCCTGGGCAACATCGGCCCGCTGGCGGCAAAGCCGGTGATGGAAGGCAAGGGCTGTCTGTTCAAGAAGTTCGCCGGCATCGATGTCTTCGACATCGAACTGGCCGAAAACGATCCGGACCGGCTGATCGACATCATCGCCGCGCTGGAGCCGACCCTGGGCGGCATCAATCTGGAAGACATCAAGGCGCCCGAGTGCTTCTACATCGAGGAGAAGCTCAAGGAACGGATGAACATTCCCGTCTTCCATGACGACCAGCACGGTACGGCGATCATATCCGCCGCCGCCATGCTGAATGGCCTGAAAGTCGTGGGCAAGAAGATCGGCGAAATCAAGGTCGTCTGTTCAGGCGCCGGCGCCGCCGCCATTTCCTGTCTCAACTTGTGGACCCAACTCGGCGTCAGGCGCGAGAACATCACCGTCTGCGATTCCAAGGGCGTGATCTACCGCGGCCGTGAAGCCAATATGGAAGCCAACAAGGCCCGCTACGCCCGCGATACCGCCGATCGTACCTTGGGCGACGCGATGGTCGGCGCCGACATCTTTCTCGGCCTTTCCGCCGCCGGTGTGGTCAAACCGGAGATGGTCGCCAGCATGGCCGAAAAGGCGATGGTCTTCGCGCTGGCAAATCCAACTCCGGAGATCATGCCGGAACTGGCGCGGGAGGTGCGCCCGGACGTCATCATCGCCACCGGCCGTTCCGACTACGTGAACCAGGTCAACAACGTGCTCTGCTTTCCCTTCATTTTCCGCGGCGCGCTCGATGTCGGCGCCACCCGCATCACCGAGGAAATGAAGATGGCCAGCGTCCGGGCGATCGCCGAACTGGCCGAGGCTGAAGTCACCGACGAGGTCGCCATGGCGTATCCCGGACATGAGATGTCCTTCGGCCCGGAATATCTCATTCCCAAGCCTTTCGACCCGCGCCTGATCGTCAAGATCGCACCCGCCGTGGCTCGCGCGGCCATCGCTTCCGGCGTCGCCACGCGCCCGATCACCGACTGGGATGCCTACCATGCGCGGCTCGCCGAGTTCGTCGATCAAACGGGAGTCGGCATGCGCGCCATCTTCCAGGCTGCCCGTCAGGCCCGGGGAAAGCGCATCATCTATGCCGAGGGAGAAGACGAGCGGGTACTGCGGGCGGCCCAGATCGTCGTCGAGGAGCGCTTCGCCCGCCCGATCCTGATCGGCCGGCCTTCCGTCATCGAGCATCGCCTGCAGAAGGCCAAGCTGCGCATCCGGCCGGATGTCGACTTCGACATCGTCAACCCGGAATCCGACGAGCGCTATCGCGAATGCTGGATGGCGTATCACCAACTGATGGTCCGCCACGGCGTGACGCCGGCGCTGGCCAAGGAAGCCTTGCGCCGCAAGCCGACGGTGATCGGCTCGATACTGCTCAAGCTCGGTTACGCCGACGGTCTGCTCTGTGGCATGACGGGTCAGTACAAGCATCACCTGGGAGTGATCAGTCAGGTCATCGGCAGGCGCCCGGGGGTCAATACCCTGGCGGCGATGAATCACCTGATGCTGCCGGGACACTCGCTGTTCATTTGCGACACGCAAATCAACGAAGACCCGAGCGCCGAGGAAGTTGCCAAAATGACCCTGATCGCCGCCGACCAGGTCAGGCGCTTCGGCATCCACCCCAAAGTCGCACTGCTCTCGCACTCGAATTTCGGTTCCGCGTCATCGGAATCCGCGCGCAAGATGAGCCGTGCCGCTGCCTTGCTCTCGGCCAATTCATCGCATGATCTTGAAATCGACGGTGAGATGCATGGTGACTCCGCGCTGTCGGACGCCATTCGTCGCGAAGCAAATCCCGATTCCACGCTCAAGGGCGAGGCCAACCTCCTCGTCATGCCGAATCTCGACGCCGCGAACATTGCGTATAACCTGCTGAAAATGACCGGCGGCGAGGGTGTGACCATTGGCCCGATTCTGCTCGGTGCGGCCCGTCCGGTCCATGTCATGACCGCGACGTCGACGGTTCGCCGCCTGGTCAACATGACCGCGCTGGCCGTCGTCGAGTCGCTGGAGCACTGATCCGCCGCATGCAGGTCCTGGCGGCGTCAGTCGCCTGTCCCGCCTCGTGCCGCCGGATGTTGTTCAGCCGGCCAGCGCGGCCAGCAGCTTGCCGTGGATGCCGCCGAATCCACCGTTGCTCATGACCAGAATGTGGTCGCCGGCACGGGTTCCGGCGACAATCGAACTCACCAGGCGGTCGATATCGTTATCGACGACTGCGCTGGCGCCCATCGGCGCCAGCGCCTCGCGGGCATCCCATCCAAGGTTGGCGGCGTAACAGAAGACGGCATCGGATTCGGCCAGACTGTCGGGTAGCTGACGCTTCATGATGCCGAGCTTCATCGTGTTCGAGCGCGGCTCGAGCACGGCGATGATGCGGGCTCGCCCGACCTTGCGCCGCAGCCCGGCCACGGTTGTCGCGATGGCGGTGGGATGGTGGGCGAAGTCGTCGTAGACGGTTACATCGCGGACCGTTCCCCGAACTTCCATCCGCCGCTTGACGTTGACGAAGCGGGATAGCGCTTCCAGGCCCTTGTCCAGCGGCACCCCGGCATGGCGGGCGGCAAGCAGCGCGGCGCAGGCGTTGGCGCGGTTGTGCTCGCCCGAAAGTGGCCAGATGATGCGCCCGATCTCTCTCTGGCGAGAGTGCAGAACCAGTTCGCCGCTGGCGTCGTCGCCGCTGATCCGGTACCCGGACGGGTCGTTGAAACGCTCGACCGGTGTCCAGCATCCGCGTTTCAGGGCGCGCTCCAGGCTGGCTTCGCCGGCGTTGGAGACGATCAGGCCGTTGCCGGGGAGGGTTCGCACGAGATGATGGAATTGTGTCTCGATAGCCGCAAGATCGTCGAAAATGTCAGCATGATCGAATTCAAGATTGTTCAGGACCACGGTGCGCGGCCGGTAATGCACGAACTTGGACCGCTTGTCGCAGAACGCGGTGTCGTATTCGTCGGCCTCGATGACAAAGAAAGGCGTGCTGCCAAGGCGTGCCGAAACCCCGAAATTCATGGGCACCCCGCCGATCAGGAAGCCGGGCCGCAGACCGGCATCCTCGAGAATCCAGGCCAGTATCGAGGCGGTGGTGGTCTTGCCGTGGGTGCCGGCGACGCCGAGGACCCAGCGGCCCTGCAATACGTGTTCGGCAAGCCACTGCGGGCCGGAAACATAGGGCAGGCCGTCGTCGAGAATGGCCTCGAGCAGCGGATTGCCGCGTGAAATCGCATTGCCGATGACGAAGATGTCGGGGTGCAAGGTCCGCTGGCCGGCATCGAAGCCTTCGATCAGGTCGACCCCGGCGGCGCGCAACTGTTCGCTCATCGGTGGATAGACATTGGCGTCGCAGCCGGTGACCCTGTGCCCGGAAGCCGCCGCCAGTTGCGCGACCCCGCCCATGAAAGTGCCGCAGATACCGAGAATATGAATGTGCATGTCGCCTGGACCCGATAGAATGGAGGCGATTCTACCCTGATCGCTTTTCCCATGCCCCGTCATGAGCGGCCCCGTTCGAGCAGCGGCGCCCGAGCCAGCATAGCCAGTGCCGCCGCCCGCCTGATGGCCGAGGATGGCATTGCCGATTACCATCATGCCAAGCGCAAGGCGGCGCGCCAGTTGGGTTTCCCCGAGCATACCGCGTATCCGGACAATGCCGAGGTCGAGGCGCAGCTAAGGGCCTACCGCGGTCTCTACCAGGAGGAGGCGCATCCGGAGCTGATTCGGGCCATGCGCCTGAGCGCGCTGCGTCTGCTGGAGCTGCTTGCCGACTACTCGCCCCATCTTGCCGGCTCGGTCCTCGATGGCACGGCTGGCGAGCATTCGCCTATCGAGATTCTGCTGTTCGCCGACAGCGCCAAGGAAGTCGAGATCTTCCTGCTCAATCACGGCATCACATTCGAACATGCCGAACCGCGCAACGAGCGTGCGGAAGCGGTTCTCGTCATGGAGACCGATACGGCAGCGGCCAATCTGACGATTTTTCCGCCGCAAATGGAGCGGGTGGTCATGAAGCAGCGTGACGGACGACCGCGTGAGCGCATCCGTGCCGACGCCTTGCGCGCCCTGATCGGGGAATAGGCGATTACTGGAATGGGCTGGACAGGTTGCGGCGATTTGCGGCAAACTTGCACCTATGACGAAGCGAAAGGGCGACACCGCGCCGGCTGATCGGCCCCGCATCCTGGTGCTGCATGGCCCCAATCTGAACCTGCTGGGTACCCGCGAGCCCGAACACTACGGTCGCGCGACGTTGGCGGACATCAATCTGGCGCTGGCGCGCCTGGCCGAAGCGGCCAGTGTCGATCTCGAGAGCTTCCAGAGCAACCATGAAGGCGCGTTGATCGAGCGCATTCACGCTGCGCGCGAGCAGGGAGTGCGCGCCATCATCATCAATCCGGCAGCGTACACACATACCAGCGTCGCGCTGCGCGACGCGCTGGCGGCGGTGGCGATCCCGTTCATCGAAGTGCATCTTTCGAATGTCCATGCGCGGGAGTCCTTCCGTCAGCATTCCTATTTTTCCGACCTGGCTCTCGGGGTGATCTCCGGCCTCGGTCACGAGGGCTATGTTCTGGCGCTCGAGTATCTGCTCAACCGGGTCAGCATCGAATAAAGCGGCAATCGCCGGACCGTGCGTCGGAGCGACGCAACACAGAGGGGAGTCTCAATGGATCTGCGCAAACTGAAGAAACTTATCGATCTTGTCCAGGAATCAGGCATTACCGAACTTGAGGTGACCGAAGGCGAGGAAAGGGTGCGCATCGCCAAGAACTACGGCGCGCCTGCCGTTCCGATGCAGCAGTATGTCGCTCCCGTCGCATATCCGGGCGCCACGCCGGCCGCCTCGTCGGCAAATCTCGACGACGAGGATGATGTTCCGGAGGGGCACGCCGTCAAGTCGCCGATGGTTGGCACGTTCTACCGGGCGCCTTCGCCGGGCGCCGAGGCCTTCGTCCAGATCGGCCAGGCGGTCAAGGAAGGCGACACCCTGTGCATCATCGAAGCGATGAAACTTCTCAACGAGATCGAGGCCGATGCATCGGGGGTGATCAAGGCGATTCTGGTCGAAAATGGCGAACCGGTCGAGTTTGGCGCGCCGTTGTTCGTGATCGGCTGAATACGTCATGTTCGGAAAGATTCTGATCGCCAACCGGGGCGAAATTGCCTTGCGCGTTCAGCGCGCCTGTCGCGAACTCGGCATCAAGACCGTCGTCGTCCATTCCGAGGCCGACCGCGAAGCCAAGTATGTCAAACTCGCCGACGAGTCGGTCTGCATCGGCCCGGCGCAGTCGGCCCTGAGCTACCTGAACATTCCGGCCATCATCTCGGCGGCCGAAGTGACCGATTCCGAGGCGGTCCATCCCGGCTATGGATTCCTTTCGGAAAATGCCGATTTTGCCGAGCGTGTCGAATCGTCCGGCTTTGTCTTCATCGGCCCGCGCGCCGACACCATCCGCCTGATGGGGGACAAGGTGTCCGCCAAGGATGCGATGAAGGCTGCCGGCGTCCCCTGCGTGCCCGGTTCCGATGGCGCGTTGCCCGAAGATCCCAAGGAGATTGTGCGGATGGCCCGTCTGGTCGGCTATCCGGTGATCATCAAGGCGGCCGGTGGCGGTGGCGGGCGCGGCATGCGCGTGGTTCATACGGAAGCAGCACTGGTCAGCGCAGTGCAGATGACGCGTGCCGAGGCGCAGGCGGCATTCGGCAACCCGATGGTGTACATGGAAAAGTATCTGGAGAACCCGCGTCACGTGGAGATCCAGATTCTCGCCGACCAGTTTCGCAATGCCGTTTATCTCGGCGAGCGTGACTGCTCGATGCAGCGCCGCCACCAGAAGGTGATCGAGGAGGCGCCGGCGCCGCACATCCCGCTGCGCCTGATCAGCCGCATCGGCGACCGCTGCGCCGAAGCCTGCCGCAAGATCGGTTATCGCGGCGCGGGCACCTTTGAATTCCTCTACGAAGGCGGGGAGTTCTTCTTCATCGAGATGAACACGCGCGTTCAGGTCGAGCACCCGGTGACCGAGGCGATCACCGGCATCGATATCGTCCAGGAGCAGATTCGCGTCGCCGCGGGAGAGAAGCTGCGCTACCGGCAGAAGGACATCACCTTCCGTGGTCACGCCGTCGAATGCCGGATAAACGCCGAAGATCCCTTCACGTTCATCCCCTGTCCCGGCAAGATCACTTTCTATCACCCGCCCGGCGGACCGGGAATCCGTGTCGATTCGCACATCTATCAGGGCTATACCGTGCCCCAGCATTACGACTCGATGGTCGGCAAGGTGATCGCCTATGGCGACACACGCGAACAGGCGATCCGCCGCATGCGGATTGCGCTGTCGGAAATGGGGATCGAGGGGATCAAGACCAATATCCCGCTCCATCAGGAATTGATGCAGGACGCGCGCTTTGTCGAGGGCGGCACAAGCATTCACTACCTTGAGAAGAAGCTCGCCGAAAAGGGCGAAGTCAAGAAGTAGGCGATGGCCTGGCAGAGCGTCAGTTTCCTGACCGACGCATCACATGCCGAACCGGTGTGCGATGCCCTGCTGGATGTCGGGGCGCTCTCTGCCAGCATCGAGGATGCCGATGCCGGAACGCCGGACGAACAGCCACAGTTCGGCGAGCCGGGTTCGCTCGTCTCGTCTGGCTGGAACCGTTCCCGCATCATTGCCCTGCTCGAACCCGATGCCGATGCCGGCGCGCTGCTTGCACGGGCCTGCATCACGGCCGGTCTGACCGGGGTGCCGGCATGGACCGTCGAAGACGTCGCCGAACAGAACTGGGTGCAGCTGACCCAGTCGCAGTTCGATCCGATCCGTGTGTCGGAGCGCTTGTGGATCGTTCCTTCGTGGCACGCAGCGCCGGACCCGGCCGCGGTCAACCTGGTTCTCGATCCCGGAATGGCCTTCGGCACCGGCTCGCATCCGACCACCCGCCTCTGCCTCGAATGGCTCGAACGCAATGTCCGGGCCGGCTGCTCGGTTCTCGATTATGGCTGCGGGTCGGGCATTCTGGCGATTGCAGCGGCCCGCCTCGGGGCCGCGAGCGTGGTCGGCGTCGACATCGACCCGCTGGCGGTCGAAGCGGCGCGGGCCAACGCGCAACGAAACGCGGTGACCGCCACGTTTCACGACTCGGCGCAACCGCTTGCCGGCGCGTATGATCTCGTTGTGGCCAATATCCTGTCGAATCCATTGCGCGTCCTCGCCCCGGCCATCTGCGCCCATGTCCGGCGTGGCGGCCGGCTGGCGTTGTCGGGGATCCTGAGGACTCAGGCCGACGAGATCATGGCAATCTATGGCCAGTGGTTGCCGATGCAGATGGCTGATTGTCGCGAGGACTGGGTATGCCTGGCCGGCACCAAGCGCTGATGCGCACCCGCTGTCCGGCCTGCAACACGGTCTTCCGTGTCACGTCGGACCAGTTGCGCGCCAAGGCCGGGAAGGTCAAGTGCGGTTATTGTCAGAGCGTCTTCAACGCTTTTGACGAATTCTTCGACGATGCGCCGAAGATTTCCTTCCCGCCCGTTCTGGCGCCGCCCGAAATTGTCGAGGCGCCGGCTTTGCAGCGGGCCTCGGCACGGCTTGGCGATGCCCTTGGGCAGGCAGGCATGCCCGTCAGCCAGGCGATGGTGCCGGTGGAGCCGGGTCCATCCGAACCCGAACCCGAACCCGAGCCCGAGCCCGAGCCCGAGCCCGAGCCCGAGCCCGAGCCCGAGCCCGAACCCGAGCCTGAGGCAGAACCTGAGCCTGAGGCAGAACCTGAGCCTGAGGCAGAACCTGAGCCTGAGGCAGAACCTG
>ERZ724507.221-NODE-221-length-26060-cov-6.906864_pt1 | contig 26060 bp, 26 predicted proteins | sample MGYA00376040_ERZ724507 | MGnify/ENA primary metagenome ERZ724507 (study PRJEB28724, sample SAMN07190883) | activated sludge metagenome | isolation source: activated sludge of sewage treatment plant in Hong Hong | place: Hong Kong | collected 2016-03-17 ...
GACAAGGTCAAAGAGCTGTGTCTGTATGAGCGGCTGCGCGGCCTGCAGCAGACGCTGGAAAGCACCCAGGTGGCGGTTGCGGCGCTCGAGTCGGCGACGGCGCGTGGCGACCAAGCGGCGGAAAAGGCCGAGCGAGAGCGGGTGTCGCGGGCGCTGGAGCTGTCTCGGCAGCTGCGCACGGATGCGGAAGGCTGCGTCGGTGGTGAGCTGGTCACTGGCTCGCGTGCGACTTCGATCAGTGTCTCGGGCGGTGGGCAAGGGGATGATCCCAAAGCCGGTCCCGCCGAGCTGCAAACCATTCGTCCCGTGCGGCTAGAGCTTCCAAGCCGCCCCAATCCTGCCAGTGCGTTCCGCCCCGCTCGCTAAACGACTGGCAGGGCTTTTTGCCTTGCTGCTGGGCGCGGCGTCGTCGCCAGCGCGGGCGCAGTACGTGCCGTATGGGCCCTTTGAAGTCTATCCCTCGATGCAATTGCGCGAAGGTCCGGGCTTCAAGGTGCTGGGCGACGGGCTGGTGATTCATCCGGGCATCGCGACCGAGCTGGGCTACGACAGCAACATGCTGATGGCCAGCCAGGCGGGCGGCGCGGGGGTGCTGCGGCTGCGCGCGCATGTGGATCTGGCGACACGGCCTCCGCAGCGGCTGGATGTCGACTCGCGCCAGTTTCTGAAGTTTCGCTTTGGGGCTGCCGTCGAGTATCGCCAGTTCTTTTCGCAAGATACGCGGATTGGCTACCCGCAGCAGGTGAACGCGCAGTCGGAAGCGGACCTGCGGATCAAGGAAGGCGATCCGCTGTCGTTCCGGCTCTACAACCAGTTTCTGGTGACCAACGACGCGCGCAACCTGGAGATCGCGACCACGCAGACGTTTGCGCCGCGCATCTTCGAGCGACTGAGCCTGCTTGGCATGTACCGGCCCTTTGGCGGTCCGCTGGAGATCGGGCTTTCTGAGTCGCTGCGCTTTGACCACTACGTGCAGAGCGAGCTATCACGCGGGCGATCGTTTCAAAACGACGTGTCGCTGTGGGGCGCCTACAAGGTGCTGCCGCAGACGCAGGTGAAGCTGGAAGTCCGATCGTCGTGGACCAGCTACTACGGGGACGGCGCGGTGATTCCCAGCTCGGCGCCGCTGCGCATCACGGGCGGTGTGCAGAGCCTTCTGTGGACGTGGCTCGGCGTGTCGCTGTACCTGGGCTACGGCAACAGCCTGCACTACGGGCAGACGGACACGACCCAGTTTGTCGGCGACCTGTCGGCCTATCGCTATAACAACTTCGTCGGTGGCCTGGAAGCGCGGCTCCTGCTGGTGCAGCGGATGAACCTGCGGCTTGGCTGGGCGCGCGACTTCTTTGACTCGATCTACGCGACGTATCTGCGGGATGATCGGCTCTACCTGTCGTATGAGCACAACCCGTGGCGGTCGCTCTATCTGTCGGCGGGCTTTGAGACCTATTTCCGTGCCTACGGACCGCTGGTGGCACCCTCGCTGCTGTACTACCGCGCCTACAAAAACGGAGCGACGACGCGCAGCGACATCCTGGTCAGCCTAAACGCCGAGGCCAGCTATCGTCCGCTGAGCTGGCTGCAAGCCGGGCTGAGCTACAGCCTGCTGACCGACATCACCGACTTTGGCTTTGTGGACGGCGCGGGCACGCGAATGGACGCGGGCTTTGTGAAGCATGTCGTGCTGTTCAAAGCGGATCTGTCCTACTAAGTGGGCCACCCGATGACGCTGCGTCGTGATCGCGCACTGATGGTGCTGGGCTGGGCGCTGGGTGCTGTGCCGCTTATGACTGGCTGCCCGGCGACGCCCGCCGTGGTGGTGCGCCAAGCGACGCCGCCGCCGCAGGTGGACATGAGCCTGGGACCGGACGATGTCTTCGAGGTGCGGGTCTACGGTGAGCCGGAGCTAACCGGCATCTATCGGGTGTCGGCGGAAGGCGCGATCGACGTGCCGCTCATCGGTCGGCAGGTGGTGCGCGGGCTGACGACGGCGCAGGTGGCGGACGTGCTGACGGACCGGCTGCGGGCCTACTTGAAAGCGCCGCAAGTGACGGTGTTTTTAAAAGAAGTCCACAGCAAGAAGGTGGTCTTGATCGGTCAGGTGCGCAGCCCCGGCACGATCAACTTCGTCGAAGGCATGACGCTGGAACAAGCGGTCAGCATGGTCGGTGGACTGACGCCGATGGCGGCGCGTGAGCGGGTGCGGGTGACGCGGGTGCAGTCGGGCAAGGCCGAGACGCTGATCGTCAACTTCAAGGCCATCGCCGAGGGCTCGCAGTCGTTCTATCTGCAGCCGGGCGATACCGTGTCGGTGGACGAGCGCCTGTTTTAGCCGGGCAGGTGAGTGGGCGGGGCCAAGCGGCCCAGAGATTAGTACGGCCAGCCAGCGGGTGGATCGGCGTAGCGGCGGGGCGTGACAAACGGCTCTGCGCTGCGGCGAAGGTAGGCGTCGCGGTAGCTGTCGCCATCGCCGTCGACATCGACGCCCATCGCGAGCAGGCCGCCTCGGTCGTTGTAGCGAACCCCAAGGATGACCGAGGGACTGACCGGGCTGTGGCGATAGAACACAACCTCTTCAACGGGAGAGCTGACTCGCTCGCCAAAGCCGGTGCCCAGACCGGAGCGCTTGGCCTTGCTCTCTCGCTCGGCGTAGGCACCACCTGTGGCAGCGCGATCTTCGCTGGGTGCCATCGGTGCGCTGGTCGACGGGGCCGGAGCACTTGGGTACGCCTTGTCGGCCTGCGACAGCGAGTCATCACGGTACTCGTCGGCGCTGCGGCTCGGTAGCTCATGGTGCGGCACATACAGCGGACGCGGCGGCGGTGGTGGCGGCACGTAGCGCTCGGGGAAGATGGCGACGCCGATCACTCCGACTTCGCGGGTCGAGCCGGTGCGACCGACATACGAGTTGGCCACCGAGGAAAACCGAAACGCGGCGGCTTCTCCTTGCGACACGCGCCAGCCATCGACATCGACGTAGCCCCAGGGCTGAACCAGATAGCCGCGCTTGGTGCGATAGTCCGCCGTGCGTCCGTCCACCACATCGCGACCATCGACCGACACCACGGCTTCTACGCGCCGTCCCGAGTGATTGTGAATCCGCAGCGTGTAGCGCTGACCGCGCTGACCCATGACGAAGCTTTCGCCTTGGTGCTGGAAGGTCGGGGCCTGGGCTCCGTCGGTCAGGACCTGTAGCTCGTAGGTTCCGGTCTGGCTGCGCAGCGGCGTGGCCGAGGCGGTCTCAGTTACCAAAGGCAGCGTCAGAAGGGGCAGGGCCAAGAGCAGCGTCTTCATCGTCGAACTCCTTGCTGACTGGAAACGCTGCGGGCAAAAAAAGGATCTGCGTCGGATCGCGATCGGTGGGCGCGGCGAAGATCCCTCGCGATATCGGTGGCTTGCGATGCGGGGATCGGTCAGCAGGTGGCGAAGGGACGCGATCTACGGCTGGTGATCGGCTGGCTGTGAGAGCGCGCGCTGCAAGGCCTCGCAGACGCGATCGACATCTTGATCGGACAGCTCGCTGTGCAGGGGAAGCGCCAGGCCGTGATCGTGAAGGCGGTCGCAGATGGGCAGCTCGGTGGCTGGGCCGTGCGGGGCAAAGCGCGGCGCGTGGCGATAGGCGGTCAGGCGATGCAGTCCGTACGAAGCGATCTGGGTCTCGATGCCTTCGGACAGCAGCTGCGCGCGAACCGACTTGCGACACGTCCCCGGCGGCAGGACGACGGCGAAGGTCTGCCAGATGCGATCGGGATGATCGGCCTGAAAGCCAAGCGGCAGGTCTTTGAGCCGGCGAAGGTACTGCTCGGCCAGCTCACGATGACGACGGATGAGCGCGGGCAGCCGACGCAGCTGAACCCGACCCATCGCCGCGCCGACCTCAGGCAGCCGATAGTTGAGCCCCGCTTCGGGCAGCTCCATCACTTCTTCGCCGGGCACCGCGTGAAGCCCGTGCGCGCGCAGGTGCCGGACGGCTTCAATGATCGACTCATCGTCGGTCAAGATCGCGCCGCCTTCGCCCGTCGTCAGCAGCTTGCGCGGATGAAACGACAGACAGGCGAGCTGTCCCTCGGTCGCGGGTCGGACGCCAATCGCACAAGCCGCATCGGACAGAATCAGCTCGCTGGACGGCCTGGGCAGCGGCGACGGATAGCCAAACTGATGCACCACCAGGGCGGGACTGTTCTGCTGCGCAAGCCACGCCGAGACGGTCTGCTCGGGGATACAGAACGTGCGCTCGTCGACATCGGCCAAGTGAACCTCGGGCGGCGACGGTAGAAACTGCATGACGTTGGCGGTCGCTGGAAAGGTAAACGCGGGAACCAGGACGCGCTCGGGCCGCTTTCGCTGGGCCAGCAGTGCGACGTGAAGTGCCGCTGTTCCCGAGCTAAGCGTCGCCGCGAAGCGCTTGCCGCAGAAGCTGGCCAGCTCTTCTTCAAACGCGCGATTTTCCGGTCCGTACACCAGCCAGCGAGAGCGCAAGGTCTGCTCGACAGCTTGGATTTCTTCGTCGGTGATGCTGGGTCTACTCAGCTGAATGCGAGACATGATCGGTCCTTGCTTGTGTATCGAGCCGCGACGGATGTTCGATGTATCCGGCCAGCAGATCGAGGCTGCGGGCGCAGTAATAACCGTCGGTGATGCGCTCGTCGAAGGTGTACTTGATGCTGACGCCGGGTCGCGTTTGCAGTCCGCCGTGTCCGTCGACAAAAGGCAGCTTGCCGATGCGTCCAATGACGGCGAAAAAGGAAATGGTGCCGTACTCGAACAGGTGGTGATAGGCGCTGTCGATGCCGATGGAGCCCAGGTTGGCGAAAAACAGGCTCGCGTAGAGCGGATCGGGCTCGGTCAGCGCCTTCGGAAGCAGGTTCCACGCGTCGAGCCCTCGCTGAAGCCACATGATGAGCCGCAACAGCGGTCCGGGCAGCCGCGTGAGCACCGCCATCTCTTTGTCGGACTGGTTTTGCTTGTTACTGCGCCCGACGGAGATGGCTTGCTGCGTTCGCTCTGCGACATCGACGATGCTTTCGTCGCCGGTGCAGCGCAGCTTGGTGGTGGTGAGCGCGCCTTTGTCGCTGTGCACCTTTTTGAGCGCAAACGACAGCTCAATGTGCCGACGCTGATACAGCGTGCCGCCGGACACGAAGCGGTTTAGGTCGGGGCGCTCTTGGAACACCCGTGCCGCCGCTGCGAGGATCAGATGAAACAGGTTGATCTCGTGTTCCGCCGTGCGTCCGAGTCGCTGATTGAGCGCGTGCAGGTAAGGCAGCGTCTCTGTGAGGTCGAGCTTCTGCTCAAAATAGACGCACGACTCATTGCGACTGCGCAGGATGTACGGCATCATCCGTCGCATCGGCGATACGTTGTCGACGACAATTCCATCCGAGCGGCTAAACAGCATGGCGACAGATGATACGCGCACACGTCGCGACATCAAATGGCGTGTTCGGCGGGGCTGGGTCTTGGGACTCGGGCTGTGGCTTGGCTTGTTCGCAAGCGGCTGCGAGAGCGCGATTCCTGGCGAGGGGCTCTGTCCGGGCAGCGCGGAGCTGACAGAGGACTGCGAGTCGGGACGCGGCTTCGGCGCGGTTGTGGTTCGCTGGCGCATCGCGGACATCAGCTTGGGACGACTGCTATCGCGCGGCCTGTGCTGCTGCAACGCCAATCCGAGTCGAGACGGCATCGATCGTCAGCAGTGCGGCAACATCGGTAGCTCGTGCCTGGAGTCGCCCGCGTGGCTGGTCGAGCGCATCAACTTGACGCTGCGTAGCGTCAGCGATGGTCGTCGGTATTCCTGGGACGTGGCATGTACCGAAGGTGAGTTTACGACACCGTACTGCATCGCTCCGGGCACCTACGATATGCAGCTGACAGCGACGGTGAATACCATTGACTCGCTGCAGCCTGATCGGTTTGCGTGCTCGCCCAAGTCGGCAGCGTCTCCGCCTCAAGTGCGACGGGAAGTGGTGAGCGGTCAGGCCACGAACCTGGATGCGGTGGTGCTGGGGATCAACGCGCCGTAGCGACCGAAGGGGATCACGCCTGCGCTGTTGCTTGGTCGAGCGAGCGGTGGAGCTGCGCCTTCGCTAGTTCAGCCACTTGCCGCTGGGCGTCGGGAGACCTGGCGCATGATGACCAGACTCGGCTTCCTCTTCACCCAGCTCTAGGCCCTGACGCGTCAGCAGGAAGTGAACAACGCCTTCGCCTTGCTCGGTGCTGATCTCGGCTTCAAAGGCCGGTCCGACGACGCTGCCAATCGCCAAGTCTTTGTGCAGTCGCACCACTTTGCCGCGCAGGAGATCGCCTTGCAGACGCTCGACGTTTTCTCCGCTGCGATGGAGCCGGAACGCCGCTTGATACAGTCGCAGCGACACTTCCGGGCGCAGCGGCAGCGAGCTAGATAGCACCGCGATGAGCAGCCAATACGGAGGCGGAGGAGTCGGCGAATCGGCGGAAGCCATGCATAAGAACCTAAGCGGGACCGTCAGCCAGAGCAACTGAAGGCAAAAAAAAACTCACCAGAGATTCTGGTGAGCTTTGTGACCCCAGCGGGACTTGAACCCGCGTTTTCGGCGTGAGAGGCCGACGTCCTAACCGCTAGACTATGGGGCCAAACGACTTCGGGTTTCTATCACCAGCCTTTTGAGAAGGCAAGGTTTCAATTTACCCAGCTGCGTTGGTTCGGGGACTAGGATTCGAACCTAGATAATCAGAGTCAGAGTCTGATGTCCTGCCATTGGACGATCCCCGAGCGAATCGGAAAAGAAGCGAACGCAGTGAGATTACTTATGGTTCGGGCGGAGTCAACACCAAATTTTGAATCACCGCATTTTGTCGCGGCTTGTCGGCTCTCACCGACCGCCGCCCGAACACACTCACTCGATAGCGCGACGACGCGTTGCGGGCTGCGCTTCGACGACGTCCAGCTTACTTGCGGTGCGTCGTGATGTAGTTGATCGCGTCCTGCACCGTCTTGATCTGCTCGGTGTCCTCGTCGGGAATCTCGATGCCAAACTCGTCTTCGAGTGCCAGCACCAGCTCCACCACGGCGAGCGAGTCCGCCTTCAGATCATCGATGAAGCTCGCGCTTGCAACGACCTTGTCTGGCGCGACTTCGAGCTGTGCGCAGACGATCTCTTTGACTTTTGCTTCGACATTGTCACTCATAATTTCCTCCACTTCGAGAGACCAAGGTCACAAGACCTACGGTCTGTCGTCCGACGGTGTTATCGTCGGTGTTTCCTTATTCGGGTTCGCGAATGCGCCATTTTGAACTGATGTTCCCCGAAACGCCAGACGGAAAATCGAGGGAAAGCGGTCTTCTCATCGGACCATCGCGTCTGCTTTTTGGGTGAGGCTTTTGCGGACTGGCGTTCCTTTGTGCCTCGAGGCAAAGCGCCAAGCGAAGGATTGACCAGGCTCAGTCAGATGGCGAGGCAGACTCGTCGAATCCTTCGAGATCGGCCTGACTTCCCAGGCTCTTGACCACTTTCCAGCATGTTCCCAGGGAAAACCCGGCGCGCTGAAGCGTTCGCAGCAGCTTGGCGGTCTGTTTCTGATCGCGGGGATCGCTCGGTGGCTTGAGCCGCTTTTTTTCGGCGAACGACTTGGCCAGCGTCAGCTCATCCACTTCCGCGTAGGCTTCTTCGACGGAGGACTCGACAAGCGCTGGCTGGAGTCCTCGCTTGCGAAGCTCCTCGGTCACGCGACGGCGACCGAGATGAAGCTGGCCTTGCTTCCACTCGATGACGCTCGCTGCCAGCTTTTGGTCTGACAGATAGCCCAGCTCATACATCCGAGCGATGACCTGCTGGATTCGCTCACTCGATGCGCTGTCTGGCTTGCCGAGCTTTTTTTGGAGGTGTCGTCTCAGCTCTGACTCGCTGCGTGATCGTCGAGCCAGCGCACTGACCGCTTCATTCAGAAGCTGTGCATCCGTGAGCGGTGGTCGCTGTGGCTTGCTCGGCTTGCCTCGGGAAAACATGGCGTGGACCGTAGCACGGATGTGGGTCTTTCGCCCTGCGCGGGTCAACCCTCTGCGCATTTTGCGCGTAAGTTTTTGCGGTGGCGCAGGCCTAAGATATTGCCGTGACCGCAGCATCTTCACTTGCCACAAGTCCGCCCGTCGTAGCCTCGATTACAGAGGTCTACAGGCTTCATGCGGCGGACGTTGCGCGGTGGGCCGCTCGGCTCGGGGGTCCGCAGGTCGATGTCGAGGACGTGGTGCAAGACGTCTTTCTGACCGCGCATCGACTGCTTCCCGAGTTTCGCGGCGAAGCCAAGATCACGACCTGGCTGTTTCGCATTACGCAGAATCAGGTGCGACATCGACTGCGGCGACTTCGGCTGCGACGCATCTTTTCGAGCAGCGACGACAACGATTTGGTGGCTGAGCTTCCATCTCACGCGCCGCTGCCCAGCGACGACTTGGAACGCAAAGAAGCGCGCGCGACGGTGTATCGGATTCTCGATGGGATGAGCGAAAAGTACCGAACCGCGTTCATCCTCTTCGAGATCGAAAAGATATCCGGTGAGGAAATCGCTCAGCTGATGAACCAAAAGGTCGCGACCATCTGGGTCTGGCTGCATCGGGCCCGCGCACAGTTTCTCGACGGTCTGGAGAAGCTAAACAAGAGCGAAAGATCATGAAGTCGACTACTTCACAGACGGGCGCAGAAGGCGCGCCGCTTACCAGGCTGTCGGACTTGCTTGCGGGCAAGCCCGATGTTTCGCTGTCGCCGCTCGAAGCGCAGGCTGCTGCGCTCTTGGCCAAGGTTCCTTCGCCGCCGCCACTGTCACCGCAGACGCTGGCTCGCGTGGGAGACGCGATCGCCAAGACGCCAGCTTCTTCGACAGGCTGGCTTGTCGGTGGTGGCTTGGGCGTGATCGCTGCGGGAACACTGGCGACGCTACTGTGGACGGCTCCCGGTCAGAAGACGGCGCTGGTTTCCGCTTCTGCAGTGACGGACGGTGTGACGGTGACTGCACCCTCTGGGTCATCGGATCGAGTGGAGTCCGCCGCGATCACAGAAGCTTCGACAGAGCCAGCGGCTTCTGAAGAGATCAGACCGGCGGAACCACAAGCGGCTCCTGCTTCTCCGATTCGATCGTCATCACACCCGGCTCGTCGATCGGCTGCGGTGACGGCGAGTAAGCCCGTTCGTCAGTCGATCGCTTCGGAACAAGTGTCGGATTCGGTTGCGGAGCCTGCTCCCGAGAGCGATCTGGCGATCGAGTCGCGGCTGCTCGGCCTTGTGATCCGTGAGCTTCGTCAAAACAAAGATCCCAAGCAGGCGCTCGCTCGTCTGGATGAGTACGCGTCGCGCTTCCCAAGTGGTCTGCTTCAAGATGAAGCCCAAGCCGCCCGCGTGGATGCACTGCTTCTTTCTGGTCGTCGCGCCGAAGCGCTGGCGATCTTGGAACGAACCAGCTTTGCGCGTCTTCCAAGAGGTGGCGAGCTGCGTGTCCTGCGCGGAGAGCTGCGTGCCGCGAGTGGACGCTGTAACGATGCGCTCTCGGACTTTGCGACAACGACGGCGATGACCGCCGATGTGGCGGAGCGTGCGCTGTATGCTCAAGGAATGTGTCGCGCGCACTTGGGTGATGTCGCCACCGCAGAAGCCGATCTTCGTGCGTACCTGTCCCGTTTTCCAAGTGGCCGCTTCCGCGATTCAGCCCAAGCTGCCCTGCGAAATCTGTCGCCAACCCAGTAAGCTGAGTCGTCGGCGCGCCTTATTTCCCCCCTGCCGCGAACAGGTGTTGACAGCGCGCTTGGTTTGGGAAAAGACTGTCCCAAAAAATTAGAACGATTCGTGGAGCTAGAATGAGCCTCGCTACGCAGCGCAAGAAAGACATCGTCGCCAAATTCGCTAAGCATGAGTCGGACACCGGATCGCCCGAGGTCCAGATCGCTCTGCTCAGCGAGCGGATCACCTACCTGACCGAGCACTTCAAGAGCCACTCGAAGGACCACCACTCGCGCCGTGGTCTTCTCAAGCTGGTTGGCCAGCGTCGCCGCATGCTGGACTACCTGCGCAAGAGCAGCGAAGAGCGTTACCGTTCGCTCATCGATTCGCTCGGCATTCGCAAGTAATCACTGTCTGAAGGTCAAGCCGAGCAGCAGGCTTGCGACTCACGCCTTATCTCCTCCCGAGACGAGCTCTCATGCCTCGCTTCCGTTCCATCGGGAACGGGCGGCTTACTCGGGCACTCGCTTCCTGCTCTTGGCGGTGCGGCGAATCTTCCCGCACCCAAAGACACAACTTGACCCTCCACCGCTGGTTCCCGTCGAGGAACTAGCGCATATCGAGCGAAAATGTACATCAAAGAATCCGTATTCTTGGGCGGCAAGGAACTGTCCATTGAGACAGGCAAGATGGCCAAGCAGTCGGACGGAGCGGTCATGATCCGCTACGGCGAGAGCATGGTTCTCGTCACTGCCGTTGCTGCCAAGAGTGCTCGTGAAGGCATCGACTTTCTGCCGCTGACCTGTGAGTACGTCGAAAAGACCTACGGTGGCGGCAAGATTCCCGGCGGTTATTTCAAGCGGGAAGGCAAGCCGACCGATGCAGAGACGCTGGTTTCTCGTCTGATCGATCGCCCAAGCCGTCCGCTGTTTCCCAAAGGCTATCGCTGTGACACCCAGGTGATCGCGTTCGCGGTGTCGTTTGATCGCGAAAATCCGACGGACGTGCTGGCGATGACCGGCGCAGCGGCAGCGCTTCACTTGTCTGACATTCCGTGGGATGGACCGTATGTCGGCGTGCGAGTCGTGCGCGTAAACGGTCAGTTCATCATCAATCCCACGTTCCAGCAGCGCGATCAGTCGGACCTGGAGTTCGTGGTGGCGGTGAGCCGCGACGCGATCGTGATGGTCGAGGGTGGCGCGGATCAGATCTCGGAAGACGTGGCGGTGGACGCGCTGTTCTTTGCGCACAAAGAAGCGCAGCCGGTGCTGGATCTGCTGGAAAAGCTGCGCGCCGCGATTGGCAAGCCGAAGCGACAGTTTGTTCCTCCGCAAAAGGACGAAGCGCTCTTCAAGAAGGTCAAAGAGCTTGGTGCCGAGCGGATGCGGGCAGCGGTCACGGTTCGCGAAAAGCACAAGCGTCACGATCAAGAGGCGCTGGTGGGTCAGCAGATCCTCGCTGAGCTGTGTGGCGAAGGCATGCTGTACGCGGGTCGCAACAAGGAAGTAAACGAAGCGATCCAGTCGCTGCACAAAAAGACCGTGCGCGAGATGGTGCTCGGTGAGGCGATTCGCATCGACGGTCGTCGCACCACGGACATCCGTCCGATTACGACGGAAGTCGGTCTTCTGCCGCGTGTTCACGGCTCGGCGCTGTTTACCCGAGGTGAGACCCAGGCGCTCGTCACGGCGACGCTGGGTACAAGCCAAGATGAGCAGCGACTCGACTCGCTGCTTGGCGATGTGACCAAGCGCTTTATGCTGCACTACAACTTCCCGCCGTTTTCGACGGGTGAAGCGAAGCCGATGCGCTCGCAGTCGCGTCGCGAAGTCGGTCACGGAGCCTTGGCCGAGCGCGCCCTTCTGCGGGTGATGCCGACCGAAAAAGACTTCCCGTACGTGGTGCGGATTGTCTCGGAGACGCTGGAGTCAAACGGTAGCTCGTCGATGGCGGCAGTGTGCGGTGGCACCTTGGCGCTGATGGATGCGGGCGTTCCGATTGTCGCGCCGGTGTCGGGCATCGCGATGGGACTCATCTACGAAAAGGGTGAGAGCGGATCGAGCGATCGCATCGCGATCCTGTCGGACATCCTGGGCGACGAAGATCACCTGGGCGACATGGACTTCAAGGTCTGTGGCACGCGCAAGGGCATCACCAGCGTTCAGATGGACATCAAGATCCCGGGTCTGTCGCGCGAAGTGCTTCAGCGAGCGCTGCGTCAGGCGAGGGAAGGTCGGCTCTACATCCTCGACAAGATGGCGCAGACGATCGCGGCTCCGAACAAGGAGATGTCGAAGTACGCGCCGCGCATCTACCGGCTGCACGTCAAGCCCGACCGCGTCCGCGACATCATCGGACCGGGCGGCAAGATGATCCGCGCCATCATCGAACAGACCGGCGTTGCGATCGACATCGAGGACGACGGCACGGTGAACATCGCGTCCCCGGATGGACCGTCGGCGCAGAAGGCGATCGACATCGTCAAGGGCCTGACCGCCGAGCCGGAAGTGGGCAGCTTCTACATGGGCACCGTCCGCCGCATCGTCGAGTTCGGCGCTTTCGTCGAGATCCTGCCCGGCACCGATGGACTCGTTCACGTCAGCGAGCTGTCCAACGAGCGCGTCCACAACATCTCCGATGTCGTCAAGGAAGGCGACGAGGTGATGGTCAAGGTCATCGGCATCGACCGCACTGGCAAGATCCGGCTGTCGCGCAAAGAAGCGCTCGGCCAGACGCCAGACCAAGTCCACAACCTGCGCTAGCGCCTGCTGCTACGGCTGCTCTTCGGCCCTGTCTGGGGCCATTCCGCCCGTCTCCGCTTCCCCTTCATTTCAATCGAACATCATCCCGTGCGCAAAGTGAGTCGCGGCAGGGATGAGTGAAGTCATCCCGTGCGCAAAGGGGAAGGCGGCAGGGATGAGTGAAGTCATCCCAGGCGCAAAGGGGATAGCGGCAGGGATGATCGAAGTCATCCCAGGCGCAAAGCGGGTTACGACTGGGATGCTGGCGGGCTTGGTGGGCGGCTAGGGCTTGATGTCGGCCAAGGTCGCGGGGGTGAGGGCGTACTGGTTGTTGAAGCCAGAGATGATGCCCTTTACTTCGGACAGCACGGTGCCGGGGGCGTACTTGGGGCTGCCGTCGTTTTTGTCACCGTCGATGAGGAAGTCGCTCACGCGGGTGCAGCCGGGGCTTGTGCCGGTGCACATCTCGGTGGGCTCGTCGCTGACCCAGAAGTCGTCATCGGTGGCGGACAGGGTCGCGCGGGCGGTGACGTTCTTGACGCGGCAGAGCAGGTTTTCCAGGCGCTCGGCAGCGGAGGGCTGACCGCCGGTTAGCTCGCGGGTGGTGACGTCGATGGTGACGGCGGCAGCGGCGGCGTCCATTCCGGTGATGACGACGCTGGAGATGGTGTCTAGCTCGTCCTGTTCGTTAAAGACGGTGAAGTTGCCGGTGACGGTCACGATGTGGCCGACCTGAAGCGGCGTTCCGTCGGTGGCCTTGGGCGCTGCGGTGCCGCCTTGGAACACCAAGATGCCGGAGTAGGGCAGGCTGGTGCCGACGTCGCGGGCGTGGAAGCCGAAGCTCTTGACGCTGCGCAAGGACACGATGAGCAGGTTCTTGATGGTGACCTTGGTGCCAAGCGGAGGTCGCAGGCCACGGGCTGGGTCGCGGAGATCTTTGACGGAAAACTCGCAGGCAGCACCGGCGGGGTTTGCAAACAGCGGGCAGGCGTCGCAGACATCGCCCTGGCCGTCCATGTCGCTGTCGAGCTGGTTACTGTTGGCGATGGTTACGCAGTTGTCGATGCCGTTGGCGATGCCGTCTCCGTCTTCGTCATTGGCATCGGGCTTGCGACAGGCGGCGTGATCTTTGTCGAGCGGGCAGGGGTCGCAGGCATCGCCCAGGCCATCGCCGTCGGTGTCGGGCTGCTGGCCGCGATCCATGGGACGAACCGGGTTAAAGACGGTCGGGCAGTTGTCGTTTGTGCCGGTGAGACCGTCGCCATCGGGATCCTCGGCGGTGCTCATGCCGGTAAACTCGCCGTCGCGGAAGGGGACGCAGCTTGGCTCTTTGGGGGGAACGCCGCAGGCGAAGAGCTGGTAGATCGGCTTGCCGGCAGCGGTCTCGAGGTCGGCGAGCTTTTTGCCTGTCTCGCGCTCGACGCAGATGCGCTTGGAAACGGTGCAGACATCGAGCGTCTCGCACTTGCCGGCATCGTCGGCGCCGAGACCTTCCATGATGGCGGCGTCGCCGTACATCGGCAGGCCAGAGCGAACCACCAGCGCGACATCTTCGACCCCAGCGCGGACGACGGCCCTGTGATCCTTGCGATCGGCGGTGGCGATGAAGATCGAGACATCGCCGACGAGCCCTTCCTTGAGCTGACCGAGGACATCATTCGTTGCGGTGGCGAGCGCGCCGTTGAAGGTGGCCATCTGCCACAGCTCGCGATCGGTGAAGAAGCCGCCGTACTGCTTTTCGTTTAAGTCGGCGGCGCACTGAAGCTCACGCAGGATGTTCATCGAGCCGGACGCGGTCCAGTCGGTGCCAAGCGCAATCGAGACGCCGACGCGGGACAGAAGCGGGGTCTGGGCGGTGTGGCCGTAGAGCGAGATGTTGCTGCGCGGCGACCAGATGACGGACGCGCCACGGGTGGAGGTCAGCCAGGCGTCGCGGGCGGTGAGCCCGATGGCGTGGATGATGGCGGTCTTGTCTTCGACGAGCTTCTGTCCGCCGTAGAGCGTCGAGCTGGTGCAGAAGAACTCGTTTTGGGCTTCCTGGTTGATGCCTTCGCTGATGTGCGGGCCGTAGGCGTCGATCGAAGCCAGCGCCGAGGCCTTGTGAATCGACGGATAGCCACAGCCCGAGGTCAGGCGCTCTCCCCCGGAGTCACCGAGTGGAAAGGTGTCGTAGTCGATCGGCTTTTCGGTCAGGCCCTCTTGGACGTTGGTGTCGAGGTTGCGCAGCACGCCCTTGGCCGATCCCGAGCCGACGAGTGAGGTGGTGCCGGCCATGAGCTGGCGTAGCTCGCCCCACTGGATGGCGGACGTGTTGTTGTTGCCCGCGACCGGGATCTTGGGCCGCTTGGGATCGCCGTTTACACCGATGCGCCACTCGTGCCGGTGGTTATAGCGGTTGGTCGGGTGGGTGCCCGGTTCGGCCTTGGTGTAGGTGATGTGATCGTGCGAGTTGATAAGCCCCGGCGAGATGACGCCGTCGGGACAGCTGACCTTGGCAGCGGACGCGGCCTCGGGGTGGCTTGTGCAGTCACAGGACACACAGGCGATCTTGCCGGTCGAGTCGATGAGGACCTGGCCGTTTTTCTGCACCGAGTCGGGCAGAAGCAGGGTTCCGGTGAGCAGCAGGCTCTTGGAGCCGGTCGGGCTCGGGGTGACGGTGCAGCGCTGGCCGCTCGGTGGAGCAGGCAAGGTGTCGGGACACAGTGCGGGCGTGAGATCGGGCGGTGGCTCCTCTGTGGTGGAACGATCACAGACGGGAAGTAGCAGCAGAAAGGCAAGCGGAGCAAGCCGTTGCCAGGTTCGCGTGCGCGCAAGGTTCATGAAGGACTTCTCCTTGGTGACGTGGACTCGGGCCTCATCCTAGGTCGGAGGCGGGTGGCGCCAAAGTTACTTTTTCGTTTTGTCGCCGAAGGTGCGCAAACTACACTGCCGCCACCACTCGGCTAGCCATGAGAGCGTGTATGCCCAAACCTTGGTCCCTTGTCCGGCCTGTGCAAAAACGGGCTTACTTCGTCCTTGTCCTTTGCTTGCTACTGTCGGTCTGGCAGCGGGCCAGCGCAGTCGGTGAGCTAGGTGGCAGCATCGGCGGCTTCGTCACGATCAAGGGCACCAAAGATGGCCTCGCGAGCGTGCCGATCTCGGTGAGCAGCAAGCAGCTGATCGGCGGTGCCCAGCAGGTCGTCACCAACGACGATGGCAGCTACAGCTTCGTCAACTTACCGCCCGGAACCTACGAGCTACAGATCTCGATGGAAGGCTTTGCGCCCATCAAGCAGGTCGGGATTCGGGTCAACGCTGGCCAGCGCAGCTCTGTCGATGTCGAGCTAGAAGTCGGGGCAGAGACGACGCAGCAGACCACGAAGATCATCGAAAAGGTCAATCCGATCCTGAACACAGAGAGCGCGGCAGCCACGACGCCGGTGAGCAACCAGCAGCTGACCAAAGCGCCGACGTTCCGACAGGAAAAGGCGATTGCGCAGTTTACGGCGGGTGTGACGTCGGGAACGGACAAGGTGTCGGTGCGCGGCGGTCTGGGTCGCTTCAATCGCTACTTCATCGACGGACTCGAAGTCACTGACATCACGCTGGGAGCCTTTGGCTCTAGCTCGGCGCTCATCAACTCGGACTCGGTCGAGCAGTTTGTCGTGTCCGTCGGTGCGATGGACGCGGAATACAACTCGCTTGGCCTGGTTCAGAACATGGTCACGCGCTCGGGCGGCAACAACTTTACGTTCGATGCGACGGCGATCCTTCAGCCTCCGTTTATGGCGGCGCTCACGCGCTATCCGACGCGAGGTCCGATCCAAAACACGACGCTGCTCTATGACGACAGGCCGATTCCTGACCGCTCGTACTACATGGGGTCGGTAAACTTCGGCGGACCGATCATCAAAGACCGGCTGTGGTTTTGGACGAGCTTTCAGGCGAGCTTTAACCGCATCACGACGTCGATCAATGAGCAGCCGTTTTACGGCATCAAGTCGGCGTACGACCGCTACCAAGACCAGATCCTCTACTTGGGTCGGGTCAAGCTGACCTGGCAGGCGAGCAAAAAGACGCGGCTCACCTTGTCGTACAGCACGGACTTTAACGACATCGTGAATGCCTCGACGTCGTCGGCGCTGCGCGGAATCGATCCGAACACGCTGGCACCAGAAGCCGAGCGACGGGTGCAGCGCGGTGGTCACTGGGTCGGTCTGCTGATTGACTCGCTTGTGACGGACAAGCTGCTGTTTCAGCTTCAGACCGGCGTGTCGTACAAGACGTACCAGGAAGACTCGCTGCGGACGGTGGGTGGTCAGTCGGATCGGACGACGCCGAGCCACGTCCTGTCGACCTCGGATGCGACGACGAACAACTTTGTGTACCTAAACGGCAATCGTCCGTGGGACGAGCAAGGGAAGTGGAACCTCCAGTTTGCGCCGACGCTTTTGTACAGCGCGCGCGGGCTCGGCGGCAGCCACAACATCAAGGCGGGCTTCCAGTTTTCGTACATGAACTATCAGCACCGCGTCGGAGTTCCGGGCGGTCTGCGCTATCTCGACAGCGTGGCGGGCTTGCCATGTGATCCGCAAGATCCGCGCACGTTTTCAAGCTGCAACCAAGTCGAAGCGTTTCCCGAGAGCCAAGGCGTAGATGGTCAGCCAGGCGCGGGCTATGCCACGAAGTCGCAAGCCATCAACGCGGGTCTGTTTATCCAAGACCGCTACACGATTGGGAAGTGGCTGACGATTGTTCCGGGCCTGCGCGTCGATACCGGCTACCTGTTTGACACGAGCGGCGAGCGGATTCAGACGCTGGTGGGCTTTGGGCCTCGGCTGTCGTTTGTGTACGACCTTTTGCACGACCACACGACGCTCATCAAGGCGCACTACGGTCGTCACAACGACATGGGCAACGCGGGCATCGCGGACTACACCAACCCGACGCAGACCTCGATCTTGAATCGCTGGAACACGACGACGCAGCAGTTTGAGGAAGTCCGGCGCTCGGGCGGGCAGGGCACGCAGCGCTTTGCGACCGACATGAACCTGTCGCCGCCGCGCGTCGATGAGGTGTCAGCAGGCATTCACCGTCAGATCCTCGATGATGCGGTGGTGGGCCTGGACTACACGTACCGACACTACGGCAACCTGTGGATCAACGAAGAAGTGAACCAGATCTGGGACCCGGCGGGCACGCGGATCGTCGGTTACGTCAACGGAGAGCGTCAGCGGCTGTTTGTGGCGAGCACTCCGAGCGAAGCGCGTCGCGACTATCACGGCATGGATCTGTGGGTGCGCGGCAATCCCGGCAACTGGGACATCATGGCGTCGTACACGCTGGCGTTCCTAAACGGCACGGTGAACGACTTCTTTGAGTCGAACGGCTTTGGCAGCAACCCGCGTCTGAATCCGCTGTATTACGGACCGATTGCGGGCGCGTACCGTCACTACCTGAAGGCGCTCGTCGATTACAGCTTCGACTTCGGCCTGACGATCGGAGGACGGTTTCAGTACTACTCGGGGCTGCCGCTGTGGAAGGTGTTCCGCAGTCCCGAAGATCAGTCGTTTTCGCTGTATCGCTCACCACGAGGCAGCTCGACCGGCACGCGCGTAAACGATCCGACGACGTGGGCGGCGTTCAACCTGCCAGATGCGGTGAACTTGGATCTTCAGGTGGCGTACGGGCTCAAGAAGCTGACCGGCGTGAACCTGGATGTCATCTTGATGATGTTTAACGCGCTGAACCTGTCGCCCGCGCAGAGCATTGAGGCGCGCGACGGAGCAACCTTTGGCCAGGTCACGCTGCGGCCAGATGTGTTTTTCGCAGAGCTGGTGATCCGGTACCGTTACTAACACTTATCCCGTGGTCCAGCTTGGGCCGCGAAGGTCACTGAAGGGGACTGTCCATGCAGAACATTCGCACCGAGGTTTGTGTCATCGGCTCAGGTCCGGGCGGTTACGTCGCGGCGATTCGGGCCGGTCAGCTCGGCAAGAAAGTCGTTTGCGTAGAAAAGGCCGCGCCCGGAGGCGTGTGCTTAAACGTTGGCTGCATTCCGTCGAAGGCGCTCATCAACGCAGCCAAGCAGTGGGAAAAGCTGTCCCATTTGTCGACGATGGGAATCTCGGTGTCGGGCGCGTCGCTCGATGTCGGCAAGCTGCAAGAGTGGAAGGGCAGCGTCGTCGATAAGCTGACCTCGGGCGTGCGTCAGCTCATCAAGAGCGCGGGCGGACAGTTTGTCGCGGGCACCGCAACCCTGCGCGACAAAAACACCATCGAGGTGAGCGGTCCCGAAGGCAGCTACACCATCACCGCCGACTCCATCATCTTGGCGACTGGCTCGCGACCCATCACGGTGCCGGGCTTCCAGGTTGACAACCAGCGCATCCACGACTCGACCGGCGGCCTGGCCTTCCGCGAAGTTCCGCGTCGTCTGACCGTCATCGGTGGCGGCTACATCGGCCTTGAGCTTGGCACGATGTGGCGCAAGCTCGGCGCACAAGTCACCGTCGTCGAGTTCACCGATCAGCTGCTGCCGGGCAACGATCCCGATCTGGTGAACGTCGTCGCACGCAAGCTCAAGAAGCTGGGCGTCGAGGTGTACTTGCAGCACAAGGCGCTGCGCTACGAAGAGAGCGAAGGCGGCCTGAAGCTGTGGATCGTTCCGCGCAGTGCCGACGGACAAAAGGACAAAGAGCTGGCGATCAGCACCGATCACATCCTGGTCACCGTCGGTCGTCGTCCGAACAGCGAGAGCCTGGGCCTAGAGCAGGTCGGCGTCGCCATCGATCAGCGCGGCTTCGTGGTCGTCGATAAGCAGCAGCGCACGAGCGTGCCCAACATCTTCGCAATCGGTGACTTGTGCGGTCAGCCGATGCTCGCGCACAAGGCCAGCCGCGAGGGTGAAGTCGCCGCTGAAGTCATCGCCGGTCATCGCGCCGAGCAAGACGCCGTCTCGGTGCCCGCCGTCATCTTCACCGATCCAGAGATTGGCTCCGTCGGCCTGAGCGAGCAGCAAGCGATCGAAAAGGGCTACAAAGTCATCGTCGGCAAGTATCCATTTGCAGCACACGGACGCGCGCTGGCTTCGCTGGAGACAGACGGCTTCGTCAAGATCATCGCCGACCAAGCGACGCAGCAAGTGCTCGGTCTGCACATCGTTGGCGCGGCGGCGACCGACCTGATCAGCGAGGGCGCGTTCGCACTGGAAATGGGCTCGTTCCTACCCGACCTGGCGCTGACGATTCACCCGCACCCGACGTTTGGGGAAGCGGTGATGGAAGCGGCCAAGGCTGCGCTCGGAGAGTCTCCGCACGTCGTCGGTGGCGGTCAGCGCGGCGTGACCCGTCACTAAGCCGCTTCGTCCTTTCGTCGTCCGCTTCGCACGATACCTTCCCACACCTTCCTGCGTGACGTGCCGCTGGCCGGCTTTGCTGCCGAGCGCGGCCCTTCTTTTTGCATTTCTGATCGTCTCGGTGCCGCTACCCTAGCTCTACAGGAGGAGAACACCGATGAAGCGTTGGAATCAGCTGCTGATGGTTGTGCTGCTGGGCTTGGGGCTCGCAGCCTGTGGAGGCGACAAGAGCTGCAAGAATGCCTGTGACAAGCTCTCCAGCTGCGGGCTCAAGTCATCTGGCCTGTCCTGTGACGCGACCTGCGGCAGCCCGGACGATGCCTGTGCCGTGTGCGTGAATGCGACAGCGTGCGCCGACATCAGCGCGGGCAAGTGCTCAAGCGACTGCACCAAGGCCACCTTCACGACCAAGTAAGCCCGCGTCCACGCAGCCAGCCCGAAACCGACCCCCAGAAAAGCAAAAACCCCATCGGTGATTACCGACGGGGTTCTTCGTGGAGCTGACGAGGGTCGAACTCGTTACCTCTTGAATGCCATTTGGACCCTGCCCGTCGAGACTCCGCGAACCAGAAACCCCGCCCAAACCTACCGCAGCGACGCATTAAGGATCGTGTCCCTATGGGTCTGTCCGCTTGTCCCACTCGGGCAGGTCTCAAGGTTGATGCGGGCGGGTAACGCTCCGCATGAGCAAGCGGAGCAAGCAGGCGGAAGCGTTGGCAGACCGGATCCTTGCCGCCATCAGGCCCCAGGTCGTGAAGATGATCGCGACGGAGCTCGATGGGCTGACCCGTGGGGAGGCTCCTGGAGACGTCGAGCTGAGCGACAAGGACGTAGCGGAGGCCGAGGCGGTGGTCAGCAAGTGGAGTGCGAAGAAGGGAGCTCGCCATGCGTGAGCTGTCACAGGACCGAGAGGCGGTACGAGAGGCTGGAAGGCGGGCAGAGTATTCGCCGGGCTCGATGGCGGCGGGAAGCCTCGCGGAGACCCGCAACGTCGCGAGGGCGCGCCTTACGAAGTGCCTAGAGCTCGGCGGATGGTTGCGGGGGGTCGATGGATGCGCCCGCTGCGGGATCGAGAGGCGGGAGCACTCGGCGGGACACTGACCGTCGGGTAGCCTTGGCCTCAGCTCCGCTAACTGAGAGCCGCCAAGGGCCACCTCGCGGGGACTCCCGTACGAAGGCGTCACGGTCCTGGCGGGACGAAAACGACCGCACCTCTCGGGTCGATAGGTCTGGGGGGCTGCGCCACTCGATCGCGTGATAGCTTGGCTGGGGCATGGTCGGACCTCCTATCGAGGCCGACCGGATAGGCGGGCTACTCGGCCCAGTCGCGGGAGGTCGGCTCCCAGTCGGCCTCACCGAGCGCGCTTCCCGCCTCGATGAGGAACGGGGTCCCTACGTCAATAAACCGAAGCGTGCTCGACGGAGCTACGGCCCGCGCCTCGCACTCGCACGTCCTCGTGTTGCAGCGGCTGCCTGGCTCACACTTCCCTCGGCAACACGTCTTGCTCTCCTCCCCCTCCTCCTCGTCCTGGCTCTCGCCCGGCGGGAAGCACGCGAGCCCGTCATCAGGTTCACCGCCCGAACGGGGCGCGGTCATCGTGGGGGTCTCGGTAGGCGCCGATGGAACGACGGACGCGCCGACCGTGCTCACCGGGTGGGGAGCTCGTAGCAGCGCCGAAGCCAACACGAACCCCAGCATCATCGCGGCGGGCCCACCGATGGACGGCGGTTTGGGCGGTTCTTTCAGGTACGCGGCGAGCTGCTCCGGGGTCGCGGCCAGGAGGAACCGCTCCCTCCTGACGTGCCAGTAGACGCGAGCCAAGGGGGGACCCCATATCGTCGTGCTCACCGCGAAGACGAGCGCGACGTGGACCCACCGGACGTCCTCGGGCTTCACGCCGAGGAGCCACTGAGTCAGCATCTGGAGGAGCGACGGGTCCATGGGGTCTCCTTACCGAGGGTCTCCGAACGGCGGCGCGACGTCGCGCAGGTCGTACCGGGCCGGGCCCGATCCGCTGACCGCGGGTGAGCTGCCCTCAGGCTTCGCGAGGACGAGGTCCACGACCTGCCAGCTCCCCGAGGCTGCACACTCGGGACGCTTGACCAGAGCACGCTTCGGGGCTGCCTCGGCGGACATCACCGTCGAGCCGGGGCTCTGCGGGGTGATCACGGTCAGGCTCGACGGAAACTTGTAGGGCCGACAGTCCCTGTACCAGATCTCCATGTCCGAGTACGAGCTGGGTCCGTGGGCGCACCCTGCGAGCAGGGCGACGATCGAGAGCAGACGCTTCATGGTTGACTCCTTGAGTCGCGGCCCCGACGGGGGCCGGCGCGGTTAGGCCGTCTTGGTGAGCGGGGCCGCTGCGATCAGGTCGCCCGAAGCGGCGTCGGCAGACGCGGTGCAGACGCACAGGTCTGCCGACGCCGCTTTGGCAAACCGGCCCGACTTGACCACCAGCAGGTCCCCCCGCTTGACCGCCCCGCCGATCAGCACCGGTGCTCCCGGACCCACGTAGATGATGTCCCCGGGGCTGCCCGACACGGCGGTCCGCCCGATCACAAAGTCGGGTGCCTGTCCGTCGGGGCAGGTCTTGACCGTGTACGGGTCGACGGTCGTGTCGGCGGGCCACTTGGTCACGACGACCGGCTGGCCCTTGCCCAACGCGGGAGCTGCCTCGGTTGCGTCGAGGATGGCCTTGATCTGCGTACCTTCTGCGAGCGTTCTGTTCTTCATTTTGTGTTCCTTAGTTAGACGGAGACTCGACGGGCAAAGATCGAAAACCAGCCGGACAGCACGTCCGTGTCCGACGCAAACGCGACTCGATCGCCCGCCGCGAGTGTGAGGGCGGAGAGCGGGTTGAGGTTTTGCGCAAAAGTGTCCATGGCACCGACGGGGATCCGAATCCCCGTGTCAGCGATCCCTCCCGTGGTGATGGTCCACACGGCCACCTGGTAGGCGACCCACACGGGCGAGTACAGGGAGATCGACCAGTCGAGGAGGGTCTCCGGTCCGACGGCGGAGTACTCGGAGACGTAGTAGATAGACTGGTCGCTGTAGACGCGGTCGGTCGAGAGGGTCCCGATGTATTGGCCCGCGTACCACAAGCACGATCCCCCGGCGGGATTGGAGAGCCGAGCGAGCTGGACCCGGTCGCCTCGGGGGCGCCACGCGAGCACGCCCGCCCCGTTGGTGGCGAGCTGCGCGTACGGGCCGGGTGTCGCGGTGAGCCCGGTACCCCCGTAGCTGAGCGGGATCGGGTTCGCCGGACCGAACGGTCCTCCCGGTGGTGGAGGCGAGAAGACGCCGTTCGGCTTTGTCGGGAATCCGTCGAAGCTCATACCATCCACCCCTTCACTTCGACGAAGTCCCCGACGCTGAGCACGGCCCCCACGTACTTCCCCACGACTCGGATCTGGGGCATCGCGAGAGCCGACGTGGTCTGGAGCGCGCAGTACCCGGTGGATCCGAATAGGTGCTCGTTTGCAGACACTCCGGAGTCCTGACGCACCGTCTGGAGGTCGGCCCATGGGTCCGTGTCCGCGTACCGTCCCTGAAGCTTCAGATAGATCCCATCGGCGGTGGCCAGCGTGACCCGGACTTCGAGGCTGAGCGCGTACCGGCCCCCCACGTAGGGGTGCGCGTAGTCGACGAGTCCGCCCACCGGGAGGACGGTCGCCTGCTCGCTGTAGACGAGCGTGAGGAGGCCGATCTGCTGGGTCCTCCCGGTGATGTCAACGTAGGTTCCGGACGAGTTCCCGTTCTTGCAGAAGATGATCCCGAGATCGTTGCTGCGAGGCACGATGGTGGCCATGAGGGCTCCTTACAGATGGGGGGCGGATAGGGCCGCTAGAGGGAGGGCCCTTGTCGACGGGCGGGGGCTAGTTCGTCTGCTCGAACCCGCAGACGAGGTCCGCCGCCACCGCAGCGGTCGAGGCGGCCTTGATCGATAGGTTCTGACCGGCCAGTGCAGACAGGATGGTCGAGGTGTTCGAGCAGGTCGTCGCGGCCCCGCTGATCGTGCACGCGAGGGCCAAGTCGGCTCCGTCCATCCTCGCGGTCACCGTCACGGATTCGCCCACTCCGGGGGCGGTTCCGAGCTTGCAGTATAGGTTCCGGAGCCCCCCTCCGCGAGTCGTACGAGCCAGCTGGTACTCGGTTCCGTCGGCGGTCTGACCGGGGACCCGGAGGTATACGGTCGCCGCGCCCAGCGCCCCCGGAGCGGCCCCGGTGACGTGCGAGTAGACGAGCCCGCCCGAGACGATGTTGAGCTGCCCGCTCTGGACGACGAGCGGGGAAGCCAGGTCGATCCCGAGCGTCAGGTCCCCGGTGAGTGCGCCACCGCCTGTCAGGGGGGCGGTCGTGGCGATGCTGCGGCCCGCATGGAGCGCCTCCCCGGAGGCCGTCCCCTGCGCGAGCCCAGTGACCTTCTGCGAGCCCGCCGCGAGGTTCCCACCCAGCGTGGCGCCGGCGGAAAAGGTCGGTGCCACCGTGAAGGTCTTGACCCCCGTGACGGTCTCGCCCCCGGCCTTGTGGACCACGAGCGAGTCGTTCACCGCAGGGGTCTGCCAACCGGAAGAGTAGAAGCGGAACCCCGAGGCTGACGTGTCGTAGCAGACGTCCCCGTTTGCCGGAGAGGGCAGTGCGGCGCAGTTCGCGCTGGTCCGGACGGCCTTCGCGGTCCCGACCCGGAGCGCATTTCCGGCCTGGTCGACTTGATAGATCAGTCCGTCCGCCGCGAGCGCATACAGGCAGGGCGTCCCCCCCGGACAGACCGGCGCGGCCCCAAGCGGAGAGAAAACCAGATATCCGGTCTTGATTGCGGGAGCGGGAGGGGCAGCCTGTGCGGCCCCTGCGATTCCCAACGTGATTCCCAACGTGATTCCCAAACGCATCTTTCGGGCCTCCCAAAGCACCGTGATCCCTCTTACCCACGCGGACAAAACGAAGCGAACCAGCCTCATAGCTTCGCCTCCCAGTCGACCTGGCCCGCGAAGGATGGGTCCGACACCGAGAGGGTGAAGCCCGCCGTGGACTTGTTGCTGTGCCCCACCTGGGGGATCGATCCGTTGTTCGTATCGAGCCCCGGCGAGTGCGTGACGATGTAGCTGCTGTCGACGAACTGATTCGCAAAGACGATCGCGACGTCCGTCCCGGCACCGGTGAAGACCGCCGTTCCCTTCGCGTAGCTCCCCTGGGTGACGGGGGCCACGTAGACCTGATTCGCCCACGCCCACCCGTACGTGACGACCAGGTCGCGCACCTTGATGGGTCCCGCCACCGACGGGACCGAGCCGGTCAGGAGGGAGCCGTCGGGGAAGACCAGCGTCCACCGAGGGGGAGGGTCCGCCGGATATGTCTCTGTTGCCGCGTACGGCAGGACCAGGCTCCACGCTCCGGTCCCATCGGTGGTGGTTACCTCGCCGTAACGGAACGCCGGATTCCCGACGATCAGGGGATTGGTTCCGTTCCCGGGACGCCACGTTCCCGCGTAGATGATGAACTGGTTTGGGCTCTGGGGGACGGCCAAGACCGTCTGGCTCCCGACCCCCACGAGGGCTCCGGTCAGGTCCCGGTAGCCGTAGACGTCGCTGATGGTGCAGGGCATGGTGCTTACTCTCCGAATACGAGCAGGTTGAATCCGCAGTCGGTGGGGGTGGGGATGGGGGGCGCCACTGGCGCCCAGATCGAGACCTTGATCTTGAGCTTGGCACCGACGAGGGACGGCTCGGCCTGGAACAGCAGCGGGAACGTGGTCGGCGTCACGATCGCGCATACGCTCGCCGTCGAGGGCTCCGCGTTGAACGTGATCTCGTATACCCCCACCCCGGTCCGGACAACTCCGGGTCCCGAGAAGACGTTGTATCCGCTCCAGAGGACTCCCGTTGAGGCCACCACGGCCCACCCGAGAGGCAAGGTCCCCCGCGCCAGCACACCACCTGCGGGGTAGCTCAGGGGGCTCGGGAAGGTCGTCGACGAGACGGTCCCGGTGCAGACGCCCGTCCCGTCCCGCGGAGCCACCACGAGCCCGCCCGTCCCGTCGAGGACGAGCGCCTTCAGCGACAACACGCCCCCGACGATCGAGTTGATCGTCGTCTGAATAGCGTTTAGGTCGAACGCCTTGATCGCGGGAGGGAGCCCCGCGAGGTACGTCGTGAGCGGCGTAAGCGGCCACATGAGCTGCTCCTAACAAGGGATCCCGATGTCGGGAATCGCGTTTTCTGAATCAGGAATCGCGCAGATCAGCCCGGTCAGGAGCGACCGGTACGCGAGGATTCCGTTGACGTGTCCGGGCTTCCACA
>ERZ724507.224-NODE-224-length-25833-cov-8.408837_pt1 | contig 25833 bp, 27 predicted proteins | sample MGYA00376040_ERZ724507 | MGnify/ENA primary metagenome ERZ724507 (study PRJEB28724, sample SAMN07190883) | activated sludge metagenome | isolation source: activated sludge of sewage treatment plant in Hong Hong | place: Hong Kong | collected 2016-03-17 ...
TGCCGAAAGCAGGCCGATCAAGAGGAGTGATGCTTTCATGTTTGATTTCCCTTTCGGAGAGGTTGTCCGCAACATTTTAATTATCTTGCGAGCTTTATCAGCGTTCCTTGATGTGGGTCAGAGGCCCGTCGATTCGGGCCTCATTCGCTCATTTTTGCTTGGAAAGCCAGTCGGCGATTGCCTTGATTTCCTCATCATTGACCAGGTGCATGACCCCCTTCATCGCGGCGGTTTGGCCGTTGTTGCGGGCGCCGCTCTTGATGTCCTTCATCTGCTGCTCGGCATAGGCAGCATTCTGGCCGGCGAGCTTCGGATAGTTCGGCATCAGTGGCTTGTCCGCCTTGGGCCCGTGGCAAGCGTTGCAGGTCTTGTCCTTGTAGAGGGCGCCGCCATCCAGGGCGGCGACGGCGGGGCTGGCGACAAACGCGGCAGCGATCAGAGTCATTGCGAATTTCATGATTATTCCTTCCTGAAAGTAGTACGGGGGACAGATTGACTCTGCCCCCCGTGATTTGCCTTAAGTCAGATCAAGTTTGCCGCTTACTTCTTGACTGGCTTGGCGCCGGCCTGTTCGAGGTAGGTCTTGGCGCGCAGACCGATGTCGGCTGCCTTGACCTGGTATTGCCAGATCTGCTCGGACCACAGGTTGGCCTGGTCCCAGTCCTTCTTGGCGGCGGCGGCGTCAGCCTTGGCCTTGGCTTCCTTGATCTTGCCAAGCTGGTCGGTTGCGTCGTCGACCATGTTGACCACATCCGGGAAGTCCTTGAAGTTGACACTGGTGATGTAGCCGACCACGGAGTCGATGACGGCCTGGGTGTCAACAATCTTCTTCAGCGTCGCCTTGTAGTCGGCCTCGGTATAGCTGGCCTTGGCCTCGGCGGAGGTCTTGGTCGGCTTCCAGCCCTTCGGCTTGACCAGCAGGTAACCCTGCATTTCAAGGTGCAGCGCCGAGCAGAATTCCGTGCAGTAGTACGGATAGACGCCTTCCTTGTCGGCCTTGAACTTGACGGTGACCGTCTTGCCCGGTTCGACCGACGCATGCACGTTGTAGGTCGATACCGTGAAGCCGTGGGTTTCGTCCTGGGCACGTTCGAGGTTGGTCAGGTGGATGATGACTTCATCGCCGACTTCAGCCTCGATGATTTCCGGGGTGATGTGCGAACGGATCAGCGTGCCCTTGACTTCGACCTTGTTGCCCTTCCGAGTTGTCACTTCCTCGCCGGCGCGAACCATGTCGGGACTCAGCTTGTCGGTGCGGCTGTTGGTGCCGACCTTGTAGCGAACGCCCGGCTTGACCTTGTCGGCAGCGATGGCAACGACGTAGTGCGGCTCACCCAGCGGCAGCGGCATGTCGTACAGCAACTGCATCTTGTCGTTGGAAATGTCGATCAGCTGGTGGTTCTGCGGGTGCAGCGGGCCAACCGGCATGAAGCGGTCGATGGAGAGCTTGTTCAGCGCGACCAGGTAACGCCCCTTCGGATCCATGGAATCGCCTTCCATGGTCATCAGGTGGCCAATGTTGTAGTGCACGGAGATCTTGTCGAGCACCTTGCCTTCGCAGTAATCCCACTTGACGACCTGCGAGTCGACATAGAGAGAGGTGTAAGCAACGCACTTCTTGGAGTCGTACTGTGTATGCAGCGGGCCGAGGCCGAGCTGAACCTGCGTATGCAGCGCATCCTTCATGCCGATCACCGGAATGCCGTACGGATCCTTGGATTCGAACTTGCCCGCCTTGATGGCGGCCATGATCTTCTCGAAGGAATAGACGGAGACGTGGGTATCGAGCTTGCCGGCAACGGTGATGAGCTTGCCGTCCGGGGTCACGTCGACGCCGTGCGGTGATTTCGGTTCCGGCACCAGAAAGAGGATGCCTTCCTTGACCGCGGTGTCGATCGACAGCACGTCATGGCCGTTGATCTTCTTGGCCTTGCCGGCGGCAACCAGTTCGGCGGCCTTTTTCCAGTTGATTACGTGCAGATAGTCGGTGTCCTTGGCGGAGCAACCGGCTTCAAACGGCGGACGGCCCCGTTCAACGCCGCCGACGTAACGCTCGGAGCAGAAGGAGTTGGTAAACGACCAGCCGTCGGAGGGGCCTTTACCAGCGTCGGACAAATCCTGGCTGTAAGGAGGCAACTCGACCGAGAAGGATTTCTTCGGATCGAGACGGCCTTCCTTGCGGTCGAATTTCCAGTAGGTCACGCCACCACGGTATTTCTCGTTGAATTCCTCGAGCGGGTAGAACTTCTTGTTCTCCAGCGGGGCGGCATACTGGGCGGCTTCGATCACGTAGTCGGTGTTCGGTGTGACGAAAGCACCGCCGTGCTCGGATTTGTAGATCGGGTTGACGACGATCTGCTTGGTTTCAAAGTCGCGCAGGTCGATCACGGCGAGGCGCGGGTTGGCTTTGTCGTTGATGAACAGGAACTGGCCGTCGTACTTGCCATCGGTTTCGGAGATGGCCGGGTGGTGCGTGTCGCCCCAGTTGATTTCCCTGCCGTCGATGTTGCCCTGGCGCAGCACCATCTTCGATTCTTCGTCAAAACCATAGCCCTGCCACGGCTCTGGCGTGAACACGCCGATGTACTTGAGGATACGCATCGACGGAATGCCATAGACGATGATCTGGCCGGACTGGCCGCCGGAACTGAACGCGTAGAATTCGTCGCGCTTGCCGGTCGGGACAAAGGTCTTGGACGCCGCCAGCAGATCCTGCTGGCTGAGACCGCGACGCTTCATCACGTCCTGCAGCGACTCGGCGGACCACGCCGTGGCTGCAAAACCGGCCGCCAGCAACAGCGCGGTGGTTTTCACTGCAATTTTTTTCATCTCGATTTCTCCCATGAAAACAAGAAGTAGAACTTCCTACCCTCGATCGTCACCTGCGACACGATGCCACTGCGACAATATGCCGCACACTGTATGCTTCCCGCCATGCTAAAAAATTGATCTCTGCTAATTCCATTCGCGCTTGATGAACGAAAATGCTGCCTCTTCTCCGGCCGCTATACCAGGACCAGACTGGTGAACAAGAAACTATTGATCGACGTGATCGGCATCCTGCTGATTGCCCTCGTCGTTGTTGTCGGCTACAAGCTCTCGCCATTGCTGCTCCCCCGGGCCGATGTCGTGATCCAGCCGGATCCGGCGTGCAATCTGCAGCGCCAGGCCTGCGCGGTGAAATTGCCTTCCGGCGGTAGCGTCGAACTGGCGATGGCGACGCGACCGATCCCAATGGTCAAGCCGTTCGAGGTGCGGGTAACGACCAGAGGATTTGCGCCGGGCCGGGTTGAGGTCGATTTCGCCGGCATTGAAATGAACATGGGACTGAACCGGCCGGAACTCGCGACGCGCGGTGATGGACGCTTTGCCGGTCAGGTGACGCTGCCGGTGTGCATCACCGGCGCCATGGACTGGCAGGCGACGGTGCTGATTGAAACCGGCGGCGAGCGTATCGCGATTCCCTATCGCTTCAGTTCAGGAAGCCACGAATAGAATGTCCGAACGTATTCTGTCCGTGATTGCCGTGCTGCTGGCGGCTCTGGTGCTCGGGTTGACCTTCTACTGGCATCCGGAACTTCCGGAACGGCCGCTACCGCTGGCGGCAATGCCGGAAGGCGGCGACTTCACGCTGCAGTCGGCGGACGGCCCGGTTGCGCTCAGAGATTTTCGCGGCAAGGTGGTCCTGCTCTACTTCGGCTATACCTATTGCCCCGATATCTGTCCGACTTCGCTGGCTGCTACCGCCGAAGGGTTGAAGGAACTGACGCCGGACGAACTGGCGCGGGTCGCCGTAATCCTGGTTTCGGTCGATCCGAAGCGCGACACGCCGGCGCGGCTCAAGGAGTATGCCCGGTTCTTTCATCCGGCCATTGTCGGCGTGACTGGAACGCCGGAGGAAATCGCCGCAGTGGCGAAACGCTATGGCGTCTTCTACGCCGAGCAGAAGGTGGCGACGGCCGGCGACGGCTACGTCGTCGACCATTCGGCGGACACCTATATCGTCGCCGCCGATGGCAAACTGGCGGGCAAGATCGCCCACGCGACAGCGCCGGACCAGGTGGCTGCCATCATCCGCAAACATCTTTACCAACCTTGAAGGAGACTAGCATCATGAAACGACTAACCGTGCTGGCCGCGGGCCTGCTGTTTTCCGCCGGCGTCCTGGCAGGCGCCGCCGACAATGTCTCGGTGCAGGATCCTTACGTCCGCCTGGCACCGCCCAACGCTGCGGCGACCGCCGCCTTCATGGTGATCAGGAATACCGGCGACAAGGACGTCAAGGTGGTCAAGGCCGACAATCCCGTTTCGAAGGCGACCGAACTGCACACCCACTTGAACGAGGGCGGGGTCATGAAGATGCGCCCGGTTCCGGCGATCGAGATCAGGGCGAAAGGCGAGGCCGTGCTCAGGCCCGGTGGCCTGCATGTGATGATGATCGACCTCAAGGCGCCGATGAAGGAGGGCGACTCGGTGCCGATTACGCTGACCTTTGACGACGGCAGCAGCAAGCAGGTCGACGCCAGGGTGGTCAAAGCGACCGCGGCCCCGGTGCCAACCGAGCACAGGCAGCACTGACTTTCGGGGTTTCCGGGCGTCGAACCCGATTCGAGTGGTTGTCGCGGGTTCCCCGCCGCGCCGCGGCCTGCCTGGCGCCACGGCGATGATCACTATTTGGGGCAAGGCGTGAATTCGCTCACGGACAGTCCCGGGATGAATCGGCATCATGCGTTCAACGGCTCAACATGAGGTATCGAACCATGACAACCACGACCAGCAAAACGATTTCATCGACCCGCGGCGCTTATCCGGGTAGCGATTTGTACGACCGTGCTGACGAGCGGGCGGTTTCCAGTTTCGTGCTGCGTGACACGCTGGTCGATACCAAGGTTCGCGAAGTGAGCTTCGCCGAGTTCCTGGCTGAACTCAAGAAGAGCGGCAAGCAAACGGCGTAATCGCATCTTCGGTTTCCTTTGGGAATCCCGAGCAACGGCTTGCTTCCCGCCAGATATCGACTTTACCGCAATCGGCCTGAGCCGCGGCGGACTCAGGTCCGGACCGGTCGTTTCGAGAGCTTGCGCTGCAGGGTGCGCCGGTGCATCTTGAGCGCGCGGGCGGTGGCTGAAATGTTGCCGTCGTTTTCGTTGAGGACACGCTGGATGTGTTCCCATTCGAGCCGGTCGACCGAAAGCGGTTCATCCGGCGCCGCCGTCTCCAGGTCGGGTACGTCATCAGTTTCGAAGGCCGCGAGAATGGCTTCGATCTCGACCGGCTTGGCCAGATACTGAATGGCGCCCAGCTTGATCGCGTCGACTGCCGTGGCGATGCTCGCGTAGCCGGTCAGCACGACGATGCGGCAGTCGGCATTGATGGCCAGCAGTTGCGGGATCAGTGCCAGCCCTGAACTGCCGTTCAGATTGAGGTCGAGCACCACGTGCGCGGGGACTATTTCACGTGCCACGGCGAGCGCGGAAACCGGATCGCTTGCGCCGCGCGCCTCGTGGCCCCGCCGTTCGAGAGTCCGGACGAGTATGGCGTTGAAGGTGGCGTCGTCGTCGATGATGAGGGTCGGGTCGGGCATCAGGTTCCCCTGGTCAGTTCGAGGCGGGCAAGGGCGCCACCTGCGGGTGGGTTGAGCAGCAGGAGGCGTCCGCCGATCTGTTCGATTGCCGTGCGGGTAAGCATCAGGCCGATACCGCTGCCATGTTCGTGCGCGGGAAACTCGACCCGGCCGCCTTGCGTCAGAACGCCCGCCGGAAAGCCGGGGCCGCTATCGTGAATTTCGATGGCAATCCGCTCTGCTGTCCAGCCCAGACGGATGTCGATGGATTCCACCGAGGCGCTGGCCGCATTGTTCAGGAGATTGAGAATCGCCTGTTCCAGTCGCGGGTCGGCGACCACGGCCGGCGCCGGCTGGGCGCCGATCACTTCGAGCCGGCTCTGCGCCTGCGGGCGCACGGCATGCCAGCGCTGGCGCAGCGCATCGAGCCAGCGGTCGACCGGCTGGATGCCCGGATTTTCGAGCCACTCGGCGCCAGCGCGGCGCGACAGGCCGGTGACGATCTCCTTGCAGGCGGCGATCTGCTGGCGCAGGAGGTCGATGTCGTCACGCACGGTAGCCGGCAGTTGCGGGTCGTGCGCGAGTTCCCCGGCGATGAGCGACATGGTGGCCAGCGGTGTCCCGAGTTCGTGCGCGGCACCGGCGGCGAGCGTGCCGATAGCCATGATGCGCTCGTCGCGCAGCGCCTGTTCGCGGCGCGCTGCGAGTTCGGCGTCGCGGACGCGGATCAGGCGCGTCATGCGGACGACGAACCAGGCGATCATCAGTGCCGAGATGGCGAAGGTCAGCCACATCCCGAGCAGGTGCAGGCGGGTCGCGCGGGTCGCGTCGCTCATCGGCAGTGGCACGTAGAAGACCATCAGCGCGGAATAGGCGGCAACCGCGGCGAGCCCGACGGCCAGCACGCAGCGCACCGGCAGGGTCAGCGCGGCAATGGCAACCGGCGGGAGGAGGAGCGAAACGAGAGGGTTGGTGGCGCCGCCGCTGAAAAACACCAAGGCGCTCAGGGCGGCGATGTCGACCAGCAACTGGCTGAACAGTTCGACCGGCGCCGCCGAGTCCGCGCGCCTTGCCCGCCATAGCGCGGCGCCGTTGAACAGCGCGGTGATGCCGATGATCGCCAGCAGGGGCGCGGTCGGCAACGGAATGGCAAGGGCATCGGGAAGCAGCAGGATCAGTGCCACCATCAGCGCCAGAGCGCCCCAGCGAACCGCGATCAGGCGGCGCAGGGTCGCAAGCTGATCGGTGCCATTGGTGGTGCGGGAGATGAAGGACATGGAGCGGATTATGCGTGATTTGTGTCAATTGCCGATTGCCGCGGACGTGCGACAATTCGCCGCATCGAACCGAGGAGTTCCTTTGAATGACGCAGTCCAGACTTCTTCCCCTGCTTCTCGCGGGCGTACTCGCTTCCAGCGCGGCGGTTGCGGTCGACCGCGAAAAAGGCAAGGAAATCAACGGGACCTGCGCCGCCTGCCATGGCGATCAGGGGGCTGGCGGCAAGAAGGGCGAGTATCCGCGCATTGCCGGCCAGCGCGTTGCCTATATCGAAAACCAGTTGAAGAACTTCCGCTCGCGGACCCGGGTGAATATCCCGATGTACCCCTATACGCAGGAACGCGAACTTTCCGACGAGGACATCAAGGATATCGCGGCCTATCTGGCCGGCATCGAACTCTCCAACAAGATGCCGACCTTCAAGGGGACGGAAGATGCGCTGACCCGCCTGCAGATGGTGGACCGTGTCATGATCATTCCGCGTGCCGAGGGCAACATCGACCATGGGCAGACGCTCTACCAGAAGCAGTGCGCCGCCTGCCACGGCAAGACCGGCAAGGGCAGGGGCATGTTCCCGATGCTGGTCGGACAATACACGAACTACCTCAAGCGTCAGGTCGACCTCTATCTCAAGGGCGATCGTCCGCATGACGAGGAGGGCACCGTCGGTGTGCTGAACGGCCTCAAGGAACAGGATGTTCAGGACATCCTGGCCTATCTCACTTCGATTCAGGAGCCGACGGAATGAAAATGCCGATCCTCGCCGGTTTCGGATTGCTGGTGATGGCCAGCGCTCTGCCGCAGGCCGATGCCGCTACGTACGGTGACGGCATGCCGGACGCCCAGAAGATCCGCTTTTGCGAGCGGGTCCGCGATTTTGCGGTGCAGGCGTTCTACGACCGCGAGAAGGGGCGGCCGATGAAGGTCTTTGTCGAGGATGGCAGCGCCGGGGCGCACATCACCAATGTCGTGATCAAGCGTATCTACGAGAAACCGCAGATTGCCACCGCGAAGGCGGCCGAAACGTTGGGCCGGGAAACCTGCAACGTGATGATGGGCAGCAAGGGTTCAGCAGAATAGTTGCAACGGCGTCTTCCCGATTCGGTGCTTCATCGGTAGACTGCATGAATGAGCGAAATACTGATTACCAAGAAGCACCGCCTTAGCGCGAAAAAGGCGCGAGCTGCCGCCGAGCTGGTTGCCGCCGACCTGGAAAAGGAATTCAATCTGGAGCACGAATGGGACGAGGACGGTGTCCTGCACTTTGAGCGCATGGGTGTCCACGGGCAACTGACGCTCGGCAGGGGCGAGGTGACCATCCACATCCATCTGGGATTTCTGCTCAGGCCGTTCAAAAGCGGACTCGAGCGCGAAATCCACGACTACTTCGACGCGCGCTTTGCCTAGCCCTTCAGTTTTGTAATCAGATCGACGTAAGCCTGCATCGCCGCCTCCGACGAGGTCCCCTGCAGGGCGGCCCAGGCATCGTACTTGGCGCGGCCGACCAGGTCGGTGAATCCCGGACGTTTCCCGGTCGCATCTCCCTCGCTGGCCTGTTTGAACAGGCCGTAAATCCGCAACAGGGTCTGGTTGTCAGGGCGCTCGTCGAGCGTCTTGGAATCGGCAACGGCGGCGTCGAAAGCTGACTTGAGTTTGCTCATGGTGGCTGCTCCAATTGGTGCGGTAAATGCCGGTATTATAGTCACCTGAACACTTACGGAGTTTCCGATGCCTTCACGCGAGCGCATCTCCAATGTCGATAAGGCTTGGCTGCGCATGGATCGCCCGAGCAATCTGATGCAGATTGTCGGGATCATGCTGTTCGAGGGCGAGCTTGATTTCGACCGCCTGAGACTTGCCGTCGAGCAGCGCATGCTCGCTCACCGGCGCTTTGTCCAGTGTGTTGTCGCCGAAGGAACGGGGTACTGCTGGCAGGATGACCCGGATTTCGATCTCGGCAACCACCTGCGTCGGGTGGTTCGCAGAGGCAGGCTGGGCAAGGCGGGACTGCAGCGCTTCGTCGCCGATCTCGTCACCAGGCCCCTCGATCCCGGGCGGCCGTTGTGGGAGATGCTGGTCGTCGATACGGCCTTGGGCGGACAGGCGCTCGTGCTGCGGATCCACCACAGCATCGCCGACGGGATCGCGCTGGTCGGCGTTGTCCTGGCGCTCGCGGACGGCGCGGCAGCGACGAAGGACAGCCATGAGCCGTCGGTTGCCAGCGGGAATGACGATGAAGATGATCACGAACATGACGTCTTCTGGCAAGCAATCTGGCGCCCCCTCGCCGACGCGGTGCTGGGTTCCGCGCGCCTTGCGCTCGATCTACGCGACCAGTATGGTCCCCTGCTGTCCAATCCCGGGCAGATCATCGGCATCGGCCGCGACATTGCCGCGGAAATCGCCAAGCTTGCGCTCATGGCGAACGACAGTCCGACTCGTTTCAAGGGCAAGCCCGGGGCAAGAAAGGAACTTGCCTGGTCGGAGCCGATTCCGCTGGCGGAGATCAAGGCCGTTGGCAAGGTGCTTGGCTGCTCGGTCAATGACTTGCTGTTGACGGCGGTTGCGGGGTCATTGCGTGCCTACCTGGTTGACCGTCGCGACGACGTCGCTGGCGTCGAGATTCGCGCCATGGTTCCGGTCAACCTGCGCGGACCGGCCGACTTGGGCAAGCTGGGCAACCGCTTCGGACTGGTGGCGCTGGAGTTGCCAGTGGGCATCGAGAATCCGCTGGCACGCCTGTATGAAATTCGCGAGCGGATGGCGAAGCTGAAGAGGTCCTATCAGGCGGAGTTGACGCTGGCCATTCTCGGCGTGGTCGGCATGCTGCCGAAGATTGTCCAGCAGGCGGTACTTGATCTCCTGGCCAACAAGGCGACGGCGGTCATGACCAATGTGCCGGGACCAACATCGGCGCTCTATCTGGCGGGCGCCAAGTTGCGCCAACCGCTGTTCTGGGTGCCGCAGTCGGGTGACATCGGGATGGGTGTGTCGATTCTCTCGTATGACGGCAATGTGCAGTTCGGCCTGATGACCGACCACAAACTCGTTCCCGATCCTCAATCCATCGTCGACCGGTTTGCCAGCGAGTTCGACAAGTTCCTGATGCTCGTGTTGATGGAGCCTTGGGAGCGGCTCGGCGATCCCGACGCGGTGGCCGCGGCACTGGCGAAGGAGTCGCAGTAAGGGAACCGGACGTGCCGCCGCCCGGAGTACTTGCCCGGCAGTTGGTGTCGCCTCAGTCCGCCAGTTCCCCGGCCGCCTCGAGGTCGAGCCTTTCCATGGCGTCGGCCGCGGTGCAGGCCGCCGCTTCTTCACGGAGTCGGTCGACGTCCTTGGCGCGCGAACGACCGAACAGCAGAATCAGGCCATTGGCGTACTCGGTGCGGGCAATCGATGAATCCGGGTTGAGTTCGAGCGCGGCGCGAAAATGCCTTTCCGCCGTGTCCTTCTTGGCGCCATAGGTCAGTCCGCCGACCATGCTCCCGATCTTGTCGATGATTTCCGCATGCCAGGTTCCGAGGGCGATGTTTGCGTCGGCATGCCGGGGCTGAAGTTTCAGCGTCTGGTTCAGGCTGTGCTTGATCTTCCCGCCGAGGCCTTGCGCCAGCGCCTTGACGATGGAAATTCCCTGACTGTAGCGGCCCAGCGCATAGGCGTGGATGTACCAGGCGTTGACATTTTTCGGTTCGGCTTCCTGCAATGCCGCGCAGCGCTCGCAGATGTCCTGGAAAAGTTGCAGCCGCACGTCTTCGTCGTCTTCGAGATAATTGGCATGGATCATCGCCGCCTTGTTGGCCGCGTTGATGCCCGAGGAGCCGGCGTGCAGGCCGATGTCCACGGCTTTGGCAAAGTTGCCGGCGTGATAGGCGCGCCACGCATCCTGCGCGGCGGCGCTGTCGGGAAACGGTTCGCAGTCGCCACGATGCAGTCGCTCCCAGTTTCTCTTGAGTGCCGCGCCGGCATACGAGAATGCCCTGTCGGGGTACGGAAACTTCGTCCAGGTCTGTTTATTCATGGTCCTGTGACACTCAGTGGTTATTGACGTATTCGGCTGAAAGCTTTTCCAGCAGCGTGCGTGCCTCGCCTTGCAGGTAGGGTGCCGAGAGCGACATCACCTGATAGACGCCGCGTCCGATGTCCGGTTCGCCACGGGGGCGGCGGGCATGCTCGAATGACAGCCAGAAGGTCGCGATGACGGTCATGTTGGTCGCCAAGGTGCTTATTTCGGCGGGTGTCGCGGTCAACACACCGGAGGCAGCCAATCCTTCATAGACCCGGAGTGTGGTTCTCTCCTTGCGTTCGAGAATGCGCTGGAAATGCGTTTCGACGAGGCGGTTGCGGGTCAGCAGATCGTTGATGTCACGGTAGAAGAAGCGGAATTTCCAGATGGTTTCGAAGAGTAGATGGAGAAACAGCCAGATGTCCTCGGTACTCAGCGTCCGTCCGCCCGGCACCGTGAGCAGCGCCTCGATCTCCTTTTCGTAGTCGCCGAACAGCGAGTTGACGATCTCGTCTTTGTTGTGGAAGTGATAGTAGAGATTGCCCGGACTGATCTCCATTTCGTCGGCGATGACGGTCGTTGTGACGTTCGGTTCGCCGAAATCGTTGAAAAGCTTGAGCGCAGTTTCAAGGATGCGCTCCCGGGTACGGCGTTTCGGCTTTTTCTCCATATGGATTCCCTCCTCGTTTTATTGGAGAGAAAGCATACATCATGCGTGCCGCGGTCGCGCGACCAGACACCGGGCTGGGGTCGCCGGGTCAGGGCAGGCAGAGGGTGTACGAATCACGGTCAACCGCCCGCACCTCGTGTTTCGGCGCCCGGACGTGAAAGATGCCCGGTCGTTGCCGGGCATCCTAGTTGCTGTTCATCCTTTTCGGACGCCGGAGGGCGTCCCGGATGGTCACTTAGGAAGCAGTTGCTGCACCAGCAGCGGCATCAGCAGACTCTGCCGGCTTCGCGGCGGCGACGCTTTTCGTGGCGGCCGGCTTGCGGACCGGCGCTGCCTTGGCGGCGGCTGCTTGAGCGGTGTCGGGATCTGCCGCCGCCCGGGCGGCGGGCTTGGCAACCTTGCCTTCCTGCGCGTCGCTCATCTTCTGGACCAGCGCCGTCAGTTCCGTGATGCGCTTGGTCAGTCTGTCGATGTCCTTCTTGGATGGCACGCCGAGGCTCGAAAGGGCGCGGGCAACGCGATCTTCGAAAACCTTCTCGAGACTGTCCCACTTGCCGCTGGCCTTGTCGGTCACCGCCGTCACCTTGCCGGTCACGGCTGCAACCTTGGCATCGACAGCCTTGCGCACGCCGGCCAACTTGCCGTCGGCAGCCTTGCGCACGTCGGCGATCTTTTCGTCGGCGCTCTTGCGGGTCTTCTTCTGGATGGCTTCGCCTTCCTTGACCAGCGCATCGAATACCTTGGTGCCTTCTTCCTGGGTCTTGGAGAATGCGCCGAGACCGGCCAACCAGATCTGTTGGGCGGATTCCTTGACGGTTTGAGCCAGTTGCTTCTCGGCGGGGGGGGTGATTTTCTTGACCATGTTCAACTCCTTAAAGGTAAAAGTTGCGGCAGACTCATTCCCTGCCAACGAAGCCAGTGTAGGATATTCGCCTAGAGGAGGCACACTAATAAAGTGGGCTAGCGACTCTAGAACGGCGAGGCCGTGCAACGAGTATCGAGGAGAAGAAAGTGCAGTATTTCATCACCGGAGCAACGGGGTTCATCGGCAGGCGCCTGGTCAGGAAGTTGCTGGAGCGCGACGGCAGCGTCATTTTCTTTCTGATTCGCGAGTCCGAGAAAGACCTGCTGGAGCACCTCCATGAATTCTGGGGCTGCGATTCCAGCCGGGCGATTCCGGTGGTCGGCGATCTGACCCAGCCGCTGCTTGGCGTTGCCGCGGTCGACTGCAAGAAACTGGGCAAAAAGACGATGCACTTTTTCCATCTGGCGGCCATTTACGATCTGAAGGCCGATGCCGCGAGCCAGCTGCGTGTCAATGTCGACGGCACCCGGAACGCCGTGCAGTTTGCCGAAGCGATCGGCGCCAGGCACTTTCACCTGTTCAGTTCGATCGCCTCCGCCGGCCTTTACGAAGGCCTGTTCCGCGAAGACATGTTCGACGAGGCCGAGGGGCTGGACCACCCGTATTTCAGGACCAAGCACGACTCGGAAGGCATCGTCCGCCGCGAGTGCGGCATTCCCTGGCGAATCTATCGGCCGGCGCTCGTGGTCGGCGATTCGCGTACTGGCGAGATGGACAAGATCGACGGTCCATATTATTTCTTCAAGCTGATCCAGAGACTGCGCAAGATGCTGCCGTCGTGGATGCCGACGATCGGTATCGAGGGTGGCCGGATCAATGTGGTGCCGGTCGATTTCGTGGTCAATGCGGTCGACCATATCGCCCACCTCAAGGGTGAGGACGGCAAGTGTTTCCATCTCGTCGACCCGACACCGATGCGTGTCGGCGACCTGCTCAATACCTTTGCCCGGGCCGCGCACGCGCCCGAGATGTCGATGCGCATCAACGCCGCGCTGTTCAGCTTCATTCCGCGCCAGATGCGCAAGGGCCTGATGGCGCTGACCCCGGTGCGCCGCATCCGCGGCGCGATCCTGAAGGATCTCGGGTTGCCCGATGACATCTTCCGCTTCGTCAATTATCCGACCCGCTTCGACTGCCGCGAGACGACGCGGGCGCTCAAGGGTACGGGTATTGCAGTGCCGCGGCTGGAAGACTACGCCTGGCGCCTGTGGGATTACTGGGAACGTCACCTTGACCCCGATCTCTTCGTTGACCGCAGTCTGCGCGGCCAGGTCGAGGGTCGCGTGGTGCTCGTCACCGGCGCTTCGTCGGGAATCGGCAAGGCGACCGCCTGGAAGCTCGCCGAGGCTGGCGCGCACGTCGTCACCATTGCCCACGACAAGGAGCAACTGGACGAAACGGTGCGCGAGTTCGAGGCCGCTGGACTCAAGCTCCATGCTTATTTCGGCGATCTTGCCGACATGGCCTCGGCGGAGGCCGTGACGGGCCAGGTGCTGGCCGACCATGGTGTCGTGGATATCCTGGTCAACAATGCCGGGCGTTCGATCCGCCGCGCCATCGAGAATTCCTTCGAGCGCTTCCATGATTACGAACGCACCATGCAGCTCAACTATTTCGGCTGCCTGAAGGTCACGATGACTGTCCTGCCGGGGATGATCCAGCAGAAGCGCGGGCACATCCTCAACATCTCGTCGATCGGCGTCCTGACCAATGCCCCGCGCTTTTCGGCCTATGTCGCGTCGAAATCGGCGCTCGATGCGTGGACACGCTGTGCCGCTTCCGAATTCGCCGATCGCGGCATCCACTTCACGACGATCAACATGCCGCTGGTCAAGACGCCGATGATCGCGCCGACCAAGCTCTACGATCAGGTGCCGACGCTGACGCCGGAAGAGGCGGCGGGACTGGTGTGCGAGGCGATCATTCACAAGCCGGTACGCGTTGCCAGTCGCCTCGGCATCTTCGGTCAGACGTTGCATGCGCTGGTTCCGCGTGTGGCACAGATCATCATGAACACGACCTTCCGCATGTTCCCGGATTCGGAAGCGGCGAAGAAGAAGAGCGCCGCAGAACAGTCTGGCGAGCAGCCCTCGGCCGACCAGGTGGCCTTCCAGCAGGTCATGCGCGGGATCTACTTCTGATGGGCACCCACCTCAAGGCCGGTGATCCGGCGCCGGACTTCGCTGCTCCGGCAACCGACGGCAGCATTCTGCGACTGAAGGACTTTCGCGGCCGCAAACTGGTCATGTATTTCTATCCGATGGACAGTACCCCGGGCTGCACCAAGCAGGCGTGCAGCCTGCGCGATGCGAACGCCGAGATCAGCGCCAGGGGGGCGGCGATTCTCGGCGTTTCGGCACAGGGCACGGAGTCGCACCAGCGCTTCACGGAGAAATTCAGTCTCAACTTTCCGCTGCTGGCCGACACCGACCTGACGGTGGCCAGGGCCTATGGCGTTGCCGGATCAGGCTTGGGCGGACTGCTGCGCAGCGTGGTCAAGGTCAGCGAGAGGGTCACCTTCATCATCGATGAAAAGGGCCGCATCACTCACGTGATCGACGACCCGGACTGCCCGGATCACGGCGCGGAAGTTCTGGCAGCGCTTTGAGCGCCCCTCAACGGCAAGCGGCAATCAGTTCAGCCGTGGTTCGCCGGGTAAAGAGGACAGCCAGATGGCCGATTCCTTCAAGTGCCACATCGATCGCCCCGGGCAGGCGCTGGTTGTCCTGAGGCATGACGAAGTTGTCGTGCGGGGTGCGGATCGCGACGGCGGGAACCGGCAAGCCCGCTTGGGCGAGGTCTTTCAGCCACAGGGAGCCGGGTTCCATTTCGCGGGCGTTCTTTCCGATGCCGATGCGCGCCAGTTCACTGCCTGAATGCGGCGAGGCGATCGTGATTAGTCGCTCGACCCGGTCGCTCCCGTGGCGTGCCAGAAAGGATCGACAGACCAGCCCGCCCATGCTGTGGGCGACCAGAACGACGCGGTCGGCGCCAGTGGCCTGGCACACATTTTCGATTCGCTGAGCGAGCTGGGGCACCAGCTTGCCGATGTTGGTGTAAGGCGGGGCGAGGCTGACCGTCGCGACCGTGTGGCCGGCCGCCTCGAGCTGGCGCCGCAACAGCCACCAGACACCGCGACTGCAGGTGTAACCGTGCACGAGAAGCAGTGGTCGCGAGCAGGGCCGCATGCGGTCGCGCCCCATCCACAGGCGCTCGAAGGGGAGAATGACGACGAAGATCAGCAGGAACGCCGCGTACTCGCCGACAATCATGCGCAGGGACTCGGCGGCGGTGAGCCGGCGCGCCGGAGAAGGGTAGGCCCAGGCGAATGCCCAGGTGACGGCGACGACGCCGGCACGCAGGCCGAGGACTGCACCCACCGCCACGATTGCGGAAATCCCCCACGACGTATCGAGAAAGTGGTGGGCGAGTGTTACGTAGATCGCCAGTTCGGCCAGGAGGTCGATCAGGAGCGCGAAGGGAACCATCTTCCTGCTTTTCAGAGAATTGCCGGGCGTGGCCTGCCGGAAAGCGCGGCGGCCAGCAGGGAGGCGTTGCGCGCCACCAGGCCATAGATCGAGAGCTGCGGATTGGCGCCGATGCTGGTCGGGAACAGCGAGCCATCGTGGACCGAGAGATTGTCGATCTGGAAATGGCGGCCCTCGTCGCTGACCACGCCACGCTCCGGCGTGTCGGCCATGGCACAGCCACCCATGACATGGGCGCTGACCACACGACAGCGCAGCGGGGCAAAGGGTAGATTGGCGATGCCCTGTTTCGCTTCGTCCCAGGTCGTATAGCCTGTGGCTGATTCATGAACCGGCGTCACCCATTTGGCGCCGGCAGCAAACTGGATTTCGGCCATCGCCAGCAGTGCGCGGCGGGCTGCTTCCCAGAACGTCTCGTCGAGCGGGTAATCGAGCAGCGGCGACCCGTCGTCGCGGAGCCTTACCCGGCCGCCCTGGCTTTCCGGATGGAAGCCGTCGCGGACCAGTGCGAGGAGAACCTGGCTGTTGGCAAACTCGCGCATCAGCCTGGCATGGCCTTCGCCCCAGCCCTGCAGGGTCGTCGCGAAGAGGACCGGATGCAGCGGCGGGGCTTCGAGTTTGAAGCCCAGCGGACCGTCGACCGCAGCCTGCCTGAGAAAATGATCGGAGTAGACCGACTGCGGCGCGCCGGCATAGGCGCGGATCGGGGTGTTGAAAAGCGCCGCTGAGACAAGGGTCGGGTGGAGAAATGTGCGCCTGCCAAGGACGCCATGCGGGTCGACCGCCTTGCTGCGCAGCAGCAGGGCAGGCGAGTTGATCGCACCGCCGGCCAAGACGTAATGGCGGGCGCGCAACTTGACCCTGATGCCGCTCGGGTGCAGTCCGTCGGCCTTCAGCGCAAGCCCATCGAGCCCGATGGCTTTGTTGCCGGAGAATTCGAATTTCTCGGCGCGCAGCAACGAGATCAGCGTTGCGCCACGGCTCATGGCGACAGGAATCGTCGTTAGCAGCATCGACTGCTTGGCGTTGGTCGGGCAGCCCATGCCGCAGTAGCCGAGATTCCAGCACATCTTCACATTGCGCGGGATCACGGCGCCCGGGATGCCGAGTTTCTCGGCCCCGCGCACCAGCACGGCATTGTTTTCGTTCGGCGGCAGGGGCCACAGACCGACGTGCAGGCGCTGTTCCATCGCCGCGAACCATGGCGCCATCGCCTCGACCGACAGATTCTTGAGACCGTGAGCCGTCTGCCACCAGTGCAGGGTGGGCGGGGGCGTACGGAAGCTGCTGGTCCAGTTAACGGTGGTCGATCCGCCGACGCATCGGCCCTGAAGAATCTTGATCGCCTTGTCGGCGGTGTGTCGGCTGGCGGACTCTTGGTAGAGCATCGGGTAGGCTTCGGACTCGAGCATCCTGAAGTCGCTGCTCGTCCTGAGCGGGCCTTCCTCGACGATGATGACCTTGAGGCCGGCTCCCGAGAGAAGTTCGGCCGTCACGCCGCCGCCGGCGCCACTGCCGACGATGACCACGTCGGCTTCGAGCGCCTGGTCGGCGACCAGAGCGGAAGCATCGATATGGTTCCAGCCTGCCGCGAGTCCTTCACGGAACGGGTCGCGCATCATTCCACCTTTGGTGGGCCCGGGTAGTCGATGGCCGTCCATGTGTCCGGCCGGGCATACCAGGCGCTGAATATGAGGTCATGCAGGGCGGCATAACCCGATTTGAGCAGATCGAAGCGGCTGTTGCGCCAGCTTTCGAGGAATCTTCCGATCGCTTCCGCTGAGGCTTCGGGCCATGGGGACCAGACACCGGCGACGATCATCCGGGTGGGGGTGAAGCTCAGCAGGTCGAACAACTCGCCGACTTCCTTTTGAGTGGCGAGCGCCAGCCCGGCAATGGCCTTGTCAACGCCGGCAACGGTGCGGGCGATCAACTCGGGGCGCGTCGCTCCACCGCGAGGCAGGACGCCGGCGAGAAACACGGGAATCAGGGCCGTCAGCACCACCGTCCGCCCATTGCCCTGTGCGGGGCGGGTGCACCCGGCGACGTTCAGCAGCAGCGCGCCAGCCAGGCCAGTCTTGAGAAACTCGCGGCGCGTCGTCATGGTACCAAACCCTTGAGCATCGTTTCGCTTACCTGAAGTGGATTTGACCAGTGTAGGTTGCCGGACCGCATGGACCTAGGCAAACGCCTCTAAACGATGTTCGGTGGTTTTTGCCATAATTCCCCCATGAGTGGCGACGTACATTCGGATCTCGATCGGGCAACCTGCTCGGCAGCTCTCGCTGCCTTTATCGCGGAGGCGCGCGACCTGCGTCTTGCCGCGGCGGTTGACCCCGTCGTCGAGCGGCGGCGGGCGAATTTGCGCGCATGGCAAGCCGCCAGGCTGGCGCGTACGCACGCCGACCTGCTGGCCAGCGAGCGTTTTGGCGAGGCTGCGGCATTCTTCCTGTCGGATCTCTACGGTCCGAAGGATTTCGGCGAACGCGATGTCGAACTTGAGCGCATTTTGCCGCTGATGACCACCATATTGCCGGTCTCAGGCCTCAGCACATTGCTGCTGGCGATAGAAGTCGATGCGCTTTCCGAGCGTTTCGATGCGGCGATGGTCGGCGTGCTTGGCGCGCAACTCGATACCCCGGAGTTGAGCGATGAGGCTTATGCAAGTGCTTACCGTGAGGTTGGCGACCGTCCGGGCCGCGAAACGCAGATTCGCCTGATCGGCGAAACTGGCGAGGCGCTTGACGCGTTTGCGCAGAAACCGTTCGTGCGGATGGCGCTGAAGATGATGCACGGACCGGCAAAGATGGCGGGTCTCGGCGAGTTGCAGGCCTTCCTCGAGCGTGGTTTCGACGCATTCCGGACCATGCGCGATGCCTCCGAGTTCCTCCATTTCATCGTCAGCCGCGAGCGCGAATTTTCCGCCAAGCTTTTCTCCGGCGGGACTCAGTTGGCCTGACCCGCCGCGGCCAGCCACAGGCAGCCACCCCTGGTTTCCCTGTCGATGGCCATCAGAACACGCTCGTGCTCGGCCAGTTCCGCGGCGCTGGCCCGGATCACCCGCAGCGGCTTGCGCTCGATCTGTCTGCCGTCCTTGTCCGCGTGGGCGCGCGGCGTGACCTCGGGCTCGATCATCAGCGACTCCTGGCCGCGGGTCATCGCCAGAAAGACCTCGGACAAAAGCTCGGTGTCGAGCAGGGCACCGTGCAGCGTGCGCTGCGAATTGTCGATTTCATAACGCTCGCACAGGGCGTCGAGGCTGTTGCGCTTGCCGGGGTGAAGTTCCTTGGCCATCTTGAGCGTGTCGGTGACACCGTTGCACAGGGTCTCGACGGGCACCCGGTCCAGTCGGGCCAGTTCGGCGTTGAGGAAGCCGATATCGAACGGGGCGTTGTGAATGATCAGTTCGGCGCCATTGATGAATTCAAGAAACTCGTCGGCGATGTCGGCGAATTTCGGCTTGTCGGCCAGGAATTCGCGGGTGATGCCGTGGACCGCGGCCGCGCCTTCGTCGATCTCGCGCTCCGGGTTGATGTACTTGTGGAGATGGCGGCCGGTCAGCCGGCGATTTACCATTTCGATGCCGGCGACTTCGATGATGCGATGACCGTGCCTCGGGTCGAGGCCAGTGGTTTCGGTGTCGAGGACGACCTGTCTCATCCTGTTTCCTCAAGTTCGTCGATCCCGCGGTTGGCGAGGGCGTCGGCGCGTTCATTTTCAGGGTGGCCGGCATGACCCTTGACCCAGATCCATTCGAGTTGGTGCTGTCGGCTCAGGGCATCGAGCTGCTGCCAGAGGTCGGCGTTCTTGACCGGCTTGCGATCCGCTGTCTTCCAGCCGTTGCGCTTCCAGCCATGAATCCACTCGCTGATGCCCTTCAGAACATACTGCGAGTCGGTATGAACGCGGCCGGCGATTGGGCGCTTCAGCGCTTCCAGCGCACGGATCGCTGCGGTCAACTCCATGCGGTTGTTCGTCGTCACCCGTTCCCCGCCCCACAACTCCTTCTCGTTCGTCGCCTGGCGGAGGATCGCCCCCCAGCCGCCGGGGCCGGGATTGCCGCGACAGGCGCCATCAGTGAATATCTCCACCCTGTCGTCAGCGGCCATGACCTTCCTTTTGCGCCACCGGCCGCAGAGCCTTGCTGCCGACGGCTTTCGTGCGCCAGTTCGGGGTAATCAGGCGCATGGCGCGGGTGCGCTTGATTGCATGGAGCAGGTAGACCCCACCGGGAAATCCCCACCAGCGGCCGCCGGCTCTCTCCATGAACTGCCAGCGCCTGAGCCAGGCTTCCTGGTCGCAGGGCGGGACATGACAACCGGGAACCGGGCGATCGACCTCGAAGCCGAGAAGTTGCAGCCAGTCCTTGAGCCGCGCCAGCGACAGATAGGTGCCATGCCACGGGAAGGAGCCGCTTCGGTCGAAGCGGTTGCGCAGTCCCCACAGGGAAATCGGATTGAAGCCGAGAATGATCAGGTGCCCCTCGGGGATCAGGATGCGCTCGACCTCGCGCAGGATCTGATGCGCGTCCATGCTGAATTCGAGGACATGCGGCAGCACGACGAGATCGGTGCTGTTCGACGCGAAGGGCAGGGCAGCGAGTTCGCAGAGGACATCGACGATGCCGGAATCACCAGCCTTCTGGCGCAACGGAATCCGGTTGGCCTGCAGAAAGTCGGACTGCGGCAGGCCGAGTTGCAGCGCATTGAAGCCGAAGACATCGGCAACGGCATTATCCACGGTGGCCGATTCCCACTCCGAAACGTAGCGTCCCTGCGCGGTTTCCAGCCAGCCGTCGAGGCCGGGAATTGACATCCGGCGGCCTTCGCTCGATAGTTCCGGCATGTTCGAAGTTTTGCTCATTCCCGCGTTCAACGATAACTACATCTGGCTGCTGGTCCGTGACGGACGGGCTGCGGTCGTCGATCCAGGAGACGCGACACCGGTGATCGCCCGGCTCGAGGCCCTGCAGCTGCAACTCGATGCCGTCCTTGTCACCCACCACCATGCCGACCACCAGGGCGGCGTCGCCGAACTCATCGAGCGCTGGCATCCCCGGGTGTTCGGACCGGAGCAAGAGTCTATCACAGGCTGCAGCGACCCCTTGAGCGGCGGCGAGAAGATCACTGTGCTCGGCCAGACCGTTGACGTGATACCGGTTGGCGGCCATACCCGCGGACATATTGCCTATCATGTCCCGGGCGCCGTGTTTTGCGGGGATACCTTGTTCGGCGCCGGTTGCGGCCGCCTTTTCGAGGGAACGCCGGCGCAGATGTGCGCCTCGCTGGCCCGTCTGGCGGCCCTGCCGGACGAGACGAAAATCTATTGTGCCCACGAATATACCGAGACCAATCTGCGCTTTGCCCTCGCCGTCGAGCCGCAGAATGCTGCGCTGCGTGAGCGGGCGGAGCGCGTCGCCCGGATGCGGGCGGCCGGGCTGCCGACGATTCCAAGCACGCTGCGCGAGGAAAAGGCAACCAACCCTTTCCTGCGCTGTGGCGAGCCGGCCGTGATCGCGGCGGCACGGGCGCATGGTGCGGTCGACGCGTCCCTGGAGGCTGTTTTTGCAGCCATTCGCGGCTGGCGGAATACCTTCTAGCGGGTGGATTCCGTTCCCGGTCAGCGCTGACCCCGGGAGTGATGGTCGTCCCGGGGCTAAGCGACCGGGGTTCGATGTGCTAAATTAGGTTCCAACAGCGAAACTGCGGCAATCATCATGACAGAACAGCTTTCCGGGAATTCATCGAATACCTCCACCGCGCGCGCCGTCGCCGCGCTCAAGGGGCCACGAGCGCGCCGCATCGGTCTCTGGCTGGCGGGATTGCTACTGGGCTTCGGCGTCGTCGGCTATCTTGCCGGGCCGCCGCTGATGAAGTGGCTGCTGGTCAAGCAGTTGTCCACCGAACTGCATCGTCAGGTCAGCATCGAGCAGATCGACATCAATCCCTATGCCCTGTCGGCACGGGTCGCCGGCGTCTCGGTCAAGGCCGACGACGGCAAGGAGGTTGCCGGGTTCGACGAACTGTTCGTCAATCTCTCGAGCTTTTCGCTTTTCCAGCTTGGCCTCGTAGTGGACGAAATCCGCCTGCAGGGGCCGCGGGTGGCCGTGGCACGGGTGGCGGAAGGCAGGTACGACATTTCGGACCTGCTCGACGAGTGGCTGAAACCCAAGGAACCGTCGCCAACGCCGCGTTTCTCGATCAACAACATTCAGGTCAGCGGCGGCAAGGTGGTCTTTGACGACCAGCCGATGGGCAAGGCGCACACCGTCAGCAATATCAATTTCGCGCTGCCGTTCATCTCGAGCCTCCCCTACCAGGCGAAGATCGTTGTCGAACCCAGTTTTTCCGCGACGTTCGACGGGGCGCCGCTGGTTCTCAAGGGCAGGGGCACGGAGATCTTCGATGGCAACCTAGAGAGCGAACTCAACCTCGATCTCGACCGTCTCGATCTGGCCGGATTCCAGCCCTACCTGCCCAGTTCGCTGCCCGTCCGCCTGCAGGCCGGCACGCTCGATACCGAACTGCGGATTGTCTTCAAGGAACTGTCCGAAAAGGTATTTTCATTCACCGTGGTGGGCCGCGCCCATATATCCGGCTTTGACATGAACGAGGCGACGGGCGCGCCGCTGATGGCCTGGAAGCGGCTCGACATCGAACTCGACAACGCCGACCTGATCAATCGCCGCTTCGCGGTCAAGCGTGTGCTGCTCGATGGGATGGAGCCGTTCGTGGCGGTCAATCGCAGCGGTGAGATGAACTGGTTGCGCCTGATCGAACAGATCGCCACGGGCGCGGGGGGCGAGGTCAAGGGACCGGCGGCGAAGCCGCCGGAGTGGAGCGTCGGGGAAATTCGCCTGACCAACGGGAGAATGCACTGGCAGGACGAGTCGACCGTTCGGCCGACCAGCGGCGACGTCCTCGAAATCGACGTCGCCATCGGCAAGATCGACGGCACGCTGGCCAATCCGATCGAGATCAGCGAGGCGACGTACCGGGTCGATCTCGGCGACCGGGCGCGCGTCGGCCGCATTGCCGCCAAGGGGGTGCGCCTGGACCTGCATGGACATCGTATCGACGTGGCCGAGGCCGGCATGCAGGAAATGCGGGCGCTGCTGGTCCGCAACAAGGAAGGCAAGATCGAATGGCTCAGTTCGCCCGTTCTGAAAACGGTCCGCAAGGCACGCGAGGATCTGTCGGATGAACGCCCATGGCAGGCCAGTGTCACCAAACTGACGGTCGATGATGTCGCGGTCCGCGTCGAGGACCGGTCGACCGCGCCAGTCGCCGTGCAGACCATCGACGGCTTCAGTCTGGCCGCGGAGAACCTGTCGACCGAACCAGGCAGGAAGGGAACGTTGTCCCTGAAGGGCCGAATCAACCAGAAAGGCAGTCTCAAGGTCGATGGCAGTGTGCAGTTGATGCCGCTGGCGACCGCGCTCAAGGTCGAGACGCAGGCGATCCCGCTGCTGCCGCTACAGCCATACTTCACCGGTTTCCTGAACATCGCGCTGACCCGTGGCCAGGTTTCCAACAGCGGCGAAGTGACGGCACAGATGGGCAAGGAGGGGCTGAACGCGACGTACAAGGGGTCGCTGACGCTCGGTGACCTGCTCGCGGTCGACAAGGTAAACAATGCCGATTTCCTGAAATGGAAGTCGCTTTATCTGGGCGGAATCGATTTCCGGTTGCAGCCGATGGCGGTCAATGTCGGCGAGGTGGCGCTCAGTGACTTCTATTCGCGCCTGATCCTGAGCAAGGAAGGCCGGCTCAACCTGCAGGACATCGTGCGCAAGCCCGAGACTGGCGCCCAGCCGGTTGCCAGCGCCCCGGAACAGGCGGCGACCGCATCGGCCGCAGGGAAGCCGGCGCCACCCCAGGGTTCCCCGTTGCCGATCCGGATCGCCAAGGTGACACTGCAGGGTGGTACCGTCAATTTTTCGGATTTCTTCGTCAAGCCGAATTACACGGTGAACGTGACCAAGGTGGCCGGACGTGTCAGTGGCCTGTCGTCGGCCGCCGATACCGTTGCCGATCTCGAACTGCGCGGGAAGTATGCGAATTCGGCGCCGGTGCAGGTGGTCGGCAAGCTGAATCCGCTGGCAGCGAAATCCTTCCTCGATATCAAGGCCGACGTGACCGGTGTCGATCTGGTTCCCTTCTCGCCCTACTCGGGCAAGTACGCCGGCTACAACATCGACAAGGGCAAGCTGTCACTCAACGTCGCCTACAAGCTGGAAAACAACAAGCTGGCGGCGGAGAACCGGCTTTTCATCGATCAGTTGACCTTCGGTGACAAGGTGGAGAGTCCGGATGCCACCAAGCTGCCGGTCAATCTGGCAATCGCGTTGCTCAAGAACAACCGCGGCGAGATCGACCTCAACCTACCGATCTCCGGCTCGCTCGACGATCCGGACTTTTCGGTGGGCGGGCTGATCATCAAGGTGATCATCAATCTCTTCGTCAAGGCGGTGACTTCGCCCTTCGCACTGCTCGGCTCGATGTTCGGTGGTGGCGAGGAATTGTCGAACATCGAATTCGGACCAGGACGCGCCAGTCTCGGCGATGCGGCGACCAAGCGCCTTGAGTCGCTGGCCAAGGCGCTCACGGAACGTGATTCGCTCAAGCTCGAGATTACCGGCCGTGCCGATCCCGAAGTAGACAAGGAAGGTCTCAAGCGGGTTGCCATGGAACGTGCGGTCAAGGGCGAGAAGCTCAAGGAGCAGATCAAGAAGGGGACCGAAGGTGGATCCCTCGATTCGGTCGAGATCGACCCTGCAGAATATCCGGAGTACCTGAAACGCGCCTACAAGGAAGCCAAGTTCCCGAAGCCGCGCAACTTGATCGGCATGCAGAAGGACCTGCCGGTGGAGGAAATGGAGAAACTGATGCTGACTAACCTGCCGGTCAGCGATGAAAGCGTTCAGGAGCTCGCCCTGCAGCGGGCGGAGAATGTCCAGGGCTGGTTGATCGAGCAGGGCAAAGTTCCGGCCGAACGCATCTTTCTTGTGCCGCCCAAGCGCGGTGCGGACGACAAGGGCAACGGCAGCCGCGTCGACTTCTCGCTGCGCTAGGGAATGAACGAAACCGCGTTTCTGGTCTTGCTCGCGGGACTCGTCGCCATCGTCCTGTTGCAGGTCATCGCGTTGTTGCGCGGCAGCCGGCGCGGTGACGACGATGCTCGCCTGCGTGCCCTGCAGGAGGCGCAGGAGAAGGGGCTCGAGCGGCTTGAGCGAGAACTGCGTGAAGAACTGGCGCGCAGCCGGCGCGAGGACGCGGAGGAGGCGTTCCGCGACCGCGAGGAGCGCGCGCAATCCGCGACACTGCTCGGGCAGGCGGTAACGACCCAGGTCGCTCAGTTCGGCACCGCCCAGTCAGAACGGCTGGAAAGCTTTGCTCGCGAACTGAACCGCTTTTCACTGGGCCTCGACGAGCGCTTCGAGCGCCTGAGAATCAGCGTCGAGGGACGGTTGGCCGCGATCCAGGCGGACAATGCCAGCAAGCTCGAGGAGATGCGCCGCACCGTAGACGAAAAGCTGCACGCCACGCTCGAGCAACGCCTCGGCGAATCCTTCAAGCTGGTCAGCGACCGCCTCGAGCAGGTGCATCGGGGCCTTGGCGAAATGCAGTCGCTCGCTGCCGGCGTCGGCGACCTCAAGCGGGTATTGAGCAACGTCAAGACCCGCGGCACCTGGGGCGAAGTCCAACTGGCGGCGCTCCTCGAACAACTGCTGACGGCCGACCAGTTTGCCGCCAACGTGGCGACGCGCCCGGACAGTGGTGAACGCGTCGATTTTGCCATCCGCCTGCCGGGCAAGGGCGACGGCGCGGTGGTCTGGCTGCCGATTGACGCGAAATTTCCGGTCGAGGATTACCAGCGTCTGATCGACGCTCAGGAACGCGGCGAGCTGGGCGTCGTCGACGAGGCGAGCAAGGCGATCGAGGTCCGCCTCAAGGCCGAGGCGCGCAG
>ERZ724507.226-NODE-226-length-25758-cov-7.798156_pt1 | contig 25758 bp, 24 predicted proteins | sample MGYA00376040_ERZ724507 | MGnify/ENA primary metagenome ERZ724507 (study PRJEB28724, sample SAMN07190883) | activated sludge metagenome | isolation source: activated sludge of sewage treatment plant in Hong Hong | place: Hong Kong | collected 2016-03-17 ...
TCGCGAATGGACGCCGGATGGCCGCCTCGCAACGGACCGCTACGGCATCCCGACACCGACGGCCGGCGCTTGGCTGACTCCCGACCTGATCCTGCTGCCGCTCAACGGCTTCGATGGCGCGGGTTATCGCCTCGGCTACGGCGGCGGTTACTTCGACCGCACGCTGGCGGCGCTCGTTCCACGGCCGCTGGCCGTGGGCGTCGGCTTCGAGATCAACCGGATCGACAGCATCCGGCCCGAACCGCACGACCAGCGACTCGACTGGATCGTCACCGAGGACGGCGCGTTCAGGCCGCCCGTCTGAGTCCGTACATGGCAAGCGCCAGCAGCAACGAAGCGCATCCCGCGAGGACCGCCTGGCGCAGGTCGTGCAGCCCGGTGCTGACCGCCAGTTCGAGGGCATAGCCATGCTGCAGGGCGAAAACCAGCGAGGCGATGGCCAGCGCCAGCCAGGAACGCCGCGCCAGCGCACCCTGCTCCCGGCGCAGGAAGAGTTCGATTGCCAGAGCGGTGACGTACGACTGGGCGAGCAGGGCGCCGAGCAGCGCGCACACGGCCAGCGAAAACGAACTCATGCGGTCTTGCAGCCTCTGGCGAAGCGCCCGAGCGCGTCGTCCAGGGTCGCGCGCGGGCAGCCGAAATTGAGCCGCAGCCAGCCCGGCGCGCCGAAATCCGCGCCGTCGGACAGGCCGAGCCCGTGCGCTTCGAAGTGGGCGGCGGGGTGGGCAAGGCCGAGTTCGCGGACGTCGATCCAGGCCAGGTAGGTGGCTTCGACGTGGCTCATTTTCACCCCTTTTTCGGCGTCGACCGCAGCCGCCACCCGGTCGCGGTTGCCGGCGAGATAGGCGATCAGTTCGCGATGCCAGTCGCCGCAGTCACGGTAGGCGGCTTCGCAGGCGGCCAGCCCGAGCACGTTCACATGCGGCACGATGCCGTCCATGGCGCGCAGGAAGCGGCGGCGCAGGGAGGCGTCGGGAATCACCGCGAAGGCGCAGCCGAGGCCGGGAATGTTGTAGGTCTTCGACGGCGCCAGCAGGGTGATGCTGCGCTTGGCGGCGTCCGGAGACAGGCTGGCGAAGGGAATGTGGCGTTTGTCGGGGTCGAGGATCAGGCCGCAGTGGATTTCGTCGGAGCAGACGATCAGGTCGTTGCGTTCGGCGAAGGCGGCGAGGTCGCCGAGTTCCTGACGCGACCAGCAGCGGCCGACGGGGTTATGCGGGTGGCAGAGCAGGAAAAGTTTGCTGGCTGCGGTCGACGCGCTTTGCAGGGCGATTTTGTCCCACCGCCAGCGGCCGTCCACACACGCGAGTTCGACACGGTTGAGTTTCTTTCCCGAGAAGCGCGGCGCCGACAGGAAGGGCGGGTAGATCGGCGTCGCCGTCAGCACCTCGCCGTCGACGGCGCGGCAGGCGACGTTGAGGCCGCTGACCAGCCCCGGCAGCCAGACAATCCATTCCGCTTCGATCGCCCAGCCGTACTTGCCTTCAAGATGAGCGAGCACCGACTCCGTCAGCGCCGGCCAGGGGCCGCCATAGCCGAAGACGCCGTGCTCGATGCGCCGGTGCAGCGCGGTGAGCACCGGCGGCGGCGCGGCGAAATCCATGTCCGCCACCCACAGCGGCAGGATGTCGCGACCGGCGTACTTGCCCCACTTGACGGAGTCGGAGCCGCGCCGGTCGGGCGGCGTGTCGAAGAGGCTCAAACCTCTAAATGCTGGAACAGCGCGGTCGACAGGTAGCGTTCGCCGAACGACGGAATGACGACGACGATCAGCTTGCCGGCGTTCTCCGGGCGCTTCGCCAGTTCGAGCGCGGCCCAGGTGGCGGCGCCGGACGAGATGCCGACCAGCAGGCCTTCCTCGGTCGCCATGCGGCGGGCGATGGCGAAGGCGTCGTCGTTCTTGACGCGGATGACCTCGTCGTAGATGGCGGTGTTCAGCACCGCCGGCACGAAGCCGGCGCCGATGCCCTGGATCGGGTGCGGCCCCTTGACGCCGCCGGACAGCACCGGCGAGGCATCGGGTTCGACGGCGACGATCCTGACGCCTGGCTTGCGCGCCTTCAGCACCTCGCCGACGCCGGTGATCGTGCCGCCGGTGCCGACCCCCGAAACGAAGATGTCGATCTGGCCATCGGTATCCTTCCAGACTTCCTCGGCCGTCGTGACGCGGTGGACCTCCGGATTGGCCGGATTTTCGAACTGTTGCGGAATGAAGTAGCGCGGGTCGGCCGCCGCCAGTTCACTGGCCCTGGCGATGGCGCCGCCCATGCCGTCGGGCCCCGGCGTCAGGATCAGTTCGGCGCCGTAGGCCTTGAGCAGCAGCTTCCTTTCGCGGCTCATCGTTTCCGGCATCGTGAACGCGCACTTGATGCCGCGCGCCGCGCAGACCATCGCGAGGCCGATGCCGGTGTTGCCGGAAGTCGGCTCCAGCACCACGGTATCCGGGCCGATCTTGCCGGCGGCCTGCGCCGCGTCAAGCATCGAGACGGCAATCCGGTCCTTGACGCTGTGGCCGGGGTTGTAGAATTCCAGCTTGGCGACGATGGTCGCGCCGCAGCCTTCGGTAACGCGATTGAGGCGGACCAGCGGAGTATTGCCGACCAGTTCGGTAACGTTGTTGGCGATTTTCATTTTGAAGCTCCGATCGAGAGTTGAGAATTGTAGGCGACTCTTGGTCTGCCGTGGGTGGCCCGGCAAGCGGCCTGGGGCTCGCCGATCAGGGCGCCCTTGCCCAATTCGACAACCGCGGCGCCGGCGGATTCATATTGCGAACCACTACGGCGCCGCCGTCGTCGAGGCGGGCGGCATGCCGCCCCCTATTTTTTCAGGTAGATCTGGTCGAAGGTGCCACCGTCGGCGAAGTGCGCCTTCTGCGCCTTCTGCCAGCCGCCGAAGGTATCGTCGATCGTGACCAGCTTCAGATGCGGGAACTGCTTCGCGTGCTGCGCGGCGATCTTGGCGTTGCTCGGCCGGTAATGGTGCTTCGCCGCGATCGCCTGCCCCTCCTCGGAGTACAGGTAGTCAAGGTAGGCCTGGGCGGTGAGGCGGGTGCCGCGCTTCTCGACCACCTTGTCGACCACCGCCACCGGCGGCTCGGCGAGGATGGAGAGGCTCGGATAGACGATCTCGAAGCGGTCCTTGCCGAGTTCGCCGGCCGCGAGCAGCGCCTCGTTCTCCCAGGCGATCAGGACATCGCCGAGGCCGCGCTCGACGAAAGTCGTCAGCGCGCCGCGCGCGCCGGCGTCGAGCACCGGGACGTTCCGGAAGATGCCGGCCACCAGTTCCTTCGCCTTCTGCTCGTTGCCTCCCGGCTGCTTGAGCGCCCATGCCCAGGCCGCGAGGTAGTTCCAGCGTGCGCCGCCGGAAGTCTTCGGGTTGGGCGTGATGACGCCGACGCCCGGTTTGGCGAGGTCGCCCCAGTCGCGGATGCTCCTGGGATTGCCCTTGCGCACCAGGAAGACGATGGTCGACGTGTAGGGCGAAGAGTTGTTCGGGAAGCGCTTCTGCCAGTCGGTGGGGATCAGCTTGCGCTCGGCCAGCGCGTCGAGGTCCGACGCCAGCGCCAGCGTCACGACGTCGGCCTCCAGCCCGTCGGCCACCGAGCGCGCCTGCTTGCCGGAACCGCCGTGCGACTGGCGGACATTCACCGTCTGGCCCGTCTTCGCCTGCCAGTGCTTGTTGAAGGCGGCGTTGAAATCCTTGTACAGCTCGCGCGTCGGGTCGTAGGAAACGTTGAGCAGCGTCGTCTGGGCGAAGGCGCTGCCGAGGGTGAGCGTTGCGGTCAACGCCGCAAGAATGGCCGATTTGCGCATGAAAGACTCCGTTCGCAGGAATAAGGGTTCGTCATGACCGGAGTCTAAGTGCGTTCGTTATTCGTTCAAAGAATTAATATTCACTAAATTATAACCTGATGGAACTACCGGGGTGTCGAGCGGGTGCGTTGCTAGAAAAGAAAGGCCTGCTTTTCGGGCGCCGGCTGCGGCAGCGTATCGGCGCCGAATACCCGAATCTGCCGGGGCCGGAACCAGACCGGCCGGCCAACGGCAAGTTGCAGGATCTCGTGCCGCTCGCGCGACAACTCGACCTCGATGATTTCGCTGTCGTGTTTGAGTTCGACACGCACCACCGGACCGATTGGATGGACGTGCTGCACGGTCGCCTGCAAGGCGCCGTCCATCGGCTGATGGCCGATATCGATGTCATGCGGGCGGACGAATGCCGTCGTCTTTTCGCTCGATTCGCCCCGTTCGACCTCGGCGAAGCCGCCGTGGACGCGGCTGTGGAAGACGTTCACGTTGCCGAGGAACTGGTAGACGAAGGGCGAGGCCGGCGCCGAATAGACTTCGTCGGGCGAGCCGATCTGCTCGATGCGGCCGTGGTTCATGACGACGACGCGGTCGGCGACCTCGAGCGCCTCCTCCTGGTCGTGGGTGACGAAGACCGAGGAGATGTGCATGTCGTCGTGCAGGCGGCGCAGCCAGCGGCGCAGTTCCTTGCGCACCTTGGTGTCGAGTGCGCCGAACGGTTCGTCGAGGAGCAGCACCTTGGGCTCGACGGCGAGCGCGCGGGCCAGCGCGATGCGCTGGCGCTGGCCGCCGGACAGCTGCGACGGGTAGCGGTCGGCAAGCCAGTCGAGCTGGACCAGGCCCAACAACTCCATGACCCGGCGCTTGATCTCGGCGTCCGCCGGGCGTTCGTTGCGCGGCTTGACGCGCAGGCCGAAGGCGACGTTCTCGAATACCGTCATGTGGCGAAACAGCGCGTAGTGCTGGAAGACGAAGCCGACATTGCGGTCGCGGGCATGCAGGTGGGTGGCCTCGGCACCGGAGAACAGGATGTCGCCCTGATCGGCCGTCTCCATGCCGGCGATGATGCGCAGCAGGGTCGTCTTGCCGCAGCCGGAAGGGCCGAGCAGGGCGACCAGTTCGCCGGTCGGGATGTCGAGGTTGATGTTGTCGAGCGCGACGAAGTTGCCGAAGCGCTTGGAGATGTTGCGGATTTCGATACTCATCAGGTTTTCTCCGGCGCCAGCACCGTATTCAGCATGTCGGTCTCTTTCTTCATGCGCCACTCGACGACGGTCTTGGCGACCAGCGTGACCAGCGCCAGCAGGGCGAGGATGGAGGCGGCGGCGAAGGCGCCGACCGCGTTGTATTCGTTGTAGAGGATCTCGACGTGCAGCGGCAGGGTGTTGGTCTCGCCGCGGATGTGGCCGGAAACCACGGACACCGCGCCGAACTCGCCCATCGCCCGGGCGTTCGAGAGGATCACGCCGTAGAGCAGGCCCCACTTGATGTTGGGCACGGTCACCCGCCAGAACATCTGCCAGCCCGAGGCGCCCAGCGATACGGCGGCCTCTTCCTCGTCCTTGCCCTGCGCCTGCATCAGCGGGATCAACTCGCGGGCGATGAAGGGAAAGGTGATGAACAGGGTGGCGAGGATCATCCCGGGCACGGCGAAGATGATCTTGACGTCGTTGGCGGCGAGCCACGGGCCGAAGGTGCCCTGGGCGCCGAACAGGAGGATGAAGATAAGGCCGGCGACGACCGGCGACACCGCGAAGGGCAGGTCGATCAGCGTGATCAGCAGGCTCTTGCCGCGGAAATCGAACTTGGCGATGGCCCAGGCGGCGGCGACGCCGAAGAGGATGTTGAAGGGCAGCACGGCCAGCGCGATGACGACGGTGAGCCAGATCGCCGAGCGGGTCTCGGAATCCTTCAGCGCCTCGACGTAGGCGGGCCAGCCCTGGGCCAGCGCTTCGACGAAGACGGCGACCAGCGGCAGGCCGAGGAAGAAGAACAGGAAGCCCAGCCCGGTGGCGAGCAGCAGGGCGCGGACCCAGCCCGGCTCCTGCGTGGCGGGGTTCGATTTCATGCGGCACCGCCTTTCGCCTTGCCGGCGGCCACTTCGAGCGGTTCGCTGTTGCGGTGGCGGTTGGCCGCCCACCATTGCAGCCCGTTGATGCCGAGCAGCATGACGAAGGAGATGGCGAGCATGACGACGGCCAGCGCGGTGGCGCCGAGCACGTCGTACTGCTCGAGCTTGGAGATGATGAGCAGCGGCACGATCTCGGAGACCAGCGGGATGTTGCCGGCGATGAAGATGACCGAGCCGAACTCGCCGATGGCACGCGCGAAGGCCAGCGCGAAGCCGGTGAGCAGGGCCGGGAAGATGGCCGGGAAGATGATGCGCGAGAAGGTCTGCCAGCGCGAGGCACCGAGCGTCGCTGCCGCCTCCTCGACTTCCGGCTCGATGTCCTCGATCACCGGCTGCAGCGTGCGCACGACGAAGGGCAGGGTGACGAAGGTCAGCGCGACGACGATGCCGACCGGCGTGTAGGCGACCTTGAAGCCGAGCGGCTCGAGGTAGCGGCCGAGCCAGCCGTTGCCGGCGTAGATCGTCGCCAGCGTGATGCCGGCGACGGCGGTGGGCAGCGCGAAGGGGAGATCGACCAGCGCGTCGACGAAGCGCTTGCCCGGGAAGGGGTAGCGGACGAGGATCCAGGCGACGATCAGCCCGAAGAAGCCGTTCACCGTGGCGGCCAGCAGCGAGGCGGTGAAGGTGACGCGGAAGGCGGCCAGCGAGCGCTCGCCGAGGGCGATGTCGATGATCTGCGACCAGCCGAGGTCGGACGCCTTGAGGATCATGCCGCCGAGCGGCAGCAGGATCAGCAGCGAGAGATAGACCAGCGTGTAGCCCAGCGCCAGGCCGAAGCCGGGCAGCACGCGGTGGGTTTTTGTGGACATGGATTTCAGCCGTTCCGGGACGTCGACCGCAACCGCCGGCAATAGCCGCGGCCGGAGGGTGCCCGGCCGTGCTGCGGCGGTGCGCGGCGCGCCTTATTTCGCGACGTAGACCTGGTCGAAAGTGCCGCCGTCCTTGAAGTGGGTGGCGAAGGCCTTGTTGGCGCCGCCGAAGACCTCGTCGACGGTGAAGGTCTTCACCGGCGGGAAGAAGTGGGCGTATTTCTTCAGCAGTTCCGGGTCACGCGGGCGCAGGTAGTTCTGCGCCGCGTTCTCCTGGCCTTCCTTCGACCACAGGTAGTCGAGGTAGCCGGTGGCCTGCTTGCGCGTGCCCTTCTTGTCGACCACCTTCTCGACCACCGCGACCGGGAATTCGGTCTGCATGGTCAGGCTCGGGTAGACCACCTCGAACTCGCCCTTGCCGAATTCCTTGGCGATCATCTCGGCCTCGGACTCGAAGGTGACCAGCGCGTCGCCCATGCGGCGCTGCATGAAGGTGGTCGTCGCATCGCGGCCGCCGGCGGCGAACAGCGGCGCGTTCTTGAGCAGCTTGCCGACGAATTCCTGCGCCTTGGCGTCGTTGCCGCCCGGCTGCTTGAGCGCCCAGGCCCAGGCCGACAGGTAGGTGTTGCGGCCGTTGCCGGTATTCTTGGGGTGCGGCAGGATGACCTGCGTGCCGGGTGCGGCGAGGTCGGACCAGTCCTTGATCCCCTTCGGGTTGCCCTTGCGCACGATGAAAACCATCGCCGAGGTGTAGGGCGAGGCGTTGTTCGGGAATTTCTTCGCCCAGTCCCTGGCGACCAGCCCCTTCTCGGCGAGGAACTCGATGTCGTTGGCCTGATTCATCGTCACCACGTCGGCTTCGAGGCCATCGGCGACGGCGCGCACCTGCTTGGACGAGCCACCGTGCGACTGCTTGATCTCCAGCGTTTCACCGGTGGTCGCCTTCCAGTGCTTCTGGAACATCGGGTTGTAGTCCTTGTACACGTCGCGGGCGACGTCGTAGGAGGCGTTGAGCAGCGTGGCGTCGGCGCTGGCGGCGCCCGCCAGAAGCCCGAACAGCACGGCGAAGATCGTTCTGGGGAGAAGATTCATGGCGGCTCTCTCGGAAAAAAGTCGAATTTAGCCGAAGTCTTTATAACCCCAAAGACGGAAATTGCATTTGTTTATTAGATTTTTTGCATCCGGCGTTTGTCTGCCGCCTCCCGACGAGCGGGCTTCGCGTGGAATCGGCGCTCCTTCGCCTCCGCTTCCTGACGTTATCTTTGCCGGGACGGGCATGGCCGCATCTGCAGATCGGGCAAATCATGGATTCCCTTCTGGAAACTCGGCCGCCACAGCGCGGGACCAGGTGTTATGGAGATCAGGCCGCCTGTTTCAGCGGCGCATTATCGTGCTTGCTGGCGCTCAGAACTTCGATGCCGACGACGTTGCCGGCTTCATCGTAGTCGAGAACGATACCGGGCTTGATCTGCTCGGATTCAATGATGGGTTGGTCGTTCAGGCGAACGTAAAGCGCATCGGCCGCCGGGTCGTATTCGAGTCTCATAGCTTTCCTTTCATTCCGCGGTCGAAAAATGCCGTCACGACATGTGGAGGTTGCCGGGTTTGATTGTAGATCACGCGCAGCACGCGGTCGCCAAATTCCGGAATGGCGCGCAGCGCGTGAATCAGCATCGGATCGTCCGGATCGGATTCGTTTGCAGTCGGGGCTGACAAGGTTGCCGCAATCCATTCGGCGCGAATGTTTCGCTCTCGAACGGTCGTTCTTGCATGGGTGCTGAGTGTGTATTCCATGCGGGGATTTTAAGAGCTTTGGTGCTTCAACCTGCCGCCCGTTCCAGATTCAGCGCCAGCAGGCGGCGGAGGATTTCGTCGTCGGGCATTTCCGGGGTGTAGTCGGTCCAGCCGTAGGCGGCGGCGACGGCGGCGTCGAGGTGCTTGTGGGCGAGGTCGAGCCAGGCGGGGCGGGCGTTGTAGAGGTTGGTCAGGGTGCGCTTCCTGAGGTCGGCATCAAAGCCGGGCCTGGCGACCGGGCGTCTGGGGAAGCCGGCGGCTTCCTCTTCGGGGGTGATGACCCAGTCGACCCATTCCGGCGGGTTCAGCCAGGCGTCGCGCAGGTCGTTGAGGCGGCGGGCGGCGGCGGCGATGTTGGCGGCAACGACTTCGCCGGCCAGGCACGGCGGCGAGGCGTGGCCGGCCCTGGGCGCGGTGTCGCGCGGCGTCAGGCCGGCGGGGAAGGGAAAGGTTTCGAAGCAGGAGGCGTTGTTGTAGGTTGGGTCATTGCCGACGCCATGCATGGAAGCATTGGCCAAGGCCCAGACGAGGTGCTGGCGACTGGACAGCAAGCCAAAGGTGCAGTCGTCTTGGCGGACGATCACGCACAGGCGGGAGTCCGGCGAAACGTTGCCGGAAATCCAGACAAAGTAGCGGTGCTTTGCAACACGCGGAGTGACGACCATGCGTTGCAGGCCGTTGCAGGCGTGGCGCATGTCGGCCCCGTTACGACCAAAGCGCCACCAGTTTTCACGGCGCCCGCGATCATTATTTTTGTCGCGCTCGGGCTTGACGTGCCGTAGCGAGTGCTCGAAAGGCTTTTCAAACAGACTGGCGGCATCAACGCTGAAATCGACACCAAAGTCGATGATCCAGGTATCCGATGGGCGTTTGGCAACGTCTTGGCCATTGATCCAAGGCTTGAGAACATCGCTGTTCGGTCGGCCATTTGGGTTGGGCAATTTGAGCCATTCACGGGCCGTGTCACCGGGAAGTTCAAAACTGCCGCTTTTTTCTGCGCCTTTGAACGCAACGTTGAGGTTTTCCGCTAGGCAGGCAATCTGTGTCAGATTCAATCCCTCGCCAGCCGTCAAATCGGCGTGAATCGCTGCAACTCGCACGCCGTCCAGCCGATTGTCGCGGTCGACCCCGAAAAATTGCCCAAAACCGATGAGCGACACGCGCACCGCCGCCCCGTCATTGACCCACGGTTCATCGCTCCACGCCTCGAAAATGCGGGTATCGGCCGCGATGGCTTCCAGTACCTTGCGGTTGGCCCCGGCCCGGATGGCCTGGGTGGCAACGAGGCCAGCAGCTTGCAGTTTGCCGGCAACCATCTGCTGCCGCGCTTTGTGGAACCAGTAGCAAACGAGGTCAGCGCCGCCGGGAACGTGCTCGTCGTAAACGCGGTTTAGCGCATCGAAATACTCACGCCCGAGTTCGCCGCTCTTGCGGCTGCCGCCGAGGAAAGGCGGGTTGCCGACGATGACGTCGGCGGCCGGCCATTCGGCCTCGCTGCCGTCCGCGTCGAGCAGCGCGTCGCGGTGCTCGATGCCGTCGAGCGGCTGCAGGATGGGGTTGGCGGCGTGGGCGTAGCCGTTGCGGCGGCACCACTGGATGTCGCCGATCCATACCGTCACGCGGGCGAGCTCGGCGGCGAATTCGTTGATCTCGATGCCGAGGACGTTGTGCGGGCCGGTGTGCATGCTCAGTTCGGCAGGCAGGCCGAGCTCGACGGCTTCGACGTGGGCGCGCTTCTCGATGTCGCGCAGCGCGGCGAGGGCGAGGTAGAGGAAGTTGCCGCTGCCGCACGCCGGGTCGAGGACGCGGAAGCGGTTGAGGCGCAGCAGGAAGCCCTGCCAGGCGGCGGCGGCCTTCTTCGGCCGGGCGGCGATCTCGCGCTTGACGGCAGCCCATTCGGCGGCGAGCGGCCAGCGGATCAGGGCATCGATGAGCTTGGCGATGGTGCCGGTGTCGGTGTAGTGGGCGCCGAGCGGGGCGCGGGCGGCGGGGTCGAGGCCGCGCTCGAAGAGGGTGCCGAAGATGGTCGGGTCGATGGCGCGCCAGTCCATGTCGGCGGCGGCCGTGTGCAGCGCGGCGAGGTCTGCCGCGGTCAACGGCGGAATTTCGATGGTTTTGAACAGGCCGCCGTTGAACCAGGGGATGTCGTGGTCGCCGTATTCGCCGCCGGGGTCGCGCATGGCGGCGAACAGCTTGCCGATGCGGCGCGCGGCGCGTGCCGTGTCGCCGCCGGCGTGGGCGAGGAGGTCGGTGAAGATGCCGGGCGGGAGAACGGCCTCGTCCTCGGCGAACATGCAGAACAGGCACTGGACGAGGAAGTGGGCAACCTGCTGGCCGTCGCCGCCGCGGCGGCGCATGGCGGCGGCGAGGTCGGCGAAGTGGCCGGCGGCGCCGGCGGTGATGGCCGCGGTCGACCGTTCGGGGCGGAGCTTTTCCGGATCGGTGAACACCCAGCGCAGGAGCTGGCGAACCTCGGGGTCGACGAGCTGCCCGATGCGGATTTCGCGCGGCTCGTCCGGGTAGCCGGTGAAGGCGGTGTGAATGACGATGCGCTCGCGGTCGCTGACGACGAGAAGCGGCGGGTTTTCGAGTTCGAGGAAGTAGTCGGTGAGCTGCTTGAGCGCGGCGTCGAGGCTGCGGCCGGGACGCTTGTTCTCCCAGCCGAAGCGGCAGCGCATCCAGACGTCGGCCCAGCCGTCGCCGCCGCTGGATTTCCGGGCGCCGCGCTCGAAGCAGTAGTTGTCGGCGTCGCGCGGCTTGTCGACGCCGAGCAGGTCGCAGAGGTCGTCGAACCAGGCCTGCGCTCCGGCGCGCTCGGTCAGCGGATTGTCCTGCCAGCGGGCGATGAAGGCTTCGGGGGTCATGGCGCGGGTTTGTCCAGGCGGGTATTCAGCCAGTCACGGGTGAGGCGGGTTTGTTCGGCCGAGCGCCGGACGAGAAGGATAGCGCCCGGATAGCTGGCCGCAAGCGCGTCGAGGGCTTCCTCGATTTCATGGGCGAGCCCGACCTCGATCATGCCGGCGAGCAGTTCGTCGGCCTGCCGGATGTCTTTTTGCGCTTTGGCATCGCCTTCACCGCGCCGCAACTGGGCGATGATCAGCTTGTGGATGGCGAAGCGGGCGGGGTCGGGCAGGTTGATCGGGAAGGCGTAGGTGCCCACGACGAGGCCACGGCGGTTGAGGCCGCCGAGCAGATAGTCCATGTAGCGCAAGGGCGTCGCGGCGATGCCGAGATCGGCGAAGTAGCGGGGCGTGTCGCTGTCCGAGGCGGAATGCGTGGTCAGGAAATCGAGTTTGATCCGGGTCTTGCGGCTGATGATGGCCGTCGACGGTTGGCGGTGGTCGAGTTGCGGCACCGCGAAGAAGGTCGGATCGAGTTCCTGTGCGCTGGCCAGCACATCGATGGCTTCGGCATTTCCCGGCAAGGCCAGGCTGATGCCAAGCGCGCGGGCGAAATCCATGTCGCTGGTTTTGAGCTGGTCACCCCAGCGCAGGCCGAGCAGGTTGCCGAGCGCGGTGAATGCGTGCGAACCGACCAGCACCAGACCTTTGCGAAACAGGCCGGCCTGGGCCAGGTGTTCCATGACCCGAAAGTGGGCCGGCTCGACGCTCATGCCGCCGCTGGCGACAAAGGCGCGAGTCGTCGCGCGGAGTGCGCCGATGGCTTCGCTGGCCTCGGCCTTGCGCGTTTTGAGGCGGTCGACCAGCGCCCGGGTTTCCGGGGTGTCCCGTCCGAGGGAAAGCCGCTTGAGCTTGCCGTCCGGGTTGGTTACTTGCCAGTACCAGTAGGCATACCCATTGGCATGGTTCAGATAGGCGCTGCCGGCGATGCCTTGTTCGAAGATGACCGCGTTGAAAACCGCGGCCTCTTCCTGAAGTTGCGCGTACAGCGTTTGGGTGACCGGGCTTTGCGGTGTCATCGCCAACCTGAATTTGTAGTAAACGGAAAAAGTCTACTACAAAACCATTGGAATAAGCGCCTCAGCCGAGGAACAGCTTGTACGCCGGATTCTTGCTCTCGTCCCAATGGGCGTAGCCGAGATTCTTGAGGAATTCGCGGAACTGGCCCATGTCGCCGGGCGGCACCTGCATGCCGACCAGCACGCGGCCGTAGTCGGCGCCGTGGTTGCGGTAGTGGAAGAGGCTGATGTTCCAGCCGGCGCTCATCCGGGTCAGGAAGTTCATCAGCGCGCCCGGCCGCTCGGGGAATTCGAAGCGGTAGAGCAGTTCGCTCATGCCCTGCTCGCAGACCTGCGGCGCGTGGCCGCCGACCATGTGGCGAACGTGGTTCTTCGCCATTTCGTCTTCGGTCAGGTCGAGGGTCGGATAGCCGTGCTGCAGCAGGGTCTTGACCAGCTTCAGCGATTCGTTGCGGTCGACGATCTGGATGCCGACAAAGACGTGCGCCTCCCGCACCGTGTGGTAGCGATAGTTGAACTCGGTGATGTTGCGCTGGCCGATCAGGCCGAGGAATCTCTTGTAGGCCCCAGGCTTCTCGGGCAGGGTCACGGCCAGCACGGCCTCGCGCCGCTCGCCGACTTCGGCGCGCTCGGCGACGAAGCGCAGGCGGTCGAAATTCATGTTGGCGCCCGAGGCGACGGCGACCAGGTTCCTGTCCTTCAGCCGGTGCTGGCGGGCGTATTCCTTGGCGCCGGCAACGGCGAGCGCGCCGGCCGGTTCGAGGATCGAGCGGGTGTCCTCGAAGACATCCTTGATCGCGGCGCAGATGGCATCGGTGTCGACCTGGACCATTTCGTCGACGTATTCCCGGCACAGGCGGAAGGTTTCCTCGCCGACGAACTTGACCGCGGCGCCGTCGGCGAACAGCCCGACCTGGCTGAGGCGAATGCGGTGGCCCCTGGCGAGCGACTGGCTCATCGCGTCGGCATCGCTGGCCTCGACGCCGATGATCCTGATTTCCGGGCGCAGGCGCTTGACGTAGGCGGCGACGCCGGAGATCAGGCCGCCGCCGCCGACGCAGCAGAAGATGGCGTGGAGCGGCCCGTTGTGGCGCGAATGCTGGCGCAGGATCTCCATGCCGATGGTGCCCTGGCCGGCGATCACCTCGGGATCGTCGAAGGGATGGACGAAAGTCAGCCTCTCCGCCTTTTCCAGCTCGATCGCATGGGCATAGGCCTCATCGAAGGAATCGCCGAACAGCACGACCTCGCCGCCGCGCCGCCTGACCGCGTCGACCTTGATCCCCGGTGTCGACACCGGCATGACGATGACCGCCCGGCAGCCGACCCTGGCCGCCGACAGCGCGACGCCCTGCGCGTGGTTGCCGGCCGAGGCGCAGATGACGCCGCGCTTCAGCTTCTCGGCCGACAGGCTGGCGATCTTGTTGTAGGCACCGCGCAGTTTGAACGAGAACACCGGCTGCAGGTCCTCGCGCTTGAGCAGGATCCGGTTGCCGACCCGTCCCGAAAGGCTGCCGGCCAGTTCGAGCGGCGTTTCGATCGCCACGTCGTAAACCTGTGCGTTGAGAACTTTTTCGAGATAATCCGGGTGCATGGCGTGAATCTTGAAGGCAAAGGAAGGATTCTACGGGTGGAGTGGCTGAACGTCACGGCGGAAGCGGGACTGGGCGGTCTGTTTTTGGCCAGTTTTCTGGCGTCGACCGTGCTGCCCGTCAGTTCGGAGCCCCTGCTCTGGGGTTTCCTGCAGATGCATCCCGGCGAGCTGTGGCCGGCCCTGGCGCTGGCGACGGCCGGCAACACCGCCGGCGGCATGACCTCGTGGTGCTGCGGCCGCTTCCTGCCGCGCTGGCGGCGCCTCGCCACCCTGCCCCACAAGGAAAGCCTGGAACGCTGGGGCAGCCCTGCCCTGCTCTTCTCGTGGCTGCCGCTGATCGGCGACGCGCTCTGCCTCGGCGCCGGTTGGCTGCGGCTGCACTGGCTGCCGTGCTGCGCCTTCATGGCTGCGGGCAAGTTCGCACGCTACTGGCTGGTGAGCCAGACCGCCCTGCTAAACTGAACGCGGAACCGTCCTGCCGGTCTCACGCAACGGCAGCAACGGCATGCTGCGCTGCAATACGATAAAATCGGCCTTTTGACGGATCCCGGCTGCACCGATGACTGCCCGCCTGCGCGAAATCCCCTATAACTACACCTCGTTTTCCGACCGCGAGATCGTCATCCGCCTGCTCGGCGCCGAAAACTGGGCGGTGCTCGACGAACTGCGCGGCGAGCGCGTCACCGGCCGCTCGGCGCGCATGCTCTACGAGGTGCTCGGCGACATCTGGGTGGTGCAGCGCAATCCCTATCTGGAAGATGACCTGCTCGACAACCGCGAGCGGCGCGAGGCGCTGGTCGGCGCGCTGCGTCACCGTCTGAGCGAAGTCGAGAAGCGCCGCCAGGCCACCGAGAACGAGGATCGCGAGCGCTCGGCCAAGGTCAGGCGCCTGGTCGACGCGGCGCAGGCGGCGGTCGACCGTTTTTCCGGGCACTTCGGGACGACGATCGACCTGCGGCGCAAGGTGCTGAAAATCCTCGGCAAGCACACGCGCCGCGACAACATCGCCTTCGACGGCCTGGCCCGCGTCTCGCACGTCACCGACGCGACCGACTGGCGCGTCGAGTACCCCTTCGTCGTCCTCAACCCGGACACCGAGGAGGAAATCGGCCATCTCGTGCGCGGCTGCATCGAGGCGGGGCTGACCATCATCCCGCGCGGCGGCGGCACCGGCTACACCGGCGGCGCCGTGCCGCTGACACCCTACTCGGCGGTGATCAACACCGAGAAGCTGATCGACATCGGGCCGGTCGAGGAACTGGTGCTGGCCGGCCACGAAACGCCGTATGCGACGATTCGCACCGGTGCCGGCGTCGTCACCGAGCGCGTTGCCGAAGCCGCCAGCGCCGCCGGCCGTGTCTTCGCCGTTGACCCGACCTCGGCCTCGGCCTCCTGCATCGGCGGCAACATCGCGATGAACGCCGGCGGCAAGAAGGCCGTACTGTGGGGCACCGCGCTCGACAACCTGGCCTGGTGGAAGATGGTCGACCCGGACGGCAACTGGCTGGAGGTCGAACGCCTCAATCACAACGTCGGCAAGATCCACGAGCAGGAGAAGGTCGAGTTCCGCCTGAAGCGCTTTGATCCGAGCGGCAGGAAGCTGCTCAAGGAAGAAATCCTGACCATGCCGGGCGCCGCCTGCCGCAAGATCGGGCTGGGCAAGGATGTCACCGATAAGTTCCTCGGCGGCGTGCCGGGGGTGCAAAAGGAAGGCACCGACGGCATCATCGTCGCCGCGCGCTGGGTGCTGCACAAGATGCCGCCGGTGACGCGCACCGTCTGCCTGGAATTCTTCGGCCAGGTGCGCGAGGCGGTGCCGGCGATCGTCGAGATCACCGACTGGTTCAAGCCGGGCGGCGCCGGCCACGCGGCGGGCGTCCAGCTCGCGGGCCTCGAGCACATGGACGAGCGCTACGTGAAGGCGGTCGGCTACGCGACCAAGGCCAAGCGCCACGGCCGGCCGAAGATGGTGCTGCTCGGCGATCTCGTCGGCCACGACGAAAACGCGGTGATGGCGGCGGCCTCGGAAGTCGTGCGCATGTGCAACCGGCGCGCCGCCGAGGGCTTCATCGCGGTCGACGCCGAAACACGCAGGAAATTCTGGCTCGACCGTTCGCGCACCGCGGCGATCTCGCGCCACACCAACGCGTTCAAGGTCAACGAGGACGTGGTGATCCCGCTGCCACGCATGGGCGACTATTGCGACGGCATCGAGCGCATCAACATCGAGCTGTCGACCCGGAACAAGCTGGCGCTGTGCGACGCCCTGAGCGAATTCCTGTGCGGCGACCTGCCGCTGCATTCGGGCGACGCCAACCTCGACAAGGACGTGCTGCTCGGCGACCGCCGCCAGGCGGCGCTGGACCATGTCGCGGCGGTTCGCCGGCGCTGGCAGTGGCTGCTCGACAACCTCGACCTGCCGCTGGCCGAAGCCGAGGCGAAGTTCTCCGGCTACGGCGTCGTCGCCGGCGAGTTGACCAACAAGGCCGCCAACCCGACGCTGTTCCACCGCCTGCAGGATTACTCGGTGCGTACTTCGTGGAAGCAGGAAGTGCGCGCCCGCTTGAGCAAGATCTTCGACGGCGGCGTCTACCGCCCGATCGGCGAACGCCTCGAGGCGATCCACAAGGAAGTCCTGCGCGGACGCGTCTTCGTGGCGCTGCACATGCACGCCGGCGACGGCAACGTGCATACCAATATCCCGGTCAACTCCGACAACTACGAGATGCTGCAGACGGCGCACAAGGCAGTCGAGCGCATCATGCATCTGGCCCGCGGGCTGGACGGCGTCATCTCCGGCGAGCACGGCATCGGCATCACCAAGCTGGAATTCCTGACCGAAGACGAAATCGGCCCCTTCCGGACCTACAAGCAGAAGGTCGACCCGGAAGGCCGTTTCAACAAGGGCAAGCTGATGCCCGGCGGCGACATGGGCAACGCCTACACCCCGTCGTTCAGCCTGCTCGGCACCGAGTCGCTGATCATGGAGCAATCCGAGATCGGCAAGATTTCGGACATGGTCAAGGACTGTCTGCGCTGCGGCAAGTGCAAGCCGGTCTGCTCAACCCATGTCCCGCGTGCCAACCTGCTCTACTCGCCGCGCAACAAGATCCTCGCCACCTCGCTGCTGGTCGAGGCCTTCCTCTACGAGGAACAGACCCGGCGCGGCGTGTCGCTGAAACACTTCGACGAATTCAACGACGTCGCCGAACACTGCACGGTCTGTCACCGCTGCGTCAAGCCCTGCCCGGTCGATATCGATTTCGGCGACGTTTCGGTCGCCATGCGCAATTTCCTCCGAAAACAGGGCAAGAAGCGTTTCAGCCCCGGCACCGCGGCGGCGATGGCCTTTCTGACGGTCAAGGATCCGGCGACGATCAAGCTGATGCGCGCCGTGATGATGGACTTCGGCTTCAAGGCGCAACGCCTGGCGCACCGGGCGGCCAGGGCCGTCGGCCTGGTTGGCGAGACCCGCGTCCATCCCCCGGCGACGCTCGGCGCGCCGACGGTCAGGACCCAGGTCATCCACTTCCTCAACCGCCCGATGCCCGGCAACCTGCCCAAACGCACGGCGCGCGCGCTGCTCGACATCGAGGACGACAAAATCATCCCGGTCATCCGCAATCCGCACAAGACGACCGAGGAATCGGACGCCGTCTTCTACTTCCCCGGCTGCGGCTCGGAACGCCTGTTTTCGCAGGTCGGTCTGGCGACGCAGGCGATGCTCTACGAAGTCGGCGCGACGACCGTGCTGCCGCCGGGCTACCTGTGCTGCGGCTATCCGCAAACTTCGGCCGGCAACGAGGACGACGGCCAGAAGATCACCACCGACAACCGCGTACTGTTCCACCGCGTCGCCAACACGCTGAACTACCTCGACATCAGGACGGTGATCGTCTCCTGCGGCACCTGCATGGACCAGTTGCAGAAGTACCAGTTCGACAAGATCTTCCCCGGCTGCCGCCTGCTCGACATCCACGAATACCTGATGGAAAAGGGCGTCAAGCTGGAAGGCGTGACCGGCACGCGCTACCTGTACCACGACCCCTGCCACACGCCGATGAAGGCCTATGCCCCGCTGGCCGTAACCAAATCGCTGATGGGCCAGGAGGTGCCGCTGAGCGACCGCTGCTGCGGCGACGCCGGCTCCTTCGCCTATTCGCGCCCGGATGTGGCGACCCAGGTGAAATTCCGCAAGCAGCAAGAGATCGAGCAGGGCGCCGCCAGCCTGCGCGCCGGCGGGTTCACGGGCGACGTGAAGATACTCACTTCCTGCCCCGCCTGTCTGCAAGGCCTCTCGCGCTTCGACGGCGATGCCGGCACCAGCGCCGACTACATCGTCGTCGAGGTGGCGAAGCATCTGCTGGGTGAAAACTGGGCCGCGCAGTACGTCGACCGCGCCAACAACGGCGGCATCGAGCGCGTATTGCTCTGATTCCGGCCCGATTTCGCCGGTCGACCACGTAATGCGCCGCCACGGTCGTGGAAGCACTTGCAGTATTCCTATGCAGGTGCAATCCTTGCAACATTGCGGAATCGCGGGAGTGGGAATGGACGGCGGGAACTGCGAGTTGTGCGCTGCAGCGGGCGGGACGGTCCTCTGGGAGTCTGCGGCCTGTCGCGTCGTGCTCGTCGACGATCCTGATTACCCCGGGTTTTGCCGGGTCGTGTGGAACGGTCACGTCCGCGAGATGACCGATCTCGATCCGGGCGAGCGAATTTCCCTCATGAACGTGGTTTTTGCCGTCGAGGAGGTCGTGCGCTCGCTTTTCGTTCCCGACAAGATGAATCTCGCCTCTCTCGGCAACATGACGCCGCATGTGCACTGGCACGTCATTCCGCGCTGGCATGACGATCGCCATTTCCCCGGCCCGATCTGGGGAAGCCCCCAACGCGATACCCCGCCGCCACGCCCGGTCGTCAGCATCGACGCCATGCGGGGGGCGCTGCGCAAGCAACTGCAACCTGACGAACATCAAGGCTGACAATCATGAACACGCCATCGCCCTCCCTGAATATCCCCGGCCTGCAGGCCGGGTCGCACTACCTTTCCCAGTTGTCGCTGGCCAACCCGGAACTCGCCGAGCAGCAGATCCTTGCCTTTCTCGACGCACTGATCGAGAACCCGCCCGATGCTGGCGTACTGTTGTCTCTCCTCGAACAGACCAGGGTTCCGCTCTGCTTTACCGAGGAAGAGATCGCCCGGCGTTACCACAACAAGGCGCTAGTGCTCAGCGACGAACAGGAGGAAAGCTTCCAGCGGGTGATTTCGGCGTGGCGTCGCATGACCACGGGCTATGCGCTGTGCGCGCGCATGCACGAGCCGGAGCCCGACAATCCCCACTATTCGAATCTGGTCGCAACCATCCAGCATCGTTGTCTCTATTACATCGGCATGATCATCATCGAGCATTTCCGCGCGCGGCGCGAGTTGCCCGCCGGTATCTGGCTTGAACTTCACGGCCATTACGAAGCCGCCGAGCGGAGGGGCGTCAGCTGCACCCCAGTCAATGATTCGCTGGAAAGCGATCTGCAGGCGACGCACTGTGCGGCGGCTTACGTCGCCTTGCTGCTGATCGAGATCGCCAATCCTTACTGCACCAGTGTCCGCGACCTCAGTCTCATCCGCCGCTGGGCCGGTATGTGGGCGCCACTGGTTGCACTGCATCCGGTCGAGGAAGAGTACGAAATCCCGCCTTATGTCATCGAGTTCACGAAGGACCAGCCGCTTCATCAGACCGGGTCTGCCGACAGCATCGGCGGCGACTCGCGCTGGCTCGACACAACCCGTCTCGGTCTTCAGATCAGCCACATGGTGTCGCAGCTTCATCAGCGTCTCACGCCCTCGCAACTCGGCCTCGGCGAGGAAACATCGGGACATGCCCGCAGACTGCTCGAGCGTCTCTCACGGCCGTGGACCCAGACGGCATCGCCACGCCGCTTCCGCCGCTTCACTTCGCACGGTACGGCAAGGGTTGCCGTCGGTTTCGAAGCCATTTATTACTTCGTGGGTGGCAAGGAATTCGTCCAGCCGGATTCGGGCAGCATCTACGGAAGAGGGCAATTCGACGAGGTTTTCACTTTCCGTGACCGCGTCGCGCCGGGACAGGCGCTGAACATCAAGCCGCGCATCAATTATTCGGCTGATGAGTGGGCAGTGATCAACCATTCTGCCAACGGTTTCCGCTTGGGGCGCAGCAATGCCGGTGAACGGATCGCCCACAGCCAGTTGCTGGCAGTCTGTCCGCATGATGGCGAGCGCTTTCTCCTCGGGCAGGCGACCTGGCTCATGCAGGAATACAGTGGAGGCATCGTGGCCGGGGTGGCGATCCTGCCAGGAATGCCCGAGGCGGTTACCGTGCGCCGCGCTTCGACCCAGCCCGGCCACGCCGACCGTTTTGTTCGGGCTTTCCTGCTTCCCCCTGCGGAGGCAATCGGCCAGGAGGGCTCACTCGTGCTGCCGACCGGTGTCTACCAAGCCAGCGGAGCGCTGGAACTCATCGGCGAAGGCAAGTCCTGGATGGTGCGCATGAAGCACGTCAGGCAACGTGGCGTCGATTTCGAACGGGTCACTTACGAGATGCCCTGACCCGACTCGTCGCCCAGGTGGCGACGAGTGCGCTAAACTAGCGGCCTTTACTGGAGGCTGTCATGGCTGGCATCGAACGGGACACTCCGATTCCCACCGACATCAGGCTGCACAAGAAATCGCGAATTCTCGAACTCTGCTATGCGGACGGCGAGCGCTTCGAACTCGGCTGCGAGTTTCTCAGGGTATTCACTCCTTCGGCGGAGGCGCGTGGCCACGGTCCCGGGCAGGAAGTGTTGCAGACCGGCAAGCGGAACGTCGAAATCGAGCGCATCGAGCCGGTCGGAACCTACGCGGTGCGCCTTGTCTTTTCCGACGGTCACGACAGCGGCCTTTACTCGTGGGATCTTCTGCACAACCTCGGCCGACATCGCGACGAACTATGGCAGGAATACCTGAAGCAGATCGAGGTGCAGGGAGTCTCGCGCGATATCGACACCAGTTCGCGCCCCAGTGGCGGCAGTTGCGGTCAACATCACTGAAACCATGAAAAGCGAAACCACCCACTTTGGCTACGAGACGGTTGAGGAGCGGGAAAAGGCGCGGCGCGTCGCCGACGTCTTCGACTCGGTCGCCAGCCGCTACGATCTGATGAACGACCTGATGTCGGGCGGCATGCACCGCCTGTGGAAGGCCTTCACGATCCAGCGCAGCGGAGTTCGCGAGGGCTCGCGTGTGCTCGACGTCGCCGGCGGCACCGGCGATTTGGCGCTGGCCTTCGCCAGAAGCGTCGGCCAGAGCGGCCAGGTGTGGCTGACCGACATCAACAATGCCATGCTGGCCCGCGGTCGCGATCGTCTGGCCGACAAAGGCTACATGGTCCCGACCGCGCAATGCGACGCGGAAAAGCTGCCTTTTCCCGACGACTGGTTCGACTGCGTTACGGTGGCCTTCGGACTGCGCAACATGACGCACAAGGATGTCGCCCTGGGCGAGATGTACCGCGTCCTGCGGCCAGGGGGCCGGCTTCTGGTGCTCGAATTCTCGCAGATATGGAAGCCGCTGGCGCCGGCCTACGACTTTTATTCCTTTCATGTGATCCCGCGGGTCGGCAAGCTGGTCACCAACGATGCCGACAGCTACCGCTACCTTTCCGAATCGATCCGCGTGCATCCGGGTCAGGAAGAACTCAAGCAGATGATGGAACGCGTGGGGTTCGAGAAAGTCGAATATTTCAATATGGCGCTGGGTGTGGTCGCCTTGCACCGCGGCTACAAGTTCTGATCGGGAGTGTCGATGCAAAGGTTCCTGGGGATGGCCGGCGCCGGGGTTCCGGCCCTTGGCCGGCCGGTTCGGCATGTCGCGACCGTTCGCTTCCAGGGCCTGATCTCGGCGGCTGCCGGCAACCAGCAGTTGAGCTGATGGCGGTGTTGGTCGATCTGCTGGTTCCTGTCCTGAACCACCTTCTGGCGCGCGAGGACTGGGCGCGCCAGCGTCTTGGACCTTATGCCGGACAGACCTTCCGTATCGAGGGCGGTCCCGCTCCATTGCCGATGACCGTGACCGAGAGCGGATCTCTGCGCTCGGCCACCAGCGAGGAGTCGCCTTCGGTCACCATCGCCTTCCCCGCCGATGCTCCCCTCCGCCTGCTGTTCGATGCCGCGAGCGTTCTGGCATCGGCGAGACTCAGCGGGGCGGCGAGCTTTGCCGAAACGCTTGCTTTTGTTTTCCGCAATCTGCGCTGGGACTATGAGGCCGATCTCGCCGGCCTTGTCGGCGACATTCCTGCCCACCGGATCGCACGGCTACTTGACGAGGGGTTTGCCTGGCAGCGCTCGACGCTACAGCGGCTGGGGAGCAACCTGGCCGAATTCGCGACGGAAGAATCGGCGCTGGTTACGCGGGCATCCGAACTGGATCTCTTCTGCGCCGATGTCGATCGTTTGCGTGACGATCTGGCGCGTCTGGAGAAGCGGATTTCCCGGCTGGCGTCCTGAGGCACCGGCGAGGACAAAAAAAGGGCAGCCGAAGCTGCCCTTTCCGGGTTTCTGCCGATTCAGTGGATGGCGTTGCGCAAGCGCCGGATTGCCTGCAACTGGGCGATCGCCTGAGCGAGTTCGGCTTCCGCGGAAGCGTAGTTCGTTTCGGCCTGGCGATTGGCGAGAGCTTCCTCGGCACGCTTCTTGGCCTCAAGCGCCTTGGCTTCGTCCAGATCGTGGGCGCGTATGGCGGTGTCGGCCAATACGGTTACCATGCCCGGCTGAACTTCCAGCATGCCCCCGGACACATAGACCAGCTCGAAATCGCTCTGCCCGTGCACCTTGAGACGAATGGTGCCCGGCTTGATGCGGGTGAGCAATGGCGTGTGGTGCGGCAGGATGCCCAACTCGCCGGCTTCGCCAGGGAAGACCCCGAATTCGACCTCGCCGGAGAAGATCGACTCTTCGGCGCTGACAACGTCACAATGAACAGAAATTGCCATGGATGGCTCCTATGGTGGGAACGGCTTACTGCAGCGCCTTGGCCTTCTCGATGACTTCCTCAATACCGCCGACCATGTAGAACGCCTGTTCCGGAAGCTGATCGTATTCGCCCGCACAAATTCCCTTGAAGCCCTTGATCGTGTCCTTGAGGGAAACGTACTTGCCCGGGGAACCGGTGAAGACTTCCGCGACGTGGAACGGCTGCGACAGGAAGCGCTGGATCTTGCGGGCGCGTGAAACGACCAGCTTGTCTTCCGGCGACAGTTCGTCCATGCCCAGGATGGCGATGATGTCGCGCAGTTCCTTGTATTTCTGCAGCGTCATCTGCACGGCACGGGCAACCTCGTAGTGCTCTTCGCCGACAACCTGCGGGTCGAGCTGGCGGGAGGTCGAATCGAGCGGATCGACGGCCGGATAGATACCGAGCGAAGCGATGTCGCGCGACAGAACGACCGTGGAGTCGAGGTGGAGGAAGGTCGTCGCCGGTGACGGGTCAGTCAGGTCATCGGCAGGCACATAGACCGCCTGGATCGAGGTGATCGAGCCGACCTTGGTGGAGGTGATACGCTCCTGCAGACGGCCCATTTCCTCGGCCAGCGTTGGCTGGTAGCCGACGGCGGACGGCATGCGGCCGAGCAGCGCGGAAACTTCGGTACCGGCCAGCGTGAAGCGGTAGATGTTGTCGATGAACAGGAGGATGTCACGACCGTCGTCGCGGAAACGTTCGGCCATGGTCAGGCCGGTCAACGCGACGCGCAGACGGTTGCCCGGCGGCTCGTTCATCTGCCCGAACACCATCGCGACCTTGTCGAGAACGTTGGACTCCTTCATCTCGTGGTAGAAGTCGTTGCCCTCGCGAGTGCGCTCGCCAACGCCGGCGAACACGGAGAGACCCGAGTGCTGCTTGGCGATGTTGTTGATCAGCTCCATCATGTTGACGGTCTTGCCGACGCCGGCGCCGCCGAACAGACCGACCTTGCCGCCCTTGGCGAACGGGCAGATCAGATCGATGACCTTGATCCCGGTCTCGAGCAGGTCGATCGAGGATGACAGCTCGTCGAACTTCGGGGCGGTGGCGTGAATCGGACGGACTTCGTTGCCCTCGATCGGGCCGGCTTCATCGATCGGACGCCCGAGAACATCCATGATGCGGCCCAGCGTGCCCATGCCCACCGGGATGGAAATGGCAGCGCCGGTGCTGTTGACCTTCATGCCGCGGCGCAGGCCGTCGGAAGAACCCATGGCGATGGTGCGGACCACGCCGTCACCCAATTGCTGCTGAACCTCGAAGGTCAGGCCGTCTTCGGCCATTCCGTTGGTTTCAGAGGCGTCGAGCTTGAGCGCGTCGTACACCCTGGGCATCGCATCGCGCGGGAAGTGGATGTCCACAACGGCGCCGATGCACTGAACGATGGAACCTTGACTCATATTCAAATCCCCAAAAATTAAAAGCTTCGCTGTTGCATCAGACGGCGGCGGCGCCGCCCACGATTTCAGACAGTTCCTTGGTAATCGCGGCCTGACGGGTCTTGTTATAGACCAGCTTCAATTCGCCGATGACGGTCTTGGCGTTGTCGGACGCGGACTTCATGGCGACCATCCGGGCGGACTGCTCGGAGGCCATGTTTTCAGCCACGGCCTGATAGATCAAAGCTTCAACGTAACGGACCAGCAGATCGTCGACAACGGCCTTGGAATCCGGTTCATAGACATAATCCCACTTCGACTTCGAGGAGCCGATCGCGTCACCGGACAACGGAAGCAATTGCTCGAACACCGGTTCCTGCTTCATCGTGTTGATGAAGCGCGTGTAACCGATGTAGAGCGCGTCGATCTCGCCCTTCAGGTAAGCATCGAGTTGCACCTTGACCGGTCCGATCAGCTTCTCGAGGTGTGGCGTATCGCCAATGCCCGTGATGTGCGAAACGACCTTGCCGCCCATGCGCTGCATGAAACCGAAGCCCTTGTTGCCGATGCAGGTCACCTGATACTTCTTGCCCTGCGCATCGAACTCCTTCATGTAGCCGATAACCATGCGCAGGACATTGGAGTTGAGACCGCCGCACAGGCCCTTGTCGGAAGTGACGAGGATGAGGCCGGCGGTGCGCACCGGATCGCGCTTGATGAGAAACGGATGCTTGTACTCGCTGAGGGCATGGGACAGGTTTGCTGCAACGCGCCGGATCTTCTCGCCATAGGGCCGGGCAGCCCGCATCCGGTCCTGCGCCTTGCGCATTTTGGATGCGGCCACCATTTCCATGGCCTTGGTGATCTTGCGCGTGTTTTCGACGCTCTTGATCTTGTTGCGAATTTCCTTGCCGCTAGCCATGGCTTTCTCCTAGATCAGGCCCAGCTGCTCTTGAAGGCGGCGATGCCGGCGGCGAGAAGCTTCTCGGCTTCGCCGTCAAGATCCGCCGTGGATTGCATCTTGTCCATTACCTCCGCACAGTGAGCCTTCAGGTACCCGATCATTCCCTTTTCGCACTCGAGGGCCCGCTTGACTTCGACATCGTCGAAGTAGCCCTTGTCGGCTGCATACAGCGTGACAGCCATTTCGGAAATACTCATCGGCGAATACTGGGGCTGCTTCATCAGTTCGGTCACCAGGCGGCCGCGCTCGAGCTGCTTGCGGGTCGCTTCGTCGAGGTCGGAAGCGAACTGGGCGAAGGCCGCGAGTTCGCGGTACTGGGCCA